>Ga0163199_1000899_pt1 | contig 18537 bp, 16 predicted proteins | sample PL_2010_150m_FD_113537 | JGI IMG/M metagenome (GOLD analysis project Ga0163199, IMG submission 113537) | Freshwater microbial communities from Powell Lake, British Columbia, Canada to study Microbial Dark Matter (Phase II) - PL_2010_150m | ecosystem: Environmental > Aquatic > Freshwater > Lake ...
TCATCATTGAGTCCGGCCTGGTGGAGGCCGCGGCGCTCGGCGACGTCGCGCGGCGTCGCGCGGTCCAGAGGGCCGGCGGTTACGTCTGGATCGTGAAACCCGACGACGGCGGCAATGCCGCGTCGTTGCAGGAGGCGCTGGCGAAAGCCGACGACGACGACGCCATCGAATTGGGCGAGGGCACGCACGTCGTGTCGCGGTTTGACGGATCGGGCGTGCAGAACCTCCTGCTCTACGGCCGCGGCGGCACGTTGCCGGTCATCACCGACGCGACCGGCAGCGAAACGAACACGGTGGGCGGCTTCACGCTGGCCTGCGGCGACAATTGGCGGCTGGAGAACCTCCACTTCCAGTTCGGCGTCACGGCGCTGCACCAGCGCGGCACCAACCTCGTCGTGCGCGGTTGCGCGTTCAGCCGGCCGCCGGATGCGCGGCGGCCGGGCACGGTGTTGTTTGCCGAGTGCGCCGGCGACTGGCGCGCCACGCTCGGCAACTGCCTGCTCGCCACGCCCGGCTCGGACGCGGTTTCCGCGTATCCGTTGAAGGAGACCGCGCCCCGCTACAACATTGAGGTCGGTCACTGCACGCTCTGGCTGGTGACCGGCACGGTGCTCAACACCGCGCGGCGCGCCGCCGAGCGCCACTTCACCCTCAACCTCCGCAACAGCGTGGTGGTGGCCATGCGGGCCGCCTCGACGGTCTGGACGCGCGAGTTGATGCGCAGCGGGCTGACTTACACCGGCGACCGCAACCTTGCCTACGTGGCGCGTTACGCGGACGAGACGCCGACGCTCGGCGACGAGAACTGGAAGGAGCTTTTCCCCGGTCAGGACACGGCGTCGGTGATCACGCAAGTGCCTTACTCCGCGCTGACGGCGCTGCGGCGCGGCCGGCCGGCGCCGGCGTTGCGCGACTTCGCCTCGCCCGCGTCGGGCGACCTGCGGCTGGCCTCCGACAGCGGCGGCGCGAGCCTGGCTGACGACGGCGCCGAGGCGGGCGTGCGCTGGCCGGCGTGGCGGTGGAAACAGTTCCTGAAGAACGCCGCCGCGACTACGCCGGGCGAGATGGTCGAGTCCGGCCCGCTGCTTGCGGCGGTGACGCCGCCCGCGTTGACGGAGGCGCAGCGGGCGCAAGCCGCGGCGGTTCCGCTCGCTGCGCTGTTCCAGGGCGCGGTGCGCGAGTTGCCCGACAATCGCGTGGAACTGGCGTATGATTTCGCCAACACCAACCAGTTGGCCGACTGGCGCGTCGTCGGGCCGGCGACGCCGACGGGCGCGGTCGCGGGGTTGTCCAGCTTTGTTGTCGCCAGCAACAGCGTGCGGAAGATCGCGCTCGACCAGTCGCTGCTGGCGCACCACGCGCGTTTCAAAGGCGACGTGTCGCTTCAGTTTAACGCCGTCGTCGAACGGGGCGCGGTCGTCGCCGGCGTGCTGACGTTCCCCAACGAGCGCCTCGCCGCCGTCGCCGACCTCTCCAGCGGCTTGCGCGTCGTCAGCCGTGAGGCCGCGTCCTTCGATGTCGTCACCAACCTTAGCGCGAAGACCACCGGCATCCGCGCGTTCCCGATGACCGTGGGCACCGAAGGCGGCAAGCTGGTGGAGATCGTGCCCGACATCGGCACGCTGGAAGCGCCGTTGCCGCGCGCACACGCCGTGTGCGAACTGGCGCTGGCGGCGGACCGGACGCTTGCGCGGTTCTCGCAGGTGCGGCTCCGGGGCGTGCTCGACACCAACTGGCTCGCCGCCGCGCGCGCCCGGGTGGTGCTTGGTCCGGCCGCGGTGGAGACGAACACCATCGTCGCGCCGACACCGCCTCCAGCCGCGACAACGTCCACGAACCTCCTGCCAACCGTCGCCACGGTCGTCAAGACGAACCTCGGGAACGCCGTTCCGCCGCCGCCATCGAAACCGTTGAAGTAGATGCAGATTCCGGAGAAAACCCGGCAGCGAGCTGGAGAAACTGGGTTCTTCGCTGTTGTCGGTGAGGATGGCGTGGATGCAACCCGAAGGGTTGTCAGATCGTAGCCGGGGGTCGAGTCCGCGAGACCCCCGGTGGTTCCGTGGTTTATTTGTCAAGCACCCCGGAGGGGTGCCAGAAAGTCGGCGCTGGCGCCAGCAACGCTCCATGCTGGCACCCCTGCGGGGTGCTTTCGATGACGGGACATTCCGGAGGTCTCGCGGACTCGACCTCCGGCTACTGTCTGTCAACCCTCCGGGTTGGAAACTGCCATCCAGGATCCACTGAAAACAGCGAGGAGCCAGAAACCGTTTTGCTTCGGGCGCTACTTGATTTTCTCCGCCACCGCGCGAGCGATGTCGGCGAACGCCCTGGCGGCGGGCGATTGCGGCGCGGAGACCACCACCGGCCGGCCCGTGTCGCCGCCGGCGCGGATTTCGGGATAGATCGGCACCTCGCCGAGGAACGGCACTTTCTGCCGCTCCGCCTCGCGACGGCCGCCGCCGTGCGCGAAAATCTCGGCGCGCGTATTGCAGTGCGGGCAGAGGAAGTAGCTCATGTTCTCGATGATGCCGGTGATCGGCACATTCATCTTCTGGAACATGCCGATGCCCTTGCGCACCACGCCGAGCGAGGCGTCCTGCGGGGTGGTCACGATGACGCCGCCGTCCAGCTCGGTCACCTGCGCCAGCGAAATCTGCGCGTCGCCCGTGCCCGGCGGCAAATCCACCAGCAACACGTCCAGCGGCGCCCAGTTCACTTGATGAATGAACTGCTGCACCGCTTTCATGATCATCGGCCCGCGCCAGATCACCGGCGCGTCGTCCTCGACGAGGAACCCGATGCTCATTAGCTTCACGCCGTAGTTCGTGAGCGGATTGATGTGCTCGTCATCATCAGCGGTGGGGCGCTCGCGGACGCCCATCATCAACGGCACGCTCGGCCCGTAGATGTCGCAATCCATCAGGCCAACCTTCAACCCCGTTTGCGCCAGCGCGCAGGCGAGGTTCACCGCCACCGTGCTCTTGCCGACGCCGCCTTTGCCGCTGGCCACCGCGACGATCTTCTTCACGCCCGGCACGCGCCGCTTCTCGATTGTGCTGTGGGCGGCGGGGGCTTGGGTTGCCGCCTGCGCGCTCATCTCGACGCTCACGCGGCCCACGCCCGGCAGCCGCCGCAACGCCTGCTCCGCCTCGGCCTGAATCTGGTCACCGATTCTCGGATTGGACGCGGTCAACTGCATCGTCACCGCGACATCGCCGCCGCTGACGGCGACGTGTTTGACGACGCCAAAGGAAATGATGTCCCGCGTGAAGCCGGGATACTTCACCTGCTTCAACGCTTCGTGCACTTGATGTTCGGTCAGCATAAAAAGTCTGAATTCTCCGCGGGATGTAACGACACGGTTGCCGTGAAGTCAAACGGCGATTCGCTCACAGCATCACGCCGGTGAACACGATCAGCCCGTAGATGTCCACCTGCGGCACCGTCACCTGCAACTGGTTGCCGGTGCGCGTCACCTGCAGCGGCGTCGGCTTGGGGTTCAGCGGGTTCCAATACTCGGCCCGCAGCGGACGCGATGTCCGCCCGGCGCGAACCGTCACCGCGACGTTCTTTGCCGGCTGTTCGATGCGGTAGTTGACCAGATGCACGAGCACCTGCGGCGCCATGCGCCGCTCGGTCACCTCGGCCGCCAACGCCGCCGGCCCGGCCACTTGCACGCGCAACCGCTCGCGCAGCCGTTCCCGCGCGCGGTGCGGATCGCCCTGGAGCGTCGCCGCCGGAATCACCTCGCCGCCGCGCGCCTTGAAGTCGTCGAGCAGCTTGCGCTGCGCCGCGCTCAGGTCGCTCTCGTCGGGCACGACGACCGCCTGGTGCGCGTCGAGGCTCTCCCAGTTCTTGTCGAACAGAATCGCGAACGGCGTCTGCGATTCGATCAGCGCCTGCTCGGCGTCGCTGACAGCGCGGCGTTTTTGCTCGGTGCCGTGCGTGAATGTCTCCAGCGTTCGCACCACCGCCACGTCCGTCGCCCTCGTCGCGCCGCGGTAAAGCTCCGTGTGCGCCCGGTAGAAATCCAGATACGGTCTTGCGAACGGGCTGATGCGGCCCACGCGGGCGCGCGGCGGGAGCAGACGGCCGTTCTCGAACCACGCAATGCTGCCGAGGCAGTTCAGGTTGAACGCCATGCTCTCGGCCATCTCCAGCGGCGTCTCGCAATCCAGCAGCGTCACGTTGCCGAACGCCTGGCCCGCCTTCAACGACCGGATGCGCGTCACCGCGCGGTTGTCGCTCCAACCCGGTTTCGTTGCCTCGCCCCGAAACGCGTGGCTGAACGCGAGAAGCTGCGCGTGGTCCACGCCGCGGGCCGCCGCGCTGTCGTTGTCCACGCCGCCCGCGTTGCACACCACCGCGCACTGCGGATTGAGACTGTTCACAAACCGCGACAGCCGGCGGAAGTGGTCCGCCGTGCTCTTGATGCGGAACTCCGCCCACGCGCGGGTCAGCGGATCGCCCGCCTTCGTGGGCGGCGATTTCACGCGGATGGCTTCCTTGAAGCCGCGCTCCGTCAGGTAATCATGGAACTGCGCGGCAGTGAACCGGTCCCAACTGTCGCTGCCGAGGCCGACGTGGTCGAAGTAAACCATGTCCGCCCCCATCTCCGTCACCGCGCGGCGGACAACACGCTCCAGATGATCGTTGTAAGCCGGCCGCAGAAACGCCGCCAGCCGGCGGAACGGTTCTTTCGCGTCCTCCAGCATCGGCTGGCCGTCTGGCGTCGCCGCCTGCCACGCGCCGGATTCGGGCAGTTCCTTCGACAACGACTCCCAGCCCAGCGTGCCGCCGATGTAAGCCGCCACGCGCAGCCCGGCTTTGTGCGCCGTCGCCGCGAGCGAGCGCGCGTCCTTCATTCCCGCCTCCTCCGCCTGGAGACCGAAACCCTCGTAGTAGTGCGTCAACACCGTCGTGACGCCGAGCGTCTTCAACTCCTCCATCATCGCCGCGCTGTGCTCGCGCCGGAAACCTTCCTCCTCGCTCGCCGGCAGGACCAGATTCATCCGCCCCAGCGCCCGCGCGCGATGCGCTGGCGACCGCCAGCTTTCCGCCAGCACGATCCCGTCGTCATCCATCCACGGCAACCGCTCCACCGCCACCGCCTGCGTCGCCACCAGCGCCATCGCGCCGCAAGCCGCCGCCAGCGCCGTCCATTTCCAAGTTTTCTTTTCCACCGATTGCATTGTGCCAGCGACATTACCAGACGACCCGCCTGCTCGCCAGTGACTTTGCGCGGGGTTGGCTGCGGCGTTCGCTTGCCACGGCGGCGGTGGCGCGTTATTCGTTGGCAGCGACGCAACGGCTATGACTCTCGAAGAGCAAATCAAAAGCAAGGCCCTCGCGCTCGGCTTCGACCTCGCCGGCATTGCCCCGGCCGAACCGCCCGCGAGTTTCGCGCGGTTTGAGCGATGGCTTTCCGAGGGGCGGCACGGGGAGATGGGCTACCTCGCGCGCAATTTGGAACGCCGCAGTGATCCGCGGCGTCTGTTGCCCGGCGCGAAGTCCATCGTCATCGTCGCGTGCAACTACCACGCCGCCGGCCCGGCACCGGAAGCGTGCCAGGGCCGGGTCGCGCGCTACGCGCTCGGCAACGATTATCACGAGGTCATCGGCGGGAAACTCGCGGTGTTGATCGAGGCGATCCGCGCGCTCGTGCCGGGCGCGCAGGCGAAGGCGTGCGTGGACACCGCGCCGGTGTTGGAACGCGCGATGGCGCAACGCGCGGGCCTCGGCTGGATCGGCAAGAACACGATGCTGCTCCACCGCCGGTTCGGCCCGTGGCTTTTCCTCGGCGAAATCCTGCTCGACGTGGCGCTGCGGCCGGACGCGCCGGAGACGCGGGACCGTTGCGGCCGTTGCGCGCGCTGCATCGCCGCCTGCCCGGCGCGCGCGATCATCGCGCCGCGCGAACTGGATGCTCGCCGCTGCATCTCCTATCTCACCATCGAACTGAAAGGCGCGATTCCGCCGGAGCTGCGCCCGCTCATCGGCAACCGCGTCTTCGGCTGCGACGATTGCCTGGAGGTCTGCCCGTGGAACCGCTTCGCGCAGCAGGCGCGCGAGCCGGGCTTCTCGCCGCGCGCAAACCTGACGACGCTGGAGTTGCTCAATTTGCTTGAGTTGGACGAAGAGGGATTCCAGCGGCGGTTCGCCCGCAGCCCGATCCTGCGCGCCAAGCGCCGCGGCTTGTTGCGTAACGTCTGCGTCGCGCTCGGCAACGCCGGCGACCCGCGCGCCGTGCCGGCGCTGGAGCGGGCGTTGGAGGACGCGGAGCCGTTGGTGCGCGAGCACGCCGCGTGGGCGCTGGAGCGGATTGGTAGTCATCACGCTCCGCGTGATGAGTCATGGAAGAAAACCTCACGCGGAGCGTGAGGACCACTTTGTTTCGAGCGGCTTGATCTGCGTGCCGATGACCATCAACAGCGCCGCCGCCAGCACGGCTCCGCCCAGCACGTCGCTCGTCCAGTGGTGAGCGAGGTAAAGGCGGCTGACGCCCACCAGTGCGGCGAGCGTCCACCAGAAGGCGGCTCCGCGCGGCATCACCCACAACGCGATCGTGCCGATGAGCAGCAAGGCGCGCAGCGCGTGGCCGCTCGGGTAAGCGTAGGGATACTTGATGTGAAACCAACCCGCGCCAAACATATAGCGGTTGATCAAGCCGTGGGGGCCGGGTTGCGTGACGTAGTTCTTGAGGGCGATCTCCAGCACTGTTCCGCCGACGAACGCGGCAAACAAACACGCCGCTGGCCGCCAGCCGAAACGCCACCAGAGGAAAACCACGAGCACTCCGCAAAGCACGATGCTCAGTTCCGGCGTAGCGGCGTCGGTGATCACGCTCATGGTCCAGTCGGTGAACCGGTTGCCGCGCGCGTTCAGCCAGACGGTGGTGTGGTAATCGAAACCGAGCAGCGCGTGCGACTGGACCAGGGCGGTCAGCGCCGCGAAGCACGCCGTCGCCAGCGCGATCCATCGCCAGGTTTTCCGTTCCGCCGGTTGCATCGGGCCGGCGACAGTAGCAGACGCGTGCGCGGCCCGCCAGAAGTTTGCCGGCACAGCGTCAGGTTTCCAGCGTCAGGTTTCCAGTTGACTTCGCGATGCGGCTGAATACGCTCTCTGGACGCTTTCCCCCTGGCGGGGGCGTAGCTCAGCTGGTTAGAGCGCGTGCCTGTCACGCACGAGGCCGCGGGTTCGAGTCCCGTCGCTCCCGCCATTTTCCCTTCTCTGTTTGGGCCTGGCCGTGCCATCCGGGTTTGCCGCGGCACCTAACGCTTGATTCGCCGGAAAGGCGCGGCTAAGGTGCCGAGGTCGGGCCGCGCCGCGGAATGACGCGCCGGCTTGTGAGTGAGAGAAAGGCCGTATGTTTAGAAAACGCATCGTGATTGGAATTTTAATCGGGTTGCTGAGCGCGAACCTGGTCGTCGGGTTCAGGGCTTATCAGCAGGCGGTCGCCGCCACGGACAACAAGGACGACGCTTATTCGCAGGCGGCGCTGGTCACTTACGTCATGGAGTTGATCCGCCAGGATTACGTGGACGGCGGGAGCCTGAGCTATCAGGACATGGCTTATGGCGCGTTGAAGGGGATGCTCGGCTCGCTCGACCCGCACAGCCAGTTCATGGACAACCGTGGCTACAAGGAGATGAAGAGCGAGACCGACGGGCAGTTCGGCGGCCTCGGCATTCAGGTTGGCCTCAAGGACGGCATCCTCACGGTCATCGCGCCGATCGAAGACACGCCGGCGTCGCGCGCCGGGCTGCTGGCGGGCGACAAGATCGTCAAGATCGAGGGCAAGTCCACGGAGAAGTTCTCCGTCCAGGACGCCGTTTACAAGCTGCGCGGCGAGCCGGGCACGAAGGTCACGCTCACCATCATGCGGCCGAAGTCGCGCGAGGTGAAGGAATACACGCTGACCCGCGCGATCATCCCGGTGGAGAGCGTGAAGGATCTCAACGGTCGCACCGTGAAATCGGCAGCCAGCTTCCCGTTTGTGGATGACAAGATCGGCTATATCCGCCTGACGCAGTTCAATGAGCCGACCTCGGACGAACTGGAGGCGGCGTTGAAGAAGATGGAGGGCAAGGGCATGGAAGGCTTGGTGCTGGACCTGCGCAACAACCCCGGCGGGCTGCTGGTCGGCGCGCGCGATGTCGCCAGCAAGTTCCTGCCGAAGGGGCAACTGATCGTCTATACCGAGGGCCGGCAGAAGTCGCAGAAGCAGGAGTATTTCGCCACGGGCAAGGATCGCCATCCGAGCTATCCGATGGTCATCCTCGTCAACGGCGGCAGCGCCAGCGCCAGCGAGATCGTCGCCGGCGCTTTGCAGGACCTCAAGCGCGCGATCGTGGTCGGCGAGCAGACGTTCGGCAAGGGCAGCGTGCAGAGCATCATCGAACTGCCCGACAAGTCCGCCGTGCGATTGACGACGGCGAAATACTACACGCCGAGCAAGCGCGTCATCCACGAGAAGGGCATCACGCCCGACATCGGCGTGGCGGTTTCCGAGGACGACGAAATCAAGCTGGCCATCCAGCGCAACCGTCCGCCCGGCGCGGAGCCGGACAAGTCGGAAGCGATGGTGCGCGACATCCAGCTTGAGCGCGCGGTGGATGTGCTCAAGGGCATCAAGGTTTTCACGAAGCAAACCAAGAAGAGCATCGTCGCTGCCAGCGCCAAATAACGGACGCTCGCCGGGCGGCGCAGAAGCGGACTCACCATGAAAGATCGTCGGCTGGAGCGGCAGATCGAGGTGTTGGACGATTTTCTCGATCGCTGGCAGAAGCTCGGCTGCTACTTTCAACGTGCTCAGCGCGGACAGGCGCCGACCGAAGCGCAGGAAGAGGAGTTCCTCGTTCTCAAAGGTGAGATGTCCCAGGATTACCAGTTCCTCATGGCCGAGACGGCGGGCCAGCGCGAGCCGGGTGACCAGACCGTGGAGATCCTGGCGGCGGTGGTGTCGTTGCAGCGGTTGAACGAACTGGGCGAGGCGGAAGTGCGTGCGCTGGAGACGGCCTGGCACTACAGCTACCTGGTCCTGCAGGGCCTGCTGGGCCGGCTCAAGGCGCGGAAACTTCAACTTGCTTCCGTCAACGCTCTTGGCTATTACATCGGCCGTGTGCTGCGGAATCCCGTGGTCATCCTGCTCTTGCTGGGCGCGATGGTTGCCGCGGCACTGTGGTTGATGAATTTCACCCAGACCGGCCCGGAGAAACTGATCGAGCCACGCGGATCGCGACCGGCACAAACAGAGAAAGCCACAGGCCTATGAGTGCGACTGACAAACCGAACCTGACCAAACGAGAGATTGCATCGCGCATCAGCGACGCGACCGAACTGCAACAGCAGGACGTGGCCGTCATCGTCCAGAAGACGCTCGACACCATCGTGGACGCGCTTGCCGAGAACCGGAACGTCGAGTTGCGCAACTTCGGCGTCTTTGAGGTGAAGTTCCGCCGCGCGCGCATCGGCCGCAATCCCAACAACCCCACCCAGACCGTCCAGATCCCGCCACGCGCCGTGGTGAAATTCAAACCCGGCAAGATCATGGGTGAGCGCGTCGAGAAGCTCCAGAAGCCGGCAGCGTAACTCGTAACTCGTAATTCGCCTCACGCCCGATCAACTTCCCAATTACGTTTTACGTTTCACGTTTTACGGATCACTCATCAGCCCCATGCCGTTCCAACCTCTTCCCGGTTTCCGCGACTTTTACCCGGACGACTGCGCGCTCCGCAGCTACGTCTTCGGCAAATGGCGCGACGCTGCGCGACGCTACGGCTTCCGCGAATACGACGGCCCGCCGTTGGAGCCGCTGGAGCTTTACACCGTCAAGAGCGGCGACGAGATCGTCGGCCAGCTCTACAACTTCACCGACAAAGGCGAGCGCGCCGTCTCGCTGCGGCCGGAACTGACGCCGACGTTCGCGCGGATGGTTGGCGCGCGGCAGCGCGACTACAAGAAGCCGATGAAGTGGTTCGCCATCCCGCAGCTTTTCCGCTACGAGCGGCAGCAGCGCGGCCGGCTGCGCGAACACTTCCAGTTCAACGCCGACATTGTCGGTGAAAAAGACGTCGCCGCCGATGTCGAGTTGGTGGCACTGCTGGTGGACGTGCTGCGCAGCTTTGGGTTGACGCACGAGGATTTCGTCGTGCGCGTCAGCGACCGGCGCGTGTGGAGTGGATTCCTGCGCGGGCTGGGCATCGCCGACGAGCAGCACCCGGCTGTCTTCGGCATCGTGGACAAGATCGAGCGCAGCGAGGCTGCCGTTACACAGAAGAAGTTCGACGCGCTCGGCATTTCGGCCGAGGCGGCGTCGGCGATTCTCAAGTTTACTGACACGGGCGTGTTCGAGAAGGAAGCTCCCGCCGAGATGGCGACGTTGCAACGGTTCTTCGACCTGATGGCGCACAAGGACCTCGGCGAGTTCCTGAAGTTCGACCCGAAGATCGTGCGCGGGCTGGCTTACTACACCGGCATCGTCTTCGAGGCGTTCGACAAGAAGGGCGAACTTCGCGCCATCGCCGGCGGCGGACGCTACGACAACCTCCTGCAACTCATCAGCGGCGTGGACATGCCGGCGCTCGGCTTCGGCATGGGCGACGTGGTGCTGTGCGAGTTGCTGAAGGAGCGGAAGCTATTGCCGAAGCTGGAGAACCGGCTCGACGCTTACATCGTCATCGCAAAGGAAGAGCTGCGCCCGCAGGCGCTGAAGCTGGTGCGCGACCTGCGCGACGCCGGCCTGGCCTGCGATTACCCGTTGGTCGCAGCGAAGGTTGGCAAACAATTTGAAGCCGCCTCGGCTGCTGGCGCGAAGTTCGCCGTCGTCATCGGCGACGAATGGGCGCAAGGACAGGCGACGGTGAAGTTGCTGGCGACCCGCGAGGAAACCAAGGTGGAAGTCGCGCGGCTGGCGCAGAGGTTGAAGGAGTGATGGAGTATTGGAGTGAGGGAAAGAAGTCGTAGCCCAACACTCCAGCACTCCGATACTCCAACACTCCAAATGTTTATGAAACGGACTCATCATTGCGGACAATTGCGGCTGGCGGACGAACGCCAGCAAGTGACGCTGACCGGCTGGGTGCAAACCCGGCGCGACCACGGCGGCATCGTGTTCATTGACCTGCGCGACCGCGAGGGCCTGACGCAAGTCGTATTCGACCCGCAATACAACCCCGCCGCCGCCGAGGCGTCGCACGCGCTGCGCTCGGAGTTCTGCATCTGCATCCGCGGCCGCGTCCGCCCGCGGCCCGAAGGCACCATCAACTCGAAGCTGCCGACCGGCGAGATCGAAGTCATCGCCGACCATCTCGAAGTGTTCAATACCGCCGAGACGCCGCCGTTCGAGGTCAGCGACGACACCCAGACCAGCGAGGAACTGCGCCTGCAATACCGCTACCTCGACCTGCGCCGGCCCTCGATGTTCCGCAACCTGCGGCTCCGCCATCAGGTGACGAAGGCCGTGCGCGATTACTTCGACGAACTGGCCTTCCTCGAAGTTGAGACGCCAATGCTCTTCAAGAGCACGCCGGAAGGCGCGCGCGAGTATCTGGTGGCGTCGCGGCTCTTCCCCGGCAAGTTCTACGCGCTGCCCCAATCGCCGCAGCAGTTCAAGCAACTGCTCATGGTCGCCGGCGTCGAGCGGTATTTCCAAATGGCCCGCTGCTTCCGCGACGAGGACCTCCGCGCCGACCGGCAGCCGGAGTTCACGCAGATTGACGTGGAGATGAGCTTCATTGATCGCGAGGACATCTACCGCTTGATGGAGGGCTTGATGGCGCGCGTCTGGAAGCTGGCGCTCGGCCGCGACATCACGACGCCATTCCCGCGGATGACGTTCACCGACGCGATGAACCGCTTCGGAAGCGACAAGCCCGACACACGGTTCGGGATGGAGATGGTGGATTTCACCGACGACTTCCGTGCCAGTGCCTTCAAAGTGTTCCGTTCCGTCATTGACGGTGGCGGTGTTGTGAAGGCGATGAACGCCAAGGGTTTTGCATGCGCCACGCAGGGCCAGATCGAGGCGCTGACCGAGGCCGCCAAGAGCTTCGGTGCGAAGGGCCTCGCATGGATCAAGGTCGAGGGCGGCAAATGGAACTCGCCCATCGTGAAGTTCTTCACCGACGCCGAGAAGGCCGCGCTGGCAAGCCGGCTGGAAGTTGTCGAAGGCGACCTCATCCTCTTCGCCGCCGACCAGTGGACCAACGCGTGCGAAATCCTCGGTCGCATCCGCCTGCTTTGCGCGCAATACCTCCAGCAGACCGGCAAGCTCACGATCCCGGCGGACCGCTACGATTTCCTGTGGGTGGTGGATTTCCCGCTGCTCACGTTCAACAAGGAACAGGGCCGCTGGGTCAGCAGCCATCATCCGTTCACCGCGCCGGTGGCGGAGGACGCGGCGTTACTCGACACCGACACCCATCGTGTGCGCGGCCAGCACTACGACCTAGTTCTCAACGGCAGCGAGATCGGCGGCGGCAGCATCCGCATCCACCAGCCCGACCTCCAACAGAAGGTGTTCGATGTCTGCGAAATCCCGCGCGACGTAGCTGAGAGCCGGTTTGGATACTTCATCAAGGCGTTCCGCTACGGCACGCCCCCGCACGGCGGCATCGCCCTCGGCTTCGACCGCATCATGGCGACGCTCGTCGGCAGTCCCAGCATCCGCGACGTGATCGCCTTCCCGAAGACCGCCAAGGCCACCGACCTGATGACCCAGTCCCCCGGCGACGTGACCGCGCGCCAGTTGAAAGACCTCCACATCCGCGTCGTCGGCGACGAGGCAAAGCCGGGGGCGTGAGCGAATATGCCCGGCGCCAACTTCCAACTGTTTATCTCCGAAGAAGCGTTGGAGCAGCTTCGCGCTTTGCCGAAGGACTTGCGAAAGCGGATCGGCGAGCGGCTGAACGCGCTGGAAGCGAGTTTCGCAGGCGACATCAAGAAACTGGCAGGGACCGAAAACAAGTATCGTCTTCGCGTTGGCAACCACCGCGTTCTTTTTCGACTCGTCGGAAGCCAGATTCAGGTGTATTTAGTCAAGCAGCGAAAGGAAGTTTATGAGTAGCGTTTTGGAACGACCGACAAAGCGGCCCTCGAAGTCGCGCCTCACGCTGGAAGCCTTGCACCATGAGGTGGTGGCGCTTCGACGGCGACTGGAGGATTTGGAGGATATGCGCGAGTTGAATCAATCCATTGAGCGTAATGGTTCCAAGCCGCTTGTTCCGTGGTCGAAAGCAAAGAAGGATTTGGGGCTGGCGTAAGGGGGCGTCGTCGGCGACGAGGCAAAGCCGCAGGCGTAGCACAGCGCCGGATCGTAGCCCGCGACTCCGTCGCGGGATTTTGAGAATGGTGTTTCCCGCCTCGGAGTGGCGGGCTACGATTCACGAAGACCTCAGAAGTGATCTCAAACGTTTCCGCCGGGGACGACGAAGTCGAATTGTCCCATCGCGCGAAACTTGGCGTAACGCTGATCCAACAGGGCTTCGGGTGTCATTGCGATCAGTTCACGGAGATGGGTGAGCAGCGCGGCTTTCAATGCAGCGGCGGCTTTTGCGGGGTCGCGGTGCGCGCCGCCGAGCGGCTCGGGGATGATCTCTTCCACAAGCTTGAGGCCGAGCAGGTCTTTGGCGGTGAGCTTGAGAGCTTCGGCGGCCTTGGGCGTGGCGGCGCGGTCTTTCCAGAGAATCGCGGCGCAGCCTTCGGGGGAGATGACGGAGTAGTAGGCGTTCTCCATGATGAGGACGCGGTTGGCGATGCCGATGCCGAGCGCGCCGCCGCTGCCGCCTTCGCCGATGACGGCGGCAACAATGGGCACGCGCAGGGCCATCATGTCTCGGAGATTGGCGGCGATGGCTTCGGCGATGTGGCGTTCCTCGGCGCCAACACCGGGATAAGCGCCGGGGGTGTCAATGAAGGTGATGATGGGGAGGCCGAACCGTTCAGCCATTTGCATCAGCCGTATCGCCTTCCGGTAACCTTCCGGATGAGCGCACCCGAAGTTGCGCATGATGTTCTCCTTAGTGTCGCGGCCCTTCTGCTGGCCGACGATGACGACGCGCAAGTCGTCAATCGTGGCGAAGCCGCCGACCATGGCGCGGTCGTCGCTGAAGCGCCGGTCGCCGTGCAGTTCGACGAAATCGGTGGCAATGGCGGCGAGGTAGTCGAGCGTGTAAGGCCGCCTCGGATGGCGGGCAAGCTGGACGCGCTGCCATGCGGAGAGGTTTGTGTAAACGTTCTGCTTGGTTTCCTCGACCGTCTTCTCCATCTCGGCGATCTGGTCGTGGAGGTCCACCTTTTGTTCGGTGGCCATGCGGCGCAGTTCTTCCAGCTTCCGCTCCAGTTCGAGGATCGGTTTCTCGAAGTCGTAGGTGATGAGTTTGTGTGCGATTGGCCGCATGGCTTACTCCGTCACTTGCACCGGCGTGCCGGCCGGCAGGATGATGAAAAGTTCCTCGACGTCTTCGTTGATGAGGCGGATGCAGCCCTGGCTGGATTGGCGACCGATGGTTTCCGGCTCCCACGTGCCGTGGATGCCATAGTGGGGGATGTCGAGGGCGAGCCAGTATTTGCCGAGAACATTCTCCTTGGAGCCGAACGGGATGGTCTGGCCATCCTTCCACCACGGCGGGCTGGCGATGCGGTCGGTGATCTTGAACGTGCCGACGGGCGTGGTGCTGTATTGGCCGGTGCCGCAGCGGTAGAGTTTGAAGAACTTGCCGTCGTCGGTGACGAGCAGCGTGTTCTGGCTCTTGCTGACGGCGAGGGCGAATTTCGTCGGCGTCAAGCGAAGCCGCTGCGCCGGCTGAATAATGGTCTCGCGCAGGCCGTTGACCTTCTGGATGACCTCGATAGTGGTGTTGTGCATCTTCGCGATGCGGCCCAAGCCGTCGCCGGGTTGGACGACGTAATCCACCTTCTCCGGCGCGGGCGCGGGCGTCAGCAGCAACTGCATGTTCACGTCGCCGAGCGCCTTTTGCGTTTCGGTGACAAGCTGGGCGTCGCCGGCGTGAGTGAGCAGTTCGCGCAAAGCCTCGCGTGCCTCGGCGAGCTTGCCGGCATCGCGTAGCGCCAGCGCCTTCTCCAGCGGCGCGCGATTGGCCTGCACCGGCGCGGGAGTGGCTGGCGCAGCGGCCTTCGCGGGCGCTGGGGCGGCAGCCTCCGACGGCGTTGCGGGTGCCGTTGGCGCGGGCGGCGCGGTTTGCTGGCGACCGAGGCTGTAGGCGATCAACGCCACGGCGGCGATCAGCACGAGCATGAGTGCGGCTTTGACGCTTGATTTCATTTCGTAGTCAGCGGCACAGAGAGTAGTTTTTCCCGCCGCCGGCGGCAAGCGGGGATTTTGAGGTAACGACGGAGCGGAGGAGTTAAGAATGATGAGTGATGTGCGAAGAGTTGCCGAAACTCTTCACTCTCAATTCTTCACTCTTCACTTCCGCTCTTTGCCTACGTTCCCTCTTCCCAGCTTGCGAGATACTTTTTCTGCTTGGCGGTGAGCTTGTCCACCTTGACGCCGATGGCCTTGAGCTTGAGGGCGGCGATGTTCTCGTCAATGTCCGTGGGGACGGAATAGACGCCGGGCTTGAGGCGCTTGGCGTTCTTGACCATGTATTCGGCCGAGAGCGCCTGGTTGGCGAAGCTCATGTCCATGACGACGGCCGGATGGCCTTCGGCGCTGGCGAGGTTGATGAGGCGGCCCTCGCCGAGCAGGAAGATCTTGCGGTTGTCGTGGGTGACGTATTCGTCCACGAACGGGCGGATGGTGCGCTTGCTCTTGGACATGCGCTCCAGCGCCGGGATGTCTATCTCGACGTTGAAGTGGCCGCTGTTGGAGACGATGGCGCCGCTCTTCATGGCGGCGAAGGTGGTGCCGCTGATGACGGTGGTGTTGCCGGTGACGGTGCAGAAGATGTCGGCGATCTTCGCGGCGTCGTTCATCGGCATGACGGTGAAGCCATCCATAACCGCTTCGAGGGCTTTGAGCGGGTCCACTTCGGTGACGATGACGTGGGCGCCCATGCCGGCGGCGCGCATGGCGAGGCCCTTGCCGCACCAGCCGTAGCCGGCGACGACGAAGCTGGAGCCTGCGAGCAGGACGTTGGTGGCGCGGACGATGCCGTCCAGCGTGCTCTGGCCGGTGCCGTAGCGGTTGTCGAACATGTGCTTGGTGAGGGCGTCGTTCACCGCGATGATCGGGTAAGCGAGCTTCTTGTCGGCGGCCATGGCCTTGAGGCGGATGACGCCGGTGGTGGTCTCCTCGGTGCCGCCGATGATGTCCTTGAGTTGGCGGCGGCGTTCCTTGTGGAGAACGGCGACGGTGTCGGCGCCGTCGTCCATGGTCATGTTGGGACGGGCGTCGAGCGAGGCGAGGATGTGGTTGTAGTAGGTCTTGCCGTCCTCGCCCTTGATGGCAAACACGCTGATGCCGTAGTCGGCGACCAGCGAGGCGGCGACGTCGTCCTGGGTGGAGAGGGGATTGGAAGCGCAGGCCACGACCTTGGCGCCACCGGCTTGGAGCGTGCGGAGGAGGTTGGCGGTCTCGGTGGTAATGTGCAGGCAGGCGGCGAGGGTCTTGCCACGCAAGGGTTGTTCCTTGGCGAAGCGCTGGCGGATGAGCTTGAGCACGGGCATATAGTTGTCGGCCCACTCAATACGGTTCTTGCCGGCCGCTGCGAGGCCGAGGTCTTTCACATCATGCGGTATGTTGTTCAAGCGATGTTTCCTTTCGATTTAACTACGGTCGCGCTGTCTCCGTCGTTCAACGCGAGCCGCGGATGCTAGGGGAAGCGCGCGGAGCCGGCAAGGGGAAAAACTACGCAAAACCGCCCGCCCGCCGCGCAGCGCAATTTTCCGTCGCAAAACCGCCGCAAGCTGGCTTTAATGGCTGTGACGAGACGAACCGACACCACGATGGGAACAAGCACTCAGATCAGAATCACCGCAGGCCAGGTTTCGCTGGCGGCGACCTTGAACGACAGCGAGACGGCCAGGCAGGTCGCCCGCGCGTTGCCCATCGAGGCGCGGGCCAACCGTTGGGGCGACGAGATTTATTTCACCATCGCCGTCGCGACCGGCGAGGAAAACCCGCAGGAGGTCGTGGCGGTGGGCGATCTTGCCTACTGGCCGCCGGGGCGGGCGTTCTGCATTTTCTTCGGGCCGACGCCGGCGAGCGCGGGTGACGAACCTCGTGCCGCGAGTCCCGTGAACGTCGTGGGCCGGGTGGCGGGCGATGCGGCGCAGTTCCGGCAGGTGCGCGACGGCGAACCGGTGAAGATCGAATTGGCATGAGACGCTATCGCGCATGGGGCATGGACGAGACGCCGCGCTTCGGCTGGCTGGGCACGCCGACGAGCGCCGTGCGCGTGCTGTTGATCGCCAACGTCGCGGTCTTCGTGGTGCAAACGCTGCTGCTTGTGGCGGGCCAGTTGCTTGGCGGCGGCGCGTCGTGGCATGCGTTCTTCGACCGCGTCTTCGCGCTGAGCGGCGGCGGGCTGCGCTCCGGCATGGTCTGGCAACTCGGCACCTACATGTTCCTGCACAGCGTCAACATCCTCCACATCATCTTCAATCTTCTCGCGCTCTGGATGTTCGGGCGGGACGTGGAGGAGCAGATCGGCGCGCGGCGGTTCCTGCAACTTTACTTCGCCGGCGGCCTTGTTGGCGCGGCGTGCTGGCTCGTGTTCAACTGGCACAGTCCCGTGCCGTTGATCGGCGCGTCGGCGGCGGTCTATGCGGTCTGCATCGCGTTCGCCACGCTGGTGCCGGAGCGGCAGATCACGATGCTGCTGTTCTTCGTGGTGCCGGTGACGATGAAGGCGAAATGGTGGGCGTGGATCGCGGTGGCGTTGGTGGCCTACGCGTCGGTGGTGGAGACGGGCAGCGACATCGCGCACTTGGCGCACCTTGGCGGGGTTGTGGTGGGCTATGTGTTCATCAAGTGGCTCGGTTGGGGCGAACCGTCGCGGTTCGTTGACGCGCTCCAGGCTGCGGCGCGGCCCGTCACGCGGCTGCTGGAGGAGCGGCGGCGGATCAAGAACCTGCCGCCGGAGGAATTCATCAGCCAGGAAGTGGACCCGATCCTCGACAAGATTTCGCGGGAGGGCATTCACAGCCTGACCCACGCCGAGCGCGCCATCCTGGAACAAGCCCAGGCGAGAATGAAGGAGCGTCCGCAACCTTCGCGTCCGCCGGAAGGAGGCGCCGGCCAATGAAGCCACCATCGTCATCACTGCCTGCCACGGTTGAAGGCGCCTGCCGCGCGGCGGCAGACGCGGTTCGCGCGCGGCGGAATTTCCAGCGCCTGCTCGACGGCGCGCCGGATCGGAGCATGTTACTGCAACTGTTTGAGCAAAACGACTGGCTGGTGCCCGTGCTGGCGGCGGGCTTTGGCGCGTCGCAGCCGATCAGCGAGACGCTGGTGAGGCATCCCGAATACCTCGACTGGCTTGTCAGTGACGCGCGGTTCGACGAAGGGCGCGGGAAAGCGGCGCTGGCTTACGACGCGAACGCCGTCGTCACGGTCGCGCTGCCGGGAATGAA
>Ga0163199_1000900_pt1 | contig 18536 bp, 14 predicted proteins | sample PL_2010_150m_FD_113537 | JGI IMG/M metagenome (GOLD analysis project Ga0163199, IMG submission 113537) | Freshwater microbial communities from Powell Lake, British Columbia, Canada to study Microbial Dark Matter (Phase II) - PL_2010_150m | ecosystem: Environmental > Aquatic > Freshwater > Lake ...
ATTATCTATTTGGATTTCAGCAATTTTGGAGTCCACTGTCACTCCGGCGTAATTCCCGGTATGTTCCCGTGAGTTGCTGGCCAGGTTGAAAATCGATGTTTTGCCGCAATTGGGGTTACCCACCAAGGCAACTTCAATGATGTGAGGGGCCTTAGTGTAGCGTGCAGGGGTCCCCGCTTTCGCGGGGATGACAGGAGCACTTGTCACCCCGGCGAAGGCCGGGGCCCCCTCGCTAACCACGGCACTCAAAGCGGGGATGACAGGAGCTCCGGCCGGTACTATTTCTATCAGTTCAGCTTCGGAGCGCCGTAAGGATACATTATATCCAATTATCAGATATTCAATGGGATCTTGAAGCGGAGCCGATTTAATCACCGTGACTTCCTTGCCATGAATGAAACCCATATCCATGATCCGCCTGCGGAACACACCACGGCCTTTCACCTTGGTGATCACGCCTTTCTGACCAGTTTGAAGTTCTGCTAATGTCATAACCGATCGCAAAGATATCCTTTTTTACTATTTAGAATGATTCTAAGGTATGATAAAATCCGAAGCATTATCTTCGTGACTCAAAAAAGGAAATGAGACTAAGTACAGCGTCACGGGGTGACAAAGGAAGCATTCGTTGTAAGCAACGGGGTCCCGGCCTTCGCGGGGATGACAAGTACTTTGCGCTTATATCAGTAATTATTGTCTTTCTGGTTCTTGCAGGGTGTCAGGGGAGGCAGCAGCCGGCGGTGGATATTTCGAAAGCTTTCCGAAATCCGGATACCTCTTTGCTGTCGGTTACCTATGCAAAAGGTTTCCGGTTTGAAAGGAGTGCGGCAGGAACTATACTGATAATATCTGATCCAATCAGAGCAGGGAAAGAGATTGCCCGTTACCGGCTTGTTCAATCCAAATACGGAGTTAAACCAAAGGACGGTTATACTGATATCGTGGTCCCGGTGAAGAGCCTGGCTGCATCTTCCACCACTCAGGCCGGATTCCTGTCGGCCATTGGTGCAGGTGATCAGCTTATCGGCTGCAACAATCCGGAAAGATTATACGACACTGTGTTGTTCAACCGGTTTCTGAAAGGTGATCTGGTTCGCATGGGGCATGATCTGGAGTATAACTTGGAATACCTTATTGCCAGTAAACCCGATCTGGTTTTACAAACGGGCATCGACGGACAGTTTAACCCCGATGCAAGATTGACCAGGATGGGCATTCCGGTGATGTTTGTGCTGGAATGGATGGAATCGACCCCTCTTGGGCGGGCGGAATGGATCAAGGTTTTCGGAATGATAACGGGCAAGATCAGGGAAGCTGATTCACTTTTTGATCTGATCGAAAAGAATTACCTGGCCTGCGCTAAACTGGGCCGTGAAGCTTCGGAAAAGATCAAAGTACTTACAGGTAACGTGTTTAAAGGCACCTGGTACATGCCCGGAGGGAAAAATTATATGGCCCGGTTTTTTGAGGATGCCGGAATGGACTATCTATGGAAGAATACTGACCAGTCAGCCAGTCTGGCGCTGAGCTTTGAATCCGTTGTGTATCAATTGGCTGATGCGCCGGTTTGGATCAACGTCAATGTGGAATCTCTTTCTCAATTAATTGGGGCAGAGGCACGATATTCCGTTTTCAGTGCATTGAAAGAACACCGGGTGTTCAGCGTGTTTAACCGCGTTAATTCCCATGGTGGAAATGATTTCTGGGAGAGTGCTGTAGTCCGGCCTGATAGGGTCCTTGCCGATTTATTGGCTATTGCACATCCGGGATTAATGCCTGATCATGTGTGGAATTATTATAAACCATTGATATTTAATTAATAAGATGACATCAAAGCGATCCGGATGGATTTTCGCGGTACTGGCTGGAATATTGATTCTCGCCTTTATCGGGGATTTGCTGTTCGGCAGTGTTCGTCTTTCGTTTAAAGATTTTTCTGATGTTCTGCTTGGCAAATCAGATAACCAGAATGTGGATTATATTATTTGGAGCCTCCGATTGCCCAAAGCCATTACGGCAATCCTTGCCGGTTCGGGATTGGCCTTATGCGGACTCCTTATGCAGACCCTTTTCAGGAATCCATTGGCCGGACCATTCGTCCTAGGTATCAGCTCCGGTGCCAGTCTGGGTGTGGCTTTGCTGGTTATGGCCTCATCCTGGTTCGGCGGAAATGCCCTGGTTCAGGCGCTACCTTTTGGTCACTGGGGAATGGTAATTGCAGCCATGGCCGGGGCTCTGGCTGTCATGCTCTTTGTGATCCTGGTGTCCGTCAGGGTAGCCGATTCGGTATCCATCCTGATCATCGGAATGATGTTCGGAAGCGCTACCGGGGCCATCGTCAGCCTGTTGCAATATTTTGCTGATCCCGATACGGTTAAGAGTTTTCTGGTTTGGACGTTTGGCGACATCAGTGCGGTAACAGCTCCGCATCTGAAACTTTTGACACCATTGGTAATTGCCGGGATTTTCGCTGGGTTGATTCTTAGAAAACCACTCAATGCCTTACTTTTAGGTGAGAACCATGCCAGGGTAATCGGTGTTAATGTTAAACGGTCGAGAATCGTTATTATATTGATAACAAGTTTATTAACCGGTGCCATAACTGCTTTTACCGGTCCGATTGCCTTTGTGGGCGTTGCGGTTCCGCATCTGGCCAGGGCTATCCTCAGAACATCTGATCACCGCCGGTTGACTCCGGCCACTTTGATGTGCGGAGCAATCATTATGCTCATTTGTGATATTCTTGCCCAACTTCCGGCCTCAAACCAGGTGCTGCCGATCAATACAGTCACTGCTATTTTTGGAGCACCGGTAGTCATTTGGGTTATTCTCAGAAACCGTCGCGGACGAACTCCTGTTGAATCATGAGCCAACCCCAGCCAAATAACATGGTATTGGAATCGCATGATCTGGCGATCGGATATCTCTATTCGGGAAGATTGCCTTTGGTTCTGGCCCGGCATCTTCATCTGACCATTGAACGCGGGCAGGTTATTGGTTTGCTGGGTCCTAACGGATCGGGAAAATCAACCCTTTTGCGAACGCTGGCCGGATTGCAGCCAACGATCTCCGGATCAGTAAAAGTGATGGGACAAACGATCCGGAGCAACCAGGTGCGGCAAACAGCGCGAATGCTTAGCGTAGTTCTTACTGATCGGATCGATGTTAGGAATCTTACTGTATTTCAATTGGTTTCGATGGGCAGGTATCCGTACACCGACTGGTTGGGCCGTGCCGGCAGCAATGACAATGACCGGATCAGGACCGCGCTTGAACAGGTGCGACTGCAGAGCTATTCCAACCGGTTCTTCAATGAGCTGAGCGACGGGGAACAACAGAGAACTCTACTGGCCAAAGCGCTGGTACAGGATACTCCCCTGATCATTCTGGATGAACCAACAGCCCACCTCGATCTGTCCAACCGGATATCGATCATGCGGTTATTACGCACCCTGGCCGATGAAACCGGAAAAAGCATCCTGTTCTCCACGCACGACCTGGATCTGGCTATCCATACTGCCGATCACTTATGGCTGCTGCAAAAGGGCGGGGTGCTGCTGCAGGGAAAGCCGGCAGAATTGATGGCCGGCGAAGCTTTTGAAGACACTTTCAGAACAGGAACCAATGAAGCGGATCAGAATATGGTTTCAGACTATTTCCGCAGTTTGAAGAAACGTTCGGTTGAGGAATGATTTATTTCTACTTTTGCATTTCAGGTACAACAGAAGAATATGAAAGATTCGTGGGTGAAAAAAGGATTCGTTGATGAACCTGTCGACAGCCTTATCAATCTGGTCGATGGAATCAGGGAATTACTCAAAGAAAAGAATGCGGTTATCCTGGCACATTATTATCAGGAGGCAGCTATACAGGATATTGCTGATTTCGTGGGCGACAGTTTAGATTTATCCCGCAAGGCATCCGAAACCAGTGCAGATATGATTGTTTTTGCCGGGGTCCATTTTATGGCGGAAACGGCTAAAATTCTTTCCCCCCAAAAAAAAGTGCTGATACCCGATCGGATGGCCGGGTGTTCACTGGCTGATTCCTGTCCGCCCGATGAATTTGCTGTATTCCGCAACGAACATCCTGATCACATGGTAGTGACCTATGTGAATACCAGTGCCGCCATCAAGGCTTTATCCGATGTTTGCTGCACCTCAACCAATGCGGTACAGATTATTCAGCATTTTCCGGAAAATCAAAAAATCATTTTTGCCCCCGACCGGAATCTCGGAAACTACCTGAACAGTTTGACCGGCAGGGAAATGCTGCTTTGGGATGGTGCCTGTCATGTGCATGAGGAATTTTCTCTAGAGAAGATATTGCTGCTGAAGAATGAATACCCTGATGCAAAGATCATTGCCCATCCGGAATGCCAGAAACCCATCCGGATTGTTGCAGATTTTATCGGTTCGACATCGGCCTTGCTGAATTTCTCTAAAAGCGATGCCGGGGATACTTATATTGTCGCCACTGAATCCGGAATCCTGCATCAGATGAAAAAAGCCAACCCGGATAAGCTTTTTATTCCCGCACCCCCGAAGGACAGCACCTGTGCCTGCAATGACTGTAAATTCATGAAACTTCACAATCTGAAGAAAATCTATCTCACCTTGAAATATGAATGGCCGGAAGTAACTGTTCCTGAAAATATTCGCCTACTTGCCGAGATTCCTATCCGGCGTATGCTGGAGTGGTCCTGATTATGCAATGAAAAACATTTGGTTTACGGTCCTGACATTACATTAGGTAAAGGTAAATACCAAATAAAATTCTTTCTTCGATTCGATGAAATAAAAGCGGGTAAGGATCTTGCAATCTTAGATATAACGGCAGATTACGGAAGAGTTCAGCTTTCGAAAAAGATTGTCCATGCCAATGAAGTCAATAATGGTGTTTGAACAAGTAAAAGGCGACCATTCCGGCAGTTAAAAGGTTCAATAACGAAGATTGATTTTGCTTTGTCAATAAAGTACTGTTTCTTTAACACAGGTAACAGTAATAATTTGCATCGTGAGAGGTATAAAAAAGCTCATCGTTGACACTTTCGTGGGGGGATTTTTCAGAAGATGGTATCGTTTCGTAAACAGTGTTGATAAGAAGGCTGAAATTATTTTTATGAATTACGGATATGCCGAGGACTCACACAAAATGCCCCTCGAACCATCTGATGAGATAAACAGATACCCGATCCAGCTTTACCATCAATTGGTAAGGGCTCACGACCTGGAAAATAAGGATATTCTGGAAATCGGCTGCGGCCGGGGTGGAGGTTTGGCTTTTCTGGCCAAGCTTCTCAAGCCTTCATCGGCAGTGGGTATTGACAGAGACCCTTCTGCCATTGAATTCTGCAATAATTTCTGGGGCAAACCCGGATTGTCATTCATGCAGGGCGATGCTCAGGCTGTGTCATTGCCTGATAATTCTTTCGACGTGATCATCAATGTCGAATCCAGTCACCGCTATGAAGATGTGAACCTGTTTCTTGAGGAAGTCAGGCGTTTGCTGCGGCCAAATGGGATTTTCTTATTGACCGATTTCCGCGGGAAGGATGAAATGCCCCAGCTTCTCAAACAGTTTGGGGGATCAGGGCTGCAAATTACTGGTAATGACAATGTTACTCCCCAGGTTGTTAAAGCACTCGAATTAGATGATACTCGTCGTCGCAATCTGGTTAAAAATTTGGTTCCCAGGTTATTACATAGAATTGCTCTTGATTTTGCCGGAGCCAAGGGATCTCCAACCTATCGCAGGTTTGCATCAGGTAAATGGATCTATTTCAATTATTTCTTCAGAAAGGTTCCCGCACTTCATGTGGTCAGGAATGAACAGTTTGTATGGGAAAACCGCGATAGCAGCAAGTTGCAATAAGTCTTTAATCTAAGAGCAAAGGAAATGTATTAATGGAAGATATTGGAAAGCATATCGAGACATTGCTTGAAAGGGCGGCTCTATTTTTATTCATTCTTTTTGCCAGCCTGGGTTTGGCTTTCTGGCTCGGGGAGACTTTAGGCAAAATCTATTTTGGATTCTTTGCAATAGCTGTTATTTATGGACTTCTGGGAATACTGATACCTGTTTTTGCCCGGTAATACAGTTGAGCACAAATTCCAGTGAACTACCCTTGAAATCGTTTCCGAACCGGATATTTTTAATATCATCAATTACCTGCATTACACCCCTACGGATAGAACGGAATGCTTTCAAGCGCTCTTCGTTATTAATAAACCATGTATTGTACACCGACTCCTTGTCGGCTTTGTATATTGGTCAATGATGCTTTTCAGATTTTGATTCATTTCGGGCTTGGATTTATTCATAAAAAAACTCTTGTGCTTTTTTCAGTTTCTTTCCACAAGTACTGCATTTGCCTTTTTTATCAGATTCGTAAGATGGGTGCTCCTGACAGTAGTAATATATCCTTTTACTGGCTTTGCTTCCGGTAATTTTTTTCCTCTCCAGGGTCATTCCGCATTTTGGGCATGTACCTGCAATTTCTGATTGCACCTCAGGATGCATCGGACATACATATAGTGATGTTGTGCCGGATTTACCTGATTTGCCGGGGGATGACGAATGAGAAGAATGATTGCCTTGGTTTGTTCCGCCTCCGTGACACTGGGAAAAACCATCGACAGATATTGCAATCATTGCAGTAATGAATGCTGCGCGAAGCAGCAAGAACAAATTTGTGTGTTTCATTAGTAGTTGTTTTTAATGAGTTTCCCTCGGAATATTTCTTTTTGTTTGTTGACAATTTCATAGAAATAGATGCCCGGTGAAAGTTCACTTGCCTGAACTTTGTATTCTGAATTGACGCTTGTTATTTTCATAACTGTCTTACCTGTTGCATCAAAAATTGAAAGTGATGAGTTTTTGTTGTTTTCTCCAAAATAAATATTGATAAAAGATGAAAACGGATTAGGGAAAATTCGAACCTTATCAGAAACATCATTTTCAGGAACAGAAAGCAGAGTATTGAGATGAGAAGAATATCGTACCTGTTGATCAAAAGGTGGCTGTTGGGTTTGCATTCCTTTAGCTATTTCCAAAACCGGAAAGCCAAGATTTTTGGCATACCATCTGTAATAATAATTGCCGGCATAAACTACGTTTTGTTGAAGTTTGCCGTTCACATATAAACTGTCGTAAACTATTTCGGCCGTATAAATACGAATAACATTCGCGGTCGTATCGGGAGTGGTAATAACGCCCCATGCATCAGCCACCGAAGTACTTAAAATGTGATAAACCCTAATGTTGTCATTAGAAACAGGAACGTGAATCTTTGTAATAGTTTTAAGGGAATCCCCAAAGGAAAGCAAAGGAAAAAAATTCCAGTATGAGACGAAAAGAAAATTCACAGGATCTTCCATGCCGTAGCGCCATAACCCCATTGTGTCCTTTACATAGTGGCTGAAATAACATTGTGTTTCATCCTGATGAGTAACATGGGAATGATAGGTAAAGCAATTTTCTTTCCTAACTATATCTGAAAGCGGGAAATAGCCCGCGTTGGCAGTTGAGGCATGGTCCCCCCAAACAACAGTGTCGTATGATGCTTCGGGAGTACCGCAGCAGGGATTCAGGTTGCTGAAATCCCATTGCACATTTATCCCTGCGTTTCCCGGTGATAGGGTTGCTGCCTGCAGACCGTTCACTTTAATGGAAATTTGTATATCGCTTGCAACCGGTAAATCGTTTATATCAAGAATAATTTGTGCGTTGCAATTATGTATTACACCAAAAGAAAATACAAAAACGAGCATTGTGTTCAGAATGATAATTTGTGATTTCATTGTTTTTCGTTTCTCTTCCCAGAATTTTTTCCCGGGACCAAGATAAACTAATGCTTTCATGCGTTATTATTTATCTGAATTATTGAGTTGTCAAACTTATTGCTGATGATGCTGCAGATGCTCTTCCTTCTTTTGTTCCATCTTCATTCCATTCATGTCGCACATACCCTGTGCTGACTTCATCACATTGGGGCGTGATTGCATTGATCCCATCATCATTTTACACATGGAAGAATCGGAGCTCCACATGCTCATCATGTTATTCATCATTTCTGTTTGCATTGCGTTAGTGAAAACAACATTGCAAATGAGAATAGGGAAAGAATGATTTTTTTCATTTGTTTATTTTTTAAAGATTAACTGAATTGAGTTTATGGTTTTTTATTTAATGAGACATCATAAATGCCAGGATATGGTAATCGCTTTAACAGCCGTTAAATGGACTGGCTAAAAATTAGAGGCTAAATAAGATACTGTTGCAGCAGGGCAAGCCGCACACTGACTCTGGGTGGTGGTGATTCCTCCGGAAATTTCTGTTGGTCAACCTCTATTGGTTGAATATCCTCTAGATCAAACGCGACCAATTGCAGGTCAATCCCGGCAACCGATAAATCAAGGAAATGCGCCGCTAAAAGGTAATCAGTCTTATACTGCAAGGTAACCGCTTTATCGCTGCAGCAATCTTCCGGATTCTCACAGCACGGTTTCGGGGTGTGAAGTATTGAAAACTTAACCAGTGTATGGCAGCAATAGTGATAATGGTAGGTAAAACCTGTTGTTGTTAATAACAGGACCAAAACCAACACACTATTTGTAATTTTCCTTATCATTCACAATGATAAACGAAACATGTAAATATTATTATATTAAAAACACTGGCTGCTAAATATTTGTTAAAAACCATTAAACTTCCCGGTGTCATGTCCAACGGTTGCGACGGCTTTCCGGATTGTTTCCATGTTGGTTTTTGTCTCATCATAAGAAATTTCCAACTGTTTGGTCTTCTGATCCCAATCCGCGCTTTTAACCCCATTAACACCCTTTGCTGCTTTTTCGATTCTGGTTTCACACATCCCGCAATTACCCGAGACTTTAACCTTTTCAGTTTTCTTTCCCATAGCAAAAACTCCCATGCCGATCAGTAAAAGACCGGCCATCAGTAATACAATTTTAGTTGTACAAAATGTTAGTTCTTAATTATCTCCCTGGTCTCTCCACAGGTCAGCATAGACTGACCGAAATATGGATTAGAGATCTTATCGGATTCGCTTAACCAGTATGCTCCTTTGTTATTGAATGCCATCGGACAATATTGATAATACACAGGTTCACTTGTTCCGTAACTCTTCAAGACCTTGTAAAGGACATTACTGATAACGGAAAAAGATTGCCTTTGTTGGTCAATATCAGAACTTTTAATAATTCTTTGTGATTCAGATTCAAGAGTTTTAACATGGTCCATCCATGAGTCCATCTGATCTTGCCCGATCAAATTCATGTCAACCTTTTTCAGCTTATCTGTAATGTGACCCGCTGCTGCAGAAGCCTTTTTCACATCAGAATTTACAAACGCATTCTTCAATTCCTTATAGGCTGAATACATGTTAGCAAGCTGAACTTGCAGATCGGGATTAGTTGTAATTCTTTTCGTTGCATCCGGGGCAATTGTGCTATCCTTCTTACGGTTCATCATGCTTGGCATAGCCATAAGCTGGGCAGAAGCATCAATATTGAAGGTACCATTGGTCACGATTTCTTCACCTTCTTCAAGCCCGTCAAGTACCACATAACTGTCTCCCAGATCCGGTCCAAGCGTAATTTCGCGCATCATGTAGGTCGGTTGGGAAGCTCCCTGAACTTTAATGTAAATAATGGAACGGATTCCAGTCCATAATACAGCCGATTGAGGAATTACCAAACTTTTGCCTTGTGAGGCAAGCCGGTTTTTTAAATAGCCGGTGGCAAACATTTCGGGTTTTAGGATATTACCGCTATTTGCTACCTCCACGCGTAAACGGGCTACCCGGGTTTGTGGATTAATCACAGGGTCGATAAATGCGATGACACCGTTAAACTCTTTGCCGGGCAAAGATTGCAGCGTAAAGGTGACCTTGTCACCCTGCTTAATCCAGGGCAGATCGCTTTCATAGGCATCAAACAATGCCCACACATGACTCAGATCGGCAATCTCATACAGGGCTGATCCCTGCTGTACATAGTCGCCCTTATTAACCTTTTTGGCAGTAACAATACCTGAAACAGTGGCTGTAACGTCAAAAACACTTTTAACATTTCCGCTCCTTTCAATTTCAGCAATTTGACCGTCGGTAAATTTCCACTGTCTCAATTTGTCGCGTGCAGCTGAAATTATTGATGTATCTCTCATTTTCAGCGCTTCAAATAATTCCTGTTGGGCAGTCACCATTAATGGCGAATAAATCTGGGCAATGGTTTGGCCTTTACGGACTTCTTCTCCCGTAAAGTTTATCAATAACTGTTCAATTCGTCCGGCCAGATGGGCGGACTGTGTTTGAAGCAACCGTTCGTCAGCCTGGATTTTTCCATACAGCCGTACTTCTTTTACCGGTTCCTGCCTGGTCACGACTGTGGTTTGCACTTCGGCAATCCTAGCCGCATCTTCGGTCATGGAAATTGAGTTTGGGTCAATCTGAGCTGCATCCTGTATTAATGGAATCAAATCCATTCCGCAGATCGGACATTGCCCGGGTGCATCCCGCCGGATCTGAGGATGCATAGAGCATGTCCAGATCGTGCTTTTCTTCTCGCTGACAACCGTTTCCGATTTTTGTACAGTCTGCGACCGGTGAAAAACCAGCCAACCTGAAAAGAAACCTGCAATTAGCAACAGGGACATCCGCAGGTAGGTATTCTTTATTAATTTATTGATTTTCATATATTTATCTCGATATTATTTAGACGAAATGATTGATATCAAAGTGGCAATTGCCACATTCCGATCGACCAGTGCTTCAATCTGTTTAAACTCATAGTCAAGCAATTGCTGCTGCATTCGAAGGATCTCTTCGAAATCGGTACCGGCTGCCGAAAACGAAGCAATCAGAAGCGTTATGGATTTCTCGGCTAAGGATGCCTGGCGTTTAAATAGTTCCACCCGTCTGTCGGCATCGTTATAAAGCTGTACAACCTCCTGATAATTAACGGTCAGTTCATTCCGGACGTTTTGAGATGATTCGGCAGAGGCATCGCGAAGGAATTCGGCCTCCCGGCGCAAGGCGTTGTACTTTTTACGGTAAATGGGCAAAGTAGCCGTAAACATCGGCATAATCATGTCCTGACCGTTCATCATGGAAGTAGCATCCGGGCGTTTTTGTATCAGGGAATAGTTTAAGCCGATCCCAACCATGGGATACCCCATCCGGGTCACCATTTTTATTTTGGCTTCATTTGCCGCCCTATCGGCCTCATACATCTTAATCATCGGGTTGTTCACAATACTGTCGGCCAGAAGGGCTAATGAACCGGGCAAGGTGGCTTCCATCAACGAATCACTTACAAAGACTTCGATATCCGGTTTACGGTTCAAATAGCTGTTAAATCGAGTTTTTTCGGTGATAAGCTGATCCTTAAGCAATGCAAGACGGTTTTCAAGCGAGCCGATTTCAATCTGAACCCTTAAAATGTTAACCAATCCACCCTGATTGCTGCTGCCCATTGAAGCATCCGATGAATTTGGCATGCCGGCACTTTTCCCGCCGGATCTGGCGGATGTGCTGCCCATATTGCCTCCAGCCATACCTGAATTTCCGGTTTTTTGAGCGGTTTCCATACCGGATGAAGTTCCACCTGTTCCACCTGATGATGATATACCGGCTGCTTTAAACCTGATCAGCGCCATCCGTTCCAACGATCGTAAAAGGGCAAGATTCTTTTCAGTTACCACGATCACCTTCTTCGTCCGGTATACCTGGTACCACGAACTTTTAACCTGAAGAAACAGTTCATTCTTAGCACTATTCATCTCTTCAAAGCGGGCCAGTGCCATTTTTGATGCTTCATCTTTAGCGGCTCTTAACGTGCCAAACCAGGGTGACATTTGCATGAGCCTGATATCAGCCACCTGGTTTCCTCCTACAAGTTCCATCGGTGTAATAAAGAAGCTGAATTGTACCTCAGGATCAGGCAAAGCACCTGCTTGCGGAACTTTTTCCAACGCTGCCAGATAACCTGAGTATTTGGCTTTTAAGCCAGGATTGTTTAATGCGGCCTCCTTCAGGAATCCGGCGAGGGAATCAGCTTGCTGCGCACCCGCTGTGGCCCATGATGCTAAAAAAACAATGCACAACACAGGTTTGATCAGGAAAATAATGCGCGATCGTATGTTATTGATTAACATTTAAATTCTCCTCATTAGCTTTAATTTTCCTGATTTCAATTTTAACGGCCCTTTCCCGCCAAATGCTTTGGAGGATAGGAACGACGAAAACGGTCATAATCTGGATGGTCATTCCGCCGAATGTTGGTATGGCCATCGGAACCATTATATCGGCCCCTTTCCCGGTGGATGTAAGAACCGGCAGCAGCGCGATAATGGCGGTAGCAGCGGTCATCATGGCAGGTCGGACACGTTTTTTTCCGGCTTCAACCACAGCCTCACGAACAGCATCCACTGTTGCAGGTTTTCGCCTCTCGAACACATCGTGTATATAGGTTCCCATGATCACCCCATCATTAGTGGCAATTCCGAACAGAGCAATAAAACCCACCCACACCGCAACGCTCAGGTTTATTTCATGCATCTGAAACAGATGCCTCATATTCATTCCGGCTACCGCAAAGTTCATGAACCAGGGTTGCCCGTATAGCCATAAAAAGATAAAACCACCGGAAAAGGCAACAAAAACGCCGGAAAAGTGAATCGTTGATGCGGTAACTGTTTTAAACTGGAAGAACAGAAGCAGGAAAATAATCATCAGGCTGATTGGAATTACTACGGCCAACCGCTTGGTCGCCCGTATCTGCTGCTCATAATTCCCCGCAAATTTGAAGGATACGCCGGATGCCAACTTTAGTTCGCCGGATTCTATTTTCTCATTGACATATTTCCTGGCTTGTTCTACCACATCCACTTCGGCCTTATTAGCTACCTTGTCGAAAATGACATAACCGTTCAAAAAAGTATTTTCGCTTCGAATCATCTGAGGTCCGCGCGTATAAATGATATCGGCCAGTTCACCCAAAGGAACCTGAACGCCTGTCATCGAGGGTACAAGGATCTTTTTCAGGTCTTCGGGTGAGGTACGCAATTCCCTTGCATACCGAACCCGGATAGGGAATCTTTCACGGCCCTCAACCGTTGTGGACAAGGCCATGCCACCCACTGCAGTCTGGAGGATTTCCTGCACTTCATTGACGGTTAGGCCATACCGTGCAATGGCTTCCCGGTTCAGTTTGATTTCAATGTATGGAGCGCCAACAGCCCGGTCGTAAAACACCGATGTTGCCTGAATCGAAGGGACTTCTTTCAGTACCCGTTCGAACTCCAAACCGGCCTTTTCAATGGATTCCAGATCGGGTCCATACACTTTCAATCCCATCGGGGCCCGCATTCCGGTTGATAACATAACCAACCGCGTTTGAATAGGCTGGAGTTTTGGTGCAGAGGTGAGTCCCGGCAGGTTAGTTACCTTAACGATCTCATTCCAAATATCATCCGGACTTTTAATATGCGGTCGCCATTGCCTGAAATATTCCCCTCTTTCATCCGGTATGAGGTTTTCGCGCGGAATCAGCCTGAATTCCTCTTTCTGCCAATTGTATTTGGTTCCGTCTTTCAGAACAAAGTTATCATCCTTATCCACCTTGAATTTCATTCGGTGGCCATTCTCATTCAGGATGAATTCAGGACGGTAATTGATGGTATTCTCGAACATCTGCACCGGCGCCGGATCCAGAGCTGAGTTTACCCGTCCCCATTTGCCAACTGCCAGATCCACTTCGGGAATGGTGGAAAGCCGTTTATCCAGTTGCTGAACGTATTCGATATTACGCTCAATCCCCGCATGAGGCATGCTGGTAGGCATCAACAGGAAGGAGCCTTCATCCAGGGCAGGCATAAATTCTTTGCCAACTCCCGGAAAGGTTTTCATGGCTCCGGTCCAGAATGATGTTTCCCTGACTTTCCAACCAATTTTCTCAAAACCGTTACCCGCAAATCCAAATGATTTATCGAATCCCTGCCAGATCATTAAGCCGAATAGTGTGGTGAATACTGGTACCAGCAGAAATTTGAACTTGTTGCGCAAGCACCATCGAAGTATTCGCTCATAATAATGAATCATGGTCATTAATATTGCCAAGATGAACCCAATCAACCCAGCCACAAAAAGAAAGTTGATGGTTGTTCCCCTGTGGGTTCCCAGTGGAAGCCATTCAACAGTAAGATAATAAACGGCAACAAAGACGGTTAGTCCGATATTGATGAATTTGGGCATCTCCTTGCGTGCCTCGGGCCAGCGATTGCTGAGAACATTGTTGAACCCGATCAGGGTGAGTGCCAGGGCCGGCCAGGCTCCGAGAAAAATTACCGCGGCTGGTCCCGCAAGGATCAATAGGTAATTCCAGATTTTCCGCCATCGCCCTCTATCGAAATCGAGTGAGTAAATATAATAAGCGAGCATCGGTAGTACCACCATTCCAAGAACATACGATGAAGTGATAGCAAAAGTCTTGGTAAAGGCAAGAGGTCTGAACAGTTTTCCTTCAGATGCTTCCATGGCAAAGACAGGCAGAAAGCTTGCAATTGTTGTGGCAAGCGCAACAGTTACGGCAGCGCGTACCTCGGAAGTGCCTGTATAGATGAGCTGAAGCAGATCTTTGCCCCGAAGCTGACGATTTCCGGGCATCTCCAGGTGCCTGTTTATATTCTCAATGTCCACGATCCCGATATCCACCATGATACCGATGGCAATAGCAATTCCTGAAAGAGCCACAATATTGGCTTCGACACCGAACAGCCGCATCAGGATAAACGTCATGAGGACCCCGATCGGCAGCAAAAAGGAGACGATGAACGAAGCCTGCAGATTCATCAGCAATAGGATAATGACAATGATGCTGATCAGGATTTCGTGCGAGAGGGCAGATTCGAGTGTTCCGATTGTTTCCTGGATCAGGCCGGTGCGATCGTAGAATGGTACCACGGTCACTTTCGAAACCGTACCGTCGGCCAGGGTTTTCGATGGCAATCCGGGTCCGAGTTCCCTGATCTTTTCTTTAACATTATTAATGACTGCCATTGGATTGGATCCATAGCGGGCCACTACCACTGCCCCGGCTGCTTCTGCGCCACCCTTGTCCAATCCTCCCCTGCGGGTTGCAGGGCCAAAGCTTACCCGGGCTACATCGCTGATCCGCACAGGGATATTGTCGCGCACAGCTACCACGGCACTTCTTAAATCATCGAGGTTTTTGATGTAACCCAGGCCCCGGATTACATATTCAACCTGGTTAAGCTCAATGGTTTCCGCCCCAATATCGAGGTTACTTTTACTCACCGCATTCATAATGTCCATCACGGAAACCCCGAATGCTTTCATAGCTTCAGGATTGATATCTACCTGGTATTCCTTAACATAACCCCCAATAGAAGCCACTTCTGAAACACCCTCAGCTGAAGCCAGGGAGTATTTGACATAATAATCCTGGATCGTCCGGAGTTCCTGCGGATCCCATCCGCCGGTGGGTTTACCGGTTTTGGGGTCGCGGCCCTCAAGGGTATACCAGAAAATCTGTCCGAGTGCCGTAGCATCCGGGCCAAGCGTAGGTTGAACATTCTGCGGCAAAATTCCGGGAGGCAGAGAATTGAGTTTCTCGAGGATTCTGGATCGGCTCCAGTAAAAATCAATATTATCCTTAAAGATGATATAGATGAATGACATCCCGAACATGGAAGTACTTCGGATAGTCTTAACCCCGGGAATACCCAGCAAAGCAGATGATAACGGATATGACACCTGATTTTCAATGTCGCGGGGCGATCGTCCCATCCATTCGGTTGCCACTATCTGCTGATTTTCCCCGATATCGGGAATGGCGTCCACCGGCACGGGATCCCGCGGCAGGAAACCCAAATTCCAGTTGAACGGAGCCGTAACCAATCCCCAGGTCACAAAAATGACCAGTAACAAAACGGAGACCAGGCGGTGCTCGAGAAAGTATTTTAAAATTCTGTTTAGCATAGTTCTGAACTTATTTTTTTCTTAGGCGAAGTGCATTAGCAATAACGGATACTGAACTGAAACTCATGGCTGCCGCTGCAATCATCGGGCTGAGTAAAATTCCAAACAAAGGATACAATAATCCTGCTGCTATAGGCACACCAAGTACATTGTAAACAAAGGCAAAGAATAAATTTTGTTTGATATTCCGCATGACTTCACCACTAAGATCCTTTGCACGGGCAATACCATTCAGGTCACCTTTTACAAGTGTAATTTCGGCACTTTGCATGGCAATATCTGTGCCTGTACCCATTGCTATTCCGATGTTGGCCTGAGCCAGGGCTGGAGCATCATTAATACCATCGCCAGCCATAGCCACTATGTGGCCTTGTTTTTGCAATTCTTTTATTTTATTGTATTTATCGTCTGGCAAACATGCGGCTTTGAAACCATCAAGCTTTAACTCCCCAGCTACGGTTTTGGCAGTTATTTCATTATCGCCGGTAAGCATGATAACTTTTACACCCATCTTTTGTAATGATTGAATGGCATTGGCCGAAGTTTCCTTAATTTTATCGGTAACGCCAATAATACCTTCCACTGTGTTTTCTAAAATTAAATACATTACCGTCTGTCCTGAAAGTTGCCATTCTTCGACCAGTTTCTTGTGATCATTATTCAGAGATATCTTAAAGTCTTCCAATAACCATTGATTTCCAAGCCCAATCTTTTTCCCCTTGTACAACCCTTGTACTCCTTTGCCTGTGATGGATTCAAAGTTATCCAGTTTTATCAATCCGATGTTTTTTTCTTTTGCCCCTTTCACTATGGCTTCTGCCAGAGGATGCTCACTATTGGTATCAATCGAAGCAGCAAGCATAAGAATTTCCTCATCACTTAATTGACCAAAGGATTTAAATCCTTTAAGGCTTGGCTTTCCTTCAGTAATGGTGCCGGTCTTATCAATTATCAGGGTATCAACTTTATTCATTTCCTCAATAGCGCGTGCATCCTTTACCAAAATCCCCGATTGCGCCCCGCGTCCAGTTCCTACCATTATGGACATTGGGGTTGCCAAACCCAGTGCACACGGGCATGCAATGATTAAGACTGATATCGCATTGACAAATGCATAAACGAAAGCCGGTTGTGGTCCCCAGATTGCCCATACACCAAATGTAATCAGTGATATTGCTATAATGATTTGAACAAAATATTTTGCTACAATATCGGCTATTTTTTGAATGGGAGCTCTTGATCGGCTAGCTTCATCTACCATCTGGATAATCCGGGCCAACAGGGTATCGTTACCCACTTTTTCAGCTCTCATATCAAAAACGGTCTTTCCATTGATAGTCCCTCCGGTTACCTTATCACCCTTCGATTTATCCACAGGCATAGGCTCTCCGGTAATCATACTTTCGTCCAAAAAGGCGTTGCCATCAGAGATAACACCATCTACTGGTACCTTCTCACCGGGTTTCACCCGCAGAAAATCACCTGCTTTAACTTGTTCCAGAGGGATTTCTTCTTCCTTCCCGTCGCGAATTATTCGTGCTACCGGCGGAACAAGATTAAGCAAGGCTTTCATGGCCGAATTGGTTTTACTGTGGGCTTTTAACTCCAAAACTTGTCCTAATAGTACCAGAGTCAGTATAACGGCGGCGGCTTCGAAATACAAATGAACATTTCCTTGCATGTCTTTAAACTGCGCTGGAAATATCCCGGGCACCAGAAGACCAAATACACTGAACAAATACGCAGCACCAACCCCGATGGAAATTAAAGTCCACATATTGGGCACCCACCGTATTATGGAACTCCAACCACGTTTGAAGAATTCCCAGCCGGAATAAAAAACGACAGGCGTGGCTAAGAAGAATTCTATCCAACTCCACACTTTTTTTGAAACATTGGTTTCAAGATGAAGAAAAGGGATAAAATCGGACATCGCTATAATAAATACCGGAATACTCAATGCCACGGCAATCTGGAATTTCTTTGCCATCTTCCGGTATGCAATTTCTTCTTCGCCGGTATCCTGTGCTTTTTCAGGAACCAGATCCATACCACATATCGGACAACTGCCTGGCTTGTTTTGCTTCACCTGTGGATGCATGGGGCAGGTATAAATCAAGGTACCAGTTGTAATGCCTTTCTCTTTTTTAACCTTTTTCTGCTCATGAGCTTCATGACCATGTTCTTGTTGAATATCCGTATGATGATGTCCGCCTTGTTTGTTATTCCCATCCACAGGAACCAGATGCATTTTACATACCGGGCAGTTTCCGGGTTGATCATAGACCTTTGTGCCCTCGCACTTCATCGGACAGGTGTATCTTATCTTCCTATTCGATACCATATAATATAGTTTTTTATTTCCATGAATAATTTAATGAAGTTTGTCAATTACAGTTTTTAATTTATTCCCGAAAGGCTGTCTTTTGATTGCTGTGCCCAATTAATAAATATCGTCTTTTTATTTGTACTGAGATGTGCATTTTTGTGCATCAATTTATAAGACGACAAGGGC
>Ga0163199_1000902_pt1 | contig 18515 bp, 17 predicted proteins | sample PL_2010_150m_FD_113537 | JGI IMG/M metagenome (GOLD analysis project Ga0163199, IMG submission 113537) | Freshwater microbial communities from Powell Lake, British Columbia, Canada to study Microbial Dark Matter (Phase II) - PL_2010_150m | ecosystem: Environmental > Aquatic > Freshwater > Lake ...
CCATCAAAAAGCAGCCGATTACACAATTGCGAAAGGCAAGCTCGGCGATATAGAGCGAATTATCGGCCTGCTCGCGTTATTGTTGTTAACATTGGGCGGCGGCATTAACCTGGCATTTGCCTACTGGTCAAGCCTGGTCGAATCACCGTTCATAACCGGCATCGCGGCGACGGCCACTATTTTCTTAGGTCTGACAATCATCGAAATCCCCAGCAGCGTGTATCAAACATTTGTCATCGAAGAACAATTCGGTTTTAACAAAAGCACCGCCCGGCAATTTATCAAGGACCATATCCTGCAACTTGTGCTGGGCGCTGCAATCGGCCTGCCTTTGCTCGCGCTGATCCTGTGGGTGATGGACAGTATCGGCGCGTCATGGTGGTTATGGGCGTGGGCTATTTTAATGAGCTTCTCGCTACTGATGAGCTGGCTTTATCCAACCGTGATCGCTCCGCTGTTCAACACGTTTACGCCAATGGAAGACGGTTCGTTAAAAAACCGTATTCAAGGTCTGCTCGAGCGTTGCGGATTTAACAACCAGGGTATTTTTATCATGGACGGTTCCAAACGTTCGGGGCACGGCAACGCCTATTTCACCGGCCTCGGCAACAATAAGCGCATCGTGTTTTTCGATAATCTCGTCAACTCGCTCGATGAAGAAGAGCTGGAAGCCGTTCTGGCGCATGAATTGGGACATTTTAAACACAAACACGTCATCAAAATGCTGATAGCCACCTCGATTATGAGCCTGATCGGCTTCGGCGTTCTGGGATGGTTAATCGATCAGGACTGGTTTTACACCGGTTTGGGCGTGGCCATAGAACAAAAGTCGCATGCCGTCGCGTTATTATTATTCATGTTGGTGTCAGCGACATTTACGTTTTTCCTGCAACCGGTCAGCGCCTATTTTCAGCGCAAATTCGAGTTTGAAGCCGACGATTTCGCTGCCGGCAATGCTGACGCTCGCAAAATGATCAGCGGCCTCGTTAAACTCTATGAGGAAAACGCCAGCACCTTAACGCCAGACCCATTGTATTCCGCCTTCCACTACAGCCATCCACCGGCGGCCATCCGTATCGCGCATTTAGAATCCAACCCACAATGACCGGCATGGCCGATTTACTCGAAGGCTTGGTCATCTCTCATTTAGGTCAGGGCATTGCCGTTGAACATGACAATAAAATCATTTTATGCCAAACCCGCAGGAAACTGCACACCGTCGCCGTCGGCGACAAGGTCTTGTGGACACTCTCCGCACCGGAGCAGGGCCGCATAGAAGAGATCTTGCCGCGCCGCTCGGTATTACTGCGCCCATCCCGCGGCGACAAACCCAGGCCTGTCGCCGCGAATATCGATACGGTTTTTATCGTTTTTGCGGTTGAACCAAACTGCGACTTTTTATTGCTGGATCAATACCTCGCTGTTTGCGAAAACAGCAACATAGATGCCGCGCTGGTGCTGAATAAAACCGACTTGCCGCAATCCGGCACTATTGAAAACGAACTGCTGGACTATCAAGCCTTGGGTTATACGTTGTACAGAGTCAGCGCAACAACAGCAGGACATACCGGCCTTGGAACATTAAAACAGGCCTTAAAAAACCAGGTGAGCATTTTTACCGGGCAATCCGGCGTAGGCAAGTCCTCGCTGACCAACGCGATTATTCCTGACAAGGAACTAAAAACCAACACGATCTCAGCTACGACAAAACACGGACGGCACACGACCACCGCCGCAACGCTGTATCATTTAAATGGCGGCGGTGATTTGATCGACAGTCCCGGCGTCGCCATTTTTGGACTGGCGGAACTTTCCGAATCACAACTGGCGCATGGCTACCGGGAATTCCAGCCCCTGCTCGACAACTGCCGGTTTAACGACTGCCGTCATTTACACGACAAAGACTGCGCGGTAAGAACCGCGGCGGAACAGGGCGATATTTCAATGGCGCGGTATCAACGGTTTTTAAAACTCAGAGAAAAAATGCCCACGGCAAATTGATCGCTGATGTACACCCTCTACCCAATCATCCCGGACACAAGCGCCTGTTATTGACAAATAACCGGTTACAGGCAAACACCCCAAACAGCAGGATCACCAGAACGACAATAATCGGCTTGTCGCCCAATCCGGCATAAGGCGTCATTCCGCCCATCGGTGTAATGGTTTCGGTCAGCACCGTCGTCTCAAACAACGGCGCTTGCCGGATAATCTTGCCATCGGGCGCAATAACGGCAGTCGCACCGGTATTGGTAGAGCGCAGCAGAAAACGTCCGGTCTCCAACGCCCGCATGCGGGCAATCTGCAAATGCTGGTGAGGTTCCGGCGAATTGCCGAACCAGCCGTCATTCGTCACATTAACCAGATAAGCCGCATCCGGTAAACCTGAAATCCCCTCATCGCCAAAAGCGTCTTCATAACAAATCGACGTAATAAACGGATAACCCGCCGCCTTTAACAAGGGCTGACGGCTGCCGCCGGGCGTAAAATCGCCCAGCCTTATCTTGAGTTGCCTGAGTATAAAACCGGAAACCGGCTGCCACGGCATATATTCACCGAAAGGCAATAAATGGTTTTTACGGTACATGCCGCGCTCCTTGCCCAAGCTGATAACCCCATTGTAGATTTCATGCCCGGCGCTGCCTTCTATCGGCAAACTGACGATTAAATCAACACCCTGCTGCTGCGCGGCTAAACTCAACGGCGCCAGGAAAAAATCCTCAACTTCCGACAAATACGCGGGAATCGCTGTTTCCGGCCAGATAATAAGATCAGAATCCCAGTGTTCTTCGGTAAGCTTTTTATAAAGTAACAGCGTATTCAGCCTGTTTTCCGGTCGCCATTTTTGATCCTGGCTGACATTGCCCTGTATCATCGAAACACGAATGGGCTCGCCTATCGCATCCGTCCAGGCTACCGTCTTTAATAAGCCGCCTGTTAACCAGACCAGCAAAAGCAATATACCGGTCAGCAGGCGCTGCTTTTGCTTTTGCAAAATAACGACACCCGCTACAGCGCTTAAGGCCAACAAAAAACCCGTGCCGTAAGCACCCAACACCGGAACATATCCCGACAACGGCGTTGCCAACTGGGAATAGGCGCCCAGCAGCCACGGAAAACCGTTAAGCAACATAACCCCGCGAAAATACTCAACCAACACCCAGATGAACGGGATCATGACGAGATTTTTACCGGCCCCCATTCTTACGGCAAAAAATGCGACCAGCGCGGGAAATAAAGACCAGAACATCACGAATAACGCCGTCATTGCCCCTGCGCTGAATTCTCCGGCTCCGCCAAAATCGTGGATACTGATATAAACCCAGGAAACCCCCAAACCGAAAGAACCCAGACCGAACAAATAGCCTCTCAACATGGCGCGCCAGGCCGTTGTGAACTGCCAGGACGCAAATAAAACCATCAGCGCTACCGGCGCTAAATAAGCATAATCAAAGGGTGCAAACGCCAGGGTATATAAAACACCGGCAATCAGCGCAAAAAAATCCCGGTAAATACTGTTTGAGAGTCGCATAGTCATCGTTGATTAAAAACAGGAAAGGAATTTTGGCGTGTTTAACGCCCAAGCGCGCAGATTGTACTTCAAAATGCGTGCATATAATCAACTCAGCCTGAAAGCATGATAATCAATTCAGCTTGTCAGGTGAACCCGTAATAGCGCCCTTGCTTCTGCGAGCCCTACGCGCCGCCACATCCAGTCTGAGCCGTGAAAGTCCAAGATTTCACGGCGTTACACTGGGCTACGCTATATTGATAAGCGCTTTTTATGCTTTAGTCCATTTGGCGGCAAGCTGTGCCGAGAACTGGCCAAAATAGGTGCCTACTACAATAGAGAGGGATATAACCAGTAACGGATTGTTCAAAGAAACGCTGAGCAATACATCCTGGGTTAATTTGTCAGGCGTTTGCAATAAATAGGCGAATGTTGATGAATAACCCAATACGCTGGCGGGAATAGTCGCCAATTGCGGGATGCTTGCTGCAAGACACATAACCACAACAGCGACAGCGACAGTGACAGCCGCCATGACAGGAAAGCCCAGCGTTGCGTCAGGTGAAATTTCGGTCAGCAAAATGGCTGTAATCCAGGCCATGACCACGCCGAAAATGCCGCATACGATAGTGTTTACCAAGGCTTCCTTGGTAGCCCCCAGAAAAAAGTAGGCCGCCCATGCGATGGTTGCCGCCCATATAAAAAAGACACCGCTGGCAGGTCCCACCGCCAAAAACGTCGCGACTCCAGCCAGAGCGCCAATGCTTAAAGAGAGTGCTGTAAGTTTGTCCATCATTTATCTCCAAAATATCACCCCATTGATAGTGTTTAATTAGATTTCACATTGAGGTGGTTCTACGAAACCTAAGGTTTGGCAATCAGGCTGCCGGGACAAGCCTGATTGACTTGAATGTTAGCAGAGATTACAAACCAGAGAAACACTTGCTGGAATATACGCACTGCGGCCCTGTTAAAGTGCGCTGATTTTGCTGTATACTGGATACAGTTACGGCAATGAAAGTCAATGATGATTTGTTGCGGTCAGCAAACCGGACTGAAATTTTCTTACCAAGATGATGAAACTCTAGTAATATTCCAACCGTTGATGCCGTTAATCGTACTAAGGAGACTACAATGAAATTAAATACTGCTATATCGCGTCCGGAAGCCGGTATTCTGGCTGCCAATAAAATGCTCAGAAACACGTACATGCTGCTGTCGATGACATTGCTTTTCAGCGCAATGACCGCAGGTGCGGCAATGTACCTCAATCTTCCGCATCCCGGCTTGATTCTCACATTGGTGGGCTTTTACGGATTATTGTTTTTAACGACAAAATTCCGCAACAGCGCTATAGGACTGGTGTGCGTATTTGCGTTAACCGGCTTTATGGGGCTGACGCTGGGGCCGATTTTATCGATGTACGTTAAGGCGTTCAGTAATGGCCATGAACTGATCATGATGGCATTGGGCGGTACCGGTGCGATATTCCTGGGCCTTTCGGCTTATGCGTTAACGACGCGCAAGGATTTCAGCTTTATCGGCGGATTTCTGATGGTCGGCATACTGGTCGCGTTTCTCGCCGGTATCGGCGCAATTGCTTTTGCCATCCCTGCGTTATCGCTGGCTGTTTCAGCAATGTTTATCCTGCTGATGTCCGGCATGATATTGTTTCAAACCAGCGCAATGGTAAACGGCGGTGAAACCAATTATATCCTGGCGACTGTGAATTTATATGTATCCATCTACAACCTGTTCCTGAGCTTGCTGCAGATGCTTGGCGTCTTCAGCGGCGAAGACTAAGGCTCTGAATCTTCAGGTATATCGAGCGCGATCTACCGGATTGCGCTCGATAAGTTTTATCCTAAGGCAATAATTGCCAGGTCGGCCGGTAGCTGGTTTCCTTATCGAAGTCTTCCCAAATATAATCCGGCGTGACTATCGGCTTGGTGGGAATCATAAATGTTACCAAATCGTATGCCCCGCTTAATGTCCGTCCCATCATGTGTACAATTCCCGTTATCACTCCGGCAGTCGCGGCATAAGCAGGGCCGTGCGCGCGATTTGTCACCATAATGGTTTTTGGAATTTCCGCAATACCCGTCGTTGCGTTAGCAATGCCGTTCCCCAATTTTGCGCCTAATCTGGCGGGGTAACTTGATGCTGTTGCATCGTAAGAGGTAAAAAAGAAGAGTGTCGATACTATTAATACCGTTTTTAATAGCTGTTTCATCAGTAATCTCCAGAAAATAACATAAAGTAAAACCTGTTCCAGGTTTCGGATAGTATACCGTAAATGTGCTGTGTGACTGAGTAGCGATGGCCGGTGTTTTCTATGTAGCTATTGCAGATGTAGGGCGTGCCGTGCGCGCCTTTGGAGAGCAAAGGCGCGCACGGCACGCCCTACGGATTTAAAACCGATAGCAAGCCCCGCTTAGACGCCTGGGCGTTTTGTGTAAATCTACAGAAAAAACATTCGGACATGCCAATAAAAAATTCAACCGAAGCCAAAATGAGCCTGCGCTTCCAGATCAATGTCAGAATATGCCTTACCAGTGTTGCGATACTGATTCTGGGCGGCTCTGTTGCGATCTGGCAGGCCCGGGGCGCCGTCAGCAAGGAAATCGATTCATCGCTTAACCTGGCCGCGCAGTTAATTAAACTGAATTTCCCGCAATCGCAGCAAAGCGCCGTCGATGTCAGCGCCTGGCTGCCGCGTTTTGTGTCATTGGAACAAACCCGGCATTTGAAAATCCAGCTCAAAGAACCCAACGGTGAAGTCGTAAAATTTACCGCCGAGCAAAAACGCGCACCTAATGCCGATATGCCGCCGCAATGGTTTATCAACCTGGTTTCCAGCCAATATCCCGATGTTGAACAACAACTGGCAACAGCCGACGGCAAGCGAATTACGCTGATAATCCAGGCCGACCCGCTCGATGAAATAACCGAGGCCTGGCAGGAAAGCGGTACATTTTTTATCTCACTGCTGGTCATGACCTTGCTGACATTTCTCGCCATCAATCTGGTGTTCAATAAAGCGTTTAAAGCGATAGCCCTGATTGTTGACGGCTTGAAAGCCATTGAGCAGGGCGATTATCAGCAAAAACTGCCGGATTTTGCTACGCAGGAATATGACCACATCGCCAAAGCCGTCAATCATCTGACCGATGTGTTGGATGCCGCGCACAGGGAAAACAGCGCGCTGACCCTGCACTCGCTGGAAATACAGGAAGAAGAGCGGCAGCATTTGTCGCAGGAACTGCATGACGAGTTGGGGCAATCGTTGACGGCGATTAAAGTGATGGCCGTGACGGCAAAAAACAAAAAAACCGAAACCGAGCAGATTACCGACGCCATCATTGATATATGCGACCACCTGATAACGGTCGTGCGTTCGATGATGCGCAACCTGCACCCGTTGGTACTGGCCGAACTGGGCTTAAAAGCGACATTGGAGGATTTGTTGAATCACTGGTCAAGCAGAAATCCCGAACTGTTATTAACCCTGCATTGCCCTGATGAAGTCGATGACCTGGAGCAGAAAATCACAATTCAGGTCTTCAGGATTGTACAGGAATGCGTGACCAACATCGTGCGCCATGCAAAGGCAACCCAAGCGACGGTTAACCTGGAGGTTGCCGGCGGAAAATTATTGCAATTACAAGTCAGCGATAACGGCCGGGGTTGCGCGCAGGAAATGATAAAAACCGGTTTTGGCTTATTGGCTATGCGGGAAAGAATCAAAAGCCTGGGCGGAACATTGACTGTTCAAACCGGACCGGGGCGGGGTATGTGCATAACAGCAAACATTCCTTTGCGATGAAAGAAAAAATTACCGTTATATTAGTCGATGACCACGCCGTAGTCCGTGCGGGTTTTCGCCTGTTGTTGACATCGGCGGACACCATTGAAGTTATCGGTGAAGCCGAGCGTGGCGAGACGGCCTGCCGGCTTTATCTCGAAAAGCAACCGGATGTGGTGGTGCTGGATTTATCGATGCCGGGTATCGGCGGACTGGAAACCATCAGGCGCATTTGCAACCGCGACAGCGACGCAAAAATACTGGTCTTTAGTGTACACGATGAAACCGTTTATGTGCACCGCGCGATGACGGCCGGCGCTAAAGGCTATATCACCAAAAGCACGGCACCGGGGATACTCGCGGTAGCGATACAAAAAATCGCCGAAGGAGGCATTTATATTGAAGACGGCTTGATCAGCGATACGCCGGTAAAAAACAGCGAGACGGCATATCGCGCCGTTATTGATGCGTTGACACCTCGGGAATTCGATGTTTTTCTGTTATTGGCAAAAGGCTTGACAGTGCATAAGGTGGCCGATGAATTGTGTCTCGGCTATAAAACCGTAGCCAATTACGGCACACAAATTAAAAACAAACTAAATGTCTCAACGGTTGCGGAATTGGCGCATATCGCGATAGTTACCGGTGTAATGAAACATTGATGTTTTTAAAAAATGAGCGCCCAAGCCCCTGTTCTAAATCAGTGTTTACCCGGCTCCAGTTTTACGCCCCGCCGTTCATGGGTAACATAGGCTTGCAGCGCAATCATTTTCGGATCATCGGCTGCCAACGGCTGTCCTTCCAGCGGATTTCTAAGGCACCAGTTGATCATTTCCCAAAGCGGGACGACTTTACCCAATTGTTTTTGAAATTTCGGATAAGTCTCCGGATGCGTGTTTGCCGCATTGGGATGGCACTGCGCACAGGCAACGCCGTTGCTGCCAAGCTTCGGACTGCTCCATAACTGACGACCTTCAGCCACGGCAGCCGTAAATTGCTGCTGCCAGCGCTGTAAATCAGCATCGGTGAATTCATCCGCCCGGGACGGATAGGTCAAGACAAATGCCATCAGGCCAAAATATAAGGCCATGGTTTTTTGATGATAATTCGACATTTTCTTTTTGCTCCAATGATATGCTAGTAATGTGTTTGTGGAGGGATACGCGCATCGTCGTTCTGGTAGGCGCTGTCTTCAGGATGTTTTTTCTTCGCGTCATAGCGGACAGTCCGGCTGCTGTTGTCATAAAGCGTGAAATGCACATCCACGCGGCCGTTAGCCAGGTTAATGAATTGCCAGCCGGTCGCATCCCGTTCAAAGAACGGGTCGGCTCGGTTCATCGGTACGGTTAATTTTGGCAGATGTTGTTCCGCTTGCGCGTAGGCTTGCGGATAAGGCCACGGCCAGGCGGTCGCCATGACCGAATTGAAGCTGATATTGCCGATCTGGTTATACTGGATTTGGTGAACATGGCCATAGATAACAGATACCTGTTTGAACGGTTTCAGTAATGCCTGGATTTGCTCGGCATCTTCCGTCCAAAAATTCCAGCCTTTATAAATTTTTTGCAACGGCGAGTGGGATAAGACGACGACCGGAGTATTTTTATTGATCTTGGCCAAATCGTTTTTCAGCCACACTCGCTGTTCTTCACCGACCATAAAAGGCGAGCCGTTGGGATTGTCGAGTCCCGCCATTTCGACCATGCGCTGTTCACTGGTGGGCCAACGTTTGAACGTCCAGTCATCGTAGGTCCTAATGCTGTTGAGCACGATAAAATGCACGCCCTTGTGATTAAAGCTGTAGTATTGTGGGCCGAACAACTTTTCCCAATACTCGCCAAGATCCAGATAATAATCATGTTCACCCATCACGTAATGGACTTTGGCATTCAGTGCGGACATGATTTCAGCGCCATGATCCAGTTCGGCTTTGCTGCCGAGTTGCGCCAAATCCCCGCCGAAAATGACAAAATCCGGTTTTGGCGTCAGCAGATTAGTTTCGGCAACGGCGCGAATCAGCCCTCGATCCCAATTTCTAACGAAACGGACGCCTTCAATATGCTGGATATGGGCGTCTGAAATATAAGCGAACGTGAAGTTTTCGCTGCTTTCCGCAAAAGCCAGTTCGACCAGGCTGACAGGCAAGGTGCTGCCGATAGCTAACGCACCGGCGTTTTTGATAAAATTCCGGCGACTGTTATTGAATGTGTTCATAGTGACTCCTTTTTCAATTTGCCGCTTGGGCAGGTGTCAAACCGGCGGAATTAAGGCTTAAATTTGGGCTGGTCAGAGCTTTCATAAAGACTGCCAGATCATCCAGTTGCGCATCGGTCAAATTTAGCGGACGTATGCCGCCACTCAGGAAATCGTTGACATGCTCGCCCGCTTTGTTGAAACCCCCGTTGTTGTAATGAATCATCACGTCTTTCAAGGTTTTCAGGCTGCCGTCATGCATATAGGGCGCCGTCAATTCAATATTACGCAAGCTTGGCGTCTTGAAAGCACCGATTTCGCTTAATTCGTCGGTTACTGCAAAACGTCCTAACTCGGAAGATTTTTTATCCGATAAAACCATGACGTCGACATTGCCGCCTTTATTTTTTGCTTCCAGAAATGCTTTAGCCAGACGCGGAACGTCTTGCTGAATCTGGTTAATGCCGATGCCGATATTATGAAACCGTCCGTCAGTAAACAGGGCATGGTCCTGTTCAATGGTGTGACAGGAAACGCATCGGCCTTGACCAACAAAGAGCTTGAAACCACGGATTTGTGCTTCCGTCATTGCATCGGTTTGGCCCTTGAAGTAATAACGGTCGAACGGCGAGTTTCCCGAAACCAGTGTGCGCTCGAAGCTTGCAATTGCTTTCGCGACATCGTCAATCGTGATTTTTTCGCTGTTTACCCCGAATACGGTTTTGAATGCCGCCGGGTAATAAGCGTCTTTGCGAATGATGTCCAGTATCGGCCCATAATCGGCTAAGCCATGTTCGACGGGATTGATTAGCGGTTGTTTGGATTGGCCTTCCAGATCGGGTTCGCGTCCGTCCCAGAACTGGGACCTGTTGAATGCGGCATTCAATACCGTAGGGGCGTTGCGGGTTCCGGTTAACCCGTTATGGCCGACCGAAACGGCTAAACCGTCGGTAAACGCCTGTTTATCGTCGTGACATTTTGCGCAACTGACCGTGCCATCAACAGAAAACCGCTTGTCATGAAACAGCTTATCGCCCAATTCAGTTTTTACAACGGTTTGCGGGTTGTTTGCCGGGATGGGTACGGGCGGCAAACCCAGTAGATTATTTTCACCGGACTGCTTTACCGGCTTGTCCGGACGGGAATTTACAGCGGCTGTTTCAGGTTGTGGATTATTGGCCGGCTGCGCGTGAGTAACAAACACAGCCATACCGAGGACTGGCAATAACAAATATCGCATGGTGAAACTCCTGTTGTCTTATTGCTTATAGAGAAAAAACACCCGTTATTTTCTAAAAATTTACAGCCCATCATTTGCTTCTTTTTTGATTGTAGCCTTCGATCCCCCCTTTTTCAATCAATACATTGAAGAAGAGAAAATCGTGAGGCAGAGTAAAAGCGCTCAAAATTCAACATAGCCGTTTACAGGTTTTAAGAGACGCGCCGTCCGCCGGCGGTTTTCGGCAATTTCCACATACAGGCTGTCACGGTTTTCATTTTGGCTTTGGGATGATAGGCTTTGTTTTGATACCACTTGGCCATCAAATGGTCGTTCTGGATTAACCGCAGTGCCGCCAGATACGGGTATTTCCGCGCCGAGACCGACCCGCGTTTATTCAGTTTGAGTTGCCCATAATTCTGCCCTGTTCCCCACCGTCAAGTTCAGCTCCAAGGTTTTGAAGAATGATTTTATCCACCCGTCAACTCGCCACCTTGCCACCTTGCTCTCAGGCTTCCTCAAGGCAACATCCCGCAATTCATTGCCCTTGCCGTCAGCTAGTCGTTATAATCGCCAACAGGTATTAGATGTTGATCAATGCCGGCTCACCACCCCATAAGTTCACGCCCATGCCGGGCCCGTACACAAGTCAGTCAAAGACGCGCCAGCCGTTGGCGATTTTGAAGTTTTGTTTGTTATCAAGGTTCGGCAGCTTCGTTTAAGCTCAGTGAGCGGCGCGCTTGCAACGTCAGCGGTCAAATTTTAGACAGGAGGAAGTATAAATGACTGAATTTGAGTTATTAGAAGCACCGGCAAAGCTTCATGTCACAGGGAAATTCGATAATTCATGCGTAATTAGCATATCCGCATCATCTATGGCGGCATTAAAAAATGGGACGCTTAAGGTTCGAATTTCCCAGCATGGCGGCGCATCTCACATATCAAATGCTAAAATAATCCTGTCGTCCGCGTCCGGGAACATCAATGTATTTATCGGCGCCCACGATTCTTATTTAGCTTTGGGTGAGAACACGTCTGGAGCTTTCGACTTGCGCTTATGGCGGCAATCAACAATAACCGTAGCTGAAAACACAACATCTAATGGCGTCCGAATTGTTTGTGATATGTCAGAAGTATCCATTGGGCAGGATTGTATGTTTTCTGACGGCATTCTGGTTCAATCAGCTGACCAACATGGGATTGTCGATCTTCAATCCGGTCGAATCATAAACAACATTATGCGAAGAACCCGCATTGCCGATCATGTTTGGCTTGGCCGACACAGTACATTATTACCGGATATTTCCATCGGGCATGGATCTATTATTGGAGCAGGTGCTATCGTAACTAAGGATATTCCAGAAACATCTGTCGCTGTGGGAGTTCCCGCCCGGGTAGTCAAAACCAAGACAACCTGGAGCAGATCGCCTGTGTCTTTGGATGGCATGGCAAAAAAATATGTCGATTTATACCGCTAACAATATGTCGCATCGGGCGGCTCATCAGCAATAGTGAAACTTGGCCACTGTCCTCGTATCGGCGGCGCCTTTATTCCGCTTCACCTACTTCCATACGGCTTGCAGACTGTCCGGCGCCTATGTGTTCCAGTCTATGTTCGTTCAAGACCCGCTACCTCTCTGTACCGCCAACTGCATAACGAACTGGGATTAAGCGGACCGCTTCTTGACTGATGTTTAGGCCTTTTCGAGGCATCGTGTCAATATCATTCATGATCGGCACACTTAAATACGCTGCTGATCTGGATAATATTTATTATTCAACGCTGTCAGATTGATATTATTGCATCCTGCCAACTCAAGAAATAGCTTCAGTGCGATAGCGATAAACCCGGATAGCATCAGACCAGTAATCGGGAGCCAGGCCCGCTTTTTGTTTTAAATGCCGCAGGAATTGTCCGGGTTCGGGCAATGACTCCCATACAGACGGCAGAAAGGTTCCGCGCCGACGGCCCTCTTCGAGAATCAAGCCGTCTATGCCCGGTTCAAGCTTGGTCAACAAATCCTGTTCGGACGTAAATGCAACAGCTTCCGGCTGTGTAAGTATCGAGATATGTATGTCCAGTTCGTTTAATTCACCGGCTTCCAGCGGCGGAAAGCGGGGGTCCTTGAAGGCCGCGGCATAAGCATTTTCGGCAATATCTTCCGCCAGCGGCCTGACGGCTTCCAGCATGCCGATACATCCGCGTAACTGGTGGTGTTTCTCCAGCGTGACAAAAGTCGCGCGCGGCTCTGTTAATTCCGCCGGAAAATCAGCCGGAACGATTTTTAACGGCCGGCCCGTCCGAAGACCATGCTCAATAGCCTTTTTCGCTAATGCCAGCAAGCGCTGTTGATGTTCTTTATTCAATGACATAAGCGCCGTACCCTACCACCCTGTTTTTATCGCCCGACGTATCGCCGGAGTTGCGCAAATCGATGGTTTTAACGGTTAGTGATTTTTCCTGGGCCACCTTTAATAAGCCGCTGACCGGAATCCTGCCGCAGGCGGATTCATAATCCAGTTTTTCATAATGTAAAGACTCTATCGCCGCACTGGTTGCCCTGTCAAGCCGCCCGGCCGTTGCATAATCATGGTAATGGCTAAGATCGGAGCTGATGACAACCAGTGTTTCACCGCCGCCCCACAGCGCATCAATCACTTGACTAACCTGTTCCGGCGAGGCGTCGCCGGCGACAATCGGTACAATACTGAAGCTATCCAGCGTTTCCTGCAAAAAAGGCAGATGCACTTCCAGGCTGTGTTCATGAGTATGGGCCTGCTCAATGTATTCTACAAAAGGCAACCCGACAATGGATTGTACGGCAGCCTGATCAACCGGAATGTTGCCCAGCGGTGTTGTGAAGATTTGCGCCCTGCTCACGGCCAAGCCCCTGAAGGCAACGTGATGAGACGGCCCGATGAGCACTACCCGGGTAATCAGGTCATGCGCTTTTTTTAACCGTGCATAAGCGCTTGCCGCCACGGGACCTGAATAAATATAACCGGCATGAGGCGCAATAATGGCTTTAGGAACTTTCGCGCCGGTATCGGCATCTTGCAGATATTGATCTATCATGGCGTGAAGCTGTTCCGGGTTTGCAGGATAAAAAGTCCCTGCTACAGCGGGTAGTCTGTTCATACGTCTGTCCTCTTATTTCCTGAATGGGATGTCATGTATTATTGAAATATCAATTTGTAGGTGTATGCTGAATCCACATCTGCTCTTGCCCTGCCTGCATATTTCATGCACAGTGACAAGGCGGTTTATTAAATGGTTCATAGGAGAGACTGTAATGACTGAATTTATCACGCATAACGGGGAAATACTGACCGACACGGTAAAAACCCGTTATTGGCACAAGCTGGACGATGGACGCATACAATGCGATCTTTGTCCGAGATTTTGCAAATTACACACCGATCAGCGCGGCCTGTGTTTCGTCAGACAAAACCTGGACGAACAGGTTGTTATGACCAGCTATGGCCGCTCCAGCGGTTTTGCTATTGACCCTATTGAAAAAAAACCGTTAAACCATTTCCTGCCCGGTACGCCGGTGTTCTCTTTTGGTACCGCCGGTTGCAACCTGGCCTGCAAATTTTGCCAGAATTGGGACATCAGCAAATCGCGTGAAATGGATACGCTGATGAGCCAGGCATCTCCCGCTACGATTGCTCAGGCAGCGCTGGACTATGGTTGTGACAGTGTCGCTTATACCTATAATGATCCTGTGGTCTTCCATGAATATGCCATCGACACGGCGCAGGCCTGTAAAAGTCTCGGCATAAAATCAGTTGCGGTTTCGGCGGGTTATGTTTGTGAACAGCCCAGAGCCGAATTTTACCAATGGATGGATGCCGCCAACATCGATTTAAAGGCATTCAGCGAGCGTTTTTATCACGAAATTACCGGCAGCCATTTGCAGCCGATATTGGAAACGCTTGAATACATCAAGCATGAAACTTCAGTATGGCTGGAGCTGACGACACTGATTATTCCCGGCGAAAACGACTCACAAGCGGAGCTGGAAGCGATGACGCAATGGGTCGTAGAGCATCTGGGGCCGGATGTGCCGATGCATTTCACCGCCTTTCATCCGGATTGGAAAATGCGCGACAAGCCGCCTACGCCGGTATCATCATTGTTGCAGGCACGGAAAATCGCGTTAAAAAACGGTGTGCATTATGCCTATGTAGGCAACGTCCATGACAAATCCGCCGACAGCACCTATTGCCACGGTTGCGGCAAGTTATTGATCGGCCGTGACTGGTATGAGCTATCTGAATGGAATCTGGACAAGCATGGCTGCTGCCGTTTTTGCGGCGAACGTTGCGCCGGCGTTTTTCATGCAAAACCGGGGAACTGGGGTGCGAAACGCAAAGCGGTTGTTATGAGTTGACGGTGGGGGCTTTTTTATTCATCCGCCGATAAACAAAATATCCCAAAATCGCCAACGTCAACCATCCCGTCACTAAAGGCCCGATCACGCCGTCATAAGCGCTCACGAGATACGCATAATCGGCGCTGTAATCGGTATTGAACACGGTTTTGCTCATTTTTATCTGCCACACCCAGCAGGTATGGCAACCGATACATAAACCTAATCCGGCGTTTACCTGCGTTCTCAGCAAGCCCAGAAAAACGCCGACCATCAGTAATGCAAAAAATACCGATAAAATGTCGGGATTCAGCAGATTGGCAAAGGCATCGGCCATCAGCGTAAAACCGCTGAACAGGTTAATATCCTGAGCGGGAATTTCGGTCTTGGTTTTTATAAAATGCAGCGCGGCATAATACGAGGCACTGATGGCGATAGCGGCGACAGCGGGTAATTTCCTGCTCAAACCGGCCAGTAAGATGCCCCGAAACAACGGTTCCTCAAGTAACGAAATCAGCAAGGCAAGTACTAATGCAATCGCTGTTTTTTCAGCCAGCCACACGGCGGTCCACGGTTGGCTTTGATCGATGACACTGATGTTCAGCGTATACAAAATAATGAATACCGGCAGCAAAGTGAGCAAACCCAGCCCGAACCCCTGCAGCAACTGCTTTAGAAAAACCGGCCTTGCCGCAAAACCCAAATCCTGTCTGTTGACTTTGAGATAGGTCATTGCCGGAAAAATACCCAGCACTAAAAACACCTGGGTGGTTTTATTGATGATTTTTTGCAACGACAGGTCACCGAATAACTGGGCGATAAAATAGCCTGCGATACAGGCCAGCGTGGCGGCAAGCAGTAACACAATCAGCGGAGCCAGGGAATAAGCGATATAGCGCATCATGCCCAATATCGCTCGGAAGCAGGCGAAGCCTGCACGCCAAAATCACCCCATAACATCTGCACGGCGGCTAACGCGGCCAGCGATGCCGTTTCCGTCCTTAATATCCGGTTACCCAGGCGCACAGGAATAAATCCGGCGACCTTGGCGATGTCGCGCTCATGGTCGGCAAAACCGCCTTCAGGCCCAGCCAGTAAGGTCACCCGCATCGCGTCGGGTTGCAATTCGGCCAATGATGTTTGTGCATAAGGATCGAGAAACACTTTCAAGCCTTGTGGGAGGCTGACCCAGTTTTGCAACAACTCTATTTCCGCCAGCTCAGGCAGCAGGGTTCTGCCGCTTTGTTCGGCGGCGTGCTGGATAATTTTTTGCCAATGTTGCAAGCGTTGCGGCTTTTTTTCGCCTTTAAACTGTACGACGCAACGCTCGGTCAATAACGGCGTGATACGGTTAACGCCCAGCTCCACGGCTTTTTGTACCGACAAATCCATTCTATCGCCGCGTGAAATTCCCAAACCCAACGTAATGTGCAACGGCGATTCCACGCTGCGTTCATGACGTTGATCGACGGCGATGCGTATCGCCTTGCGGCTGACTTCGTCAACCCGGCAGTGATACTCCCCGCCGTCGCCGTTAAATAAAATAATGCCGTCATCTTTTTTCAGCCGCAAGACAGTCCTGACATAATGCCCGCTTTCGTCATCCAGTTCGATTGACTTGCCTGTGACGAGCGGCGACGGTACATATAACCTGGAAATACGCATTAATCCCCCACTGCCTGCTGTATGCCTTGCCACGCCACATCAGCAAGGTGTTCCAGCTCGGCTTCGTTGATAATATAAGGCGGCATGAAATAAACGACATTGCCCAACGGCCGTAACAATACGCCTCTGGACAACGCGTACCGGTACACTATAAGCCCGCGCCGCTCCTGCCACGGATAAGGCTCGCGGGTCTGCTTGTTTTTGACCAGCTCAATCGCCAGGATCATGCCGGTCTGCCGCACTTCGGCGACATGCGGATGCTCATGAAACCGCGCCGCCGCTTTCGCCATCATCTCAGCCAGTCGCCGGTTTTTTTCGATAATGTTTTGCTGCTGGAAAATAGTTATCGTCGCGAGCCCCGCCCTGCACGCCAGCGCGTTGCCGGTATAGCTGTGCGAATGCAGAAACGCGGTCAAGCTCGCGTAATCATCGTAGAAAGCCCGGTAGACGGCATCGGTCGTCAACACTGCCGACAAAGGCAGATAGCCGCCCGTCAAGCCTTTAGACAAACACATAAAATCAGGGCTGACAGCCGCCTGCTCGCAGGCGAACAAAGTCCCGGTACGCCCGAAACCGACCGCGATTTCATCGGCGATAAAATGCACCCGGTATTTATCGCAAGCCTCGCGCAGTAATTTTAAATAAACGGCGTCGTACATACGCATACTGCCGGCGCATTGCACCAAGGGTTCGATAATGACTGCGCATACGCTGTCGGCATGTTGCGCCAAGGTTTGCTCCATCAATGCAAAGCGGCGTGCGGAATAATCCGCCCAGGACTCGCCGGGTTCCCGAAAATAACAATCGGGGCCGGGAACGGTGATCACATCCATTAACAGCGGCGCATAAATGTCCTTGTACAGCGCGACATTGCCGACCGCCAGCGCGCCCAACGTTTCGCCGTGATAGCTGTTTTCCAGCGTAATGAATCTGGTTTTTTGCGTTTGGCCGAGATTGCGCCAGTAATGGAAGCTCATTTTCAGCGCGACTTCGACCGCCGCCGAACCGTTGTCGGCATAAAAACAGCGGTTAAGCCCCGGCGGCGTGATTTCCACCAGTTTTTCCGCGAGCCTGATGCCTGACTCATGCGTGAAACCTGCGAAAATCACATGCTCCAGCGTATCGAGCTGGTCTTTCAGCGCGGCATTGATGATCGGATTGGCATGACCGAATAAATTAACCCACCAGGAACTGATCGCATCCAAATAGCGGTTGCCGTCAAAATCCTCGAGCCAGACGCCCTGCCCTTTTTTGACCGGTATCATCGGCAAGTTCTCGTGATCTTTCATTTGTGTGCAGGGATGCCACAAAACGGCAAGATCGCGATGGGCTAATGCCTTGTTGTTCATCAAATTCTCTGTCATTCAAGGGTTGATCAGCCGCAGTACACAATCATTACCCTTGCCGGTAATTATTCAATGTTTAAGATTTTGCAGAATTGCCAATGTAGGTGCCGCCTGATTCATTGTGTAAAAATGCAGCCCCGGCGCGCCGTTATCAAGCAATCGCCGGCAAAGATCGGTCACCAGCTCCAGGCCGAAGGCCTGGATCGCTTCGCGGTCATCGCCATACCCTTCCAGGCGCTTTCTTAACCAGCGCGGAATATCGGCGCCGCACATTTCCGAAAACCGGAACAACTGTGCATATTGGGTAATCGGCATGATGCCGGGGACGATAGGAATATCGACAGCATTTTTTTCGCACCTGTCGACAAAATAAAAATACGCTTCGGCATTATAAAAATAC
>Ga0163199_1000903_pt1 | contig 18504 bp, 10 predicted proteins | sample PL_2010_150m_FD_113537 | JGI IMG/M metagenome (GOLD analysis project Ga0163199, IMG submission 113537) | Freshwater microbial communities from Powell Lake, British Columbia, Canada to study Microbial Dark Matter (Phase II) - PL_2010_150m | ecosystem: Environmental > Aquatic > Freshwater > Lake ...
CGCTCCCAACTCGGCGCGCAATACACCGGCCGGGCCGACATCGAAACGATTGTCGAGCCGGTCGTCATGATGCCCCTGCGCCGCGAGTGGGCCGAAGTGCGCGCCAAGGCCGACGCGTTGCTGGCAACGGACACAAAACCCCAATCCTCAAGACCCAACACTCCATCGGATCGGCGGAGTGATGGAGTAATGGAGTGTCGGAGTAATGGGAACAACAGCCCATCGTTCCAACCGCCCAAAACTCCATTACTCCACCATTCCATCACTCCATCCCGCAAATCCCGTGCCGCCGCTGAAAAGCTCCTCACCGCCTTCCTCGAACGCCTCAAGCGCATCCGCGTCCTCGACGGCGCCGGCGGCTCAGGCAACTTCCTCTACGTCACGCTCCAAAAGCTTCTCGACCTCGAAAAAGAGGTCAACGACTACCTCGCCGCGCACGGCTTCACCCCGCTTTTCCCGCACGTCAACCCCAACCAGCTTTTCCTTATCGAGATCAACACCTACGCCCACAGCCTCGCCCAAGTCACCGTCCAGATCGGCTACATCCAATGGCTGCGCGCACACGGCTACGGCTTCCCCGCCGAGCCGATCCTGATGCGCCTCGACAAAAACTTTCTGCTCGCCGACGCCCTCTTCACCGACTGGCCCGAAGCGGATTTCATTGTCAGCAACCCGCCGTTCCTTGGCAACAAGCAGATGCGCTCTGAGCTTGGTGCCGAATACGCGGGCAAGATCTGGCAACTGTTTGGTGATCGCATTCCCGCGATGTCTGACTTGTGTTGCTACTGGTTTGAGAAAGCGCGCCAACACATCGCTGACGGCAAGTGCAAGGCTGCCGGTTTGCTCGCTACGACTGGCATCAAGCAAGTCGGCTCGCGCCATGTCTTGGAACGCATCAAGGAATCGGGCACGGTTTTCTTCGCTGTTTCTGACCGGGAGTGGACACTTGAAGGTGCGTCAGTCCGCGTCAGCCTTATCGGCTTCGCTGGCAAGAATTGGGGGCAGAAACCTTCGCTGGACGGCAAAGAAGTCAGCCAAATTAACGCCGACCTCACCTCTGGCATTGATCTCACCAGCAAGCGCGCTCTGGCATCGAACCTGTCGCGGTGCTTCATGGGCACCACAAAGGTTGGCGACTTCGACATCGAAGAAGCTACCGCGCTCACCATGCTCCAAGCCGCCAATCCGCACGGAAAGCCGAACAGCGACGTGCTGCGCCCATTTCGAAACGGAAGCGATTTAGTTCGCGCGCCATCACACAGGTGGATCATTGACTTTGGCGTCAAGACGCCAATGGAGGAAGCCGCGTTGTATGAAGTGCCGTTTGAATACCTACGGACGCACGTTAAGCCGCAACGAGAACACAACGGACGAGCCTCTTACCGTGAACGTTGGTGGATTCATGGTGAAGCACGGCCGGGGTTCCGCCATGCCGTAACAGCTTTGGGTCGCTACATCGGCACGCCTCGCGTTGCCTTGCATCGTGTCTTTGTCTGGCTCGACACAGCCGTATTGCCCGACTCGAAAGTGATTGCCATCGCCTACGACGACGATTTCTATTTCGGCGTCCTCCAGTCGCGCGCTCACGAAATCTGGACGGTCGCAACCTGTGGGTGGCACGGAGTTGGCAACGACGTGACATACAATCCGACGACCTGTTTCGAGACGTTTCCGTTTCCGGGTGAGAGTAGGACAGGCGTCCCGCCTGTCCCGTCGTCAACAAACGGTCAGGCGGGACGCCCGACCCACCTTGCGCTCGAACACGTTGCCGCCATTACCGTCGCCGCGAAAGAACTCAACGACTTGCGCGAACGCTGGCTGAACCCGCCCGAATGGACACGCGAAGAAGTGTTGGAGTTTCCCGCCAGCGCCGACGGCCCGTGGGCGCGGTATGTGGAGTGCGGCGGCTTGACGCCGCCTTCCTCCGCAGGCGGCTCGACGCCTGCGATGGCGGGTCAAGCCCCGCCGATCCAAAGCGCCGTCAAGCCAGCGCACTCCAAGGTCGGCGTCGCCCGTTATCCGCGCCTCGTCCCGCGCGACGCCGACTGCGCCGCCAAGTTGAAGAAGCGCACGCTGACGAATCTCTACAACGAGCGCCCGACGTGGCTTGCCAACGCCCACACCAAGCTCGACGCCGCCGTGTTCGCCGCCTACGGCTGGCCCGCTGATCTCTCTGACGATGACCTACTGGCGCGGTTGCTGAAGTTGAACTTGGAGCGAACTCAATGAACATGCGCAAGATTTCTAACGAGTGTGTCGCGTGGCTGTGCGGGCCGGCGGCGCGGCTATTGTTGATCGGGCTGGCCGTGATGCTGCCGGGCGTCTCGAATGCCGCGCAGGAGTATTGGGTGACCGGCTTGGGGCAACTCTCCGATAGCTACGGCACGTGGGCCAATTCGATCAGCGACAACGGCTACGTTGCCGGCGGGGGAATGACGAATGTGACAGGCAACACCCGCGGTTTCTTGTGGCAGTCGCCCGGACCGATGCAAAACCTGGGAACGCTGTCGGGCGACGATTACAGCATGGCCTACAGCGTGAACGCATCGGGCCACGTCGCGGGCAATTCCTCGATCAGCTTCGAGAGCGCGGGCCAGGCGTTCTTGTTCAACGGGACCGCCATGACTGGTCTGGGGTTCCTGCCAGGCGGCGCGGTGAGCAAAGCCTACGGGTTGAACAACTCAGACCAGGTGGTGGGCTACAGCGAGGATGCTGGCGGTTATGCGACAGCCTTCCTCTGGAGCGGCGGGCTGATGCAGGCTCTGGGGACGCTGCCCGACAACACGATCCTGTCCACGGCTTACGCGATCAACAACGCGGGCGTTGTCGTTGGCGAAGCGGCCGGGCTTGCCACATCCACGCCCTTCATCTGGGACAGTGTCAACGGGGCGCGAAGCCTCGAATTCCTGTCGGGGCATAACGATGGCACCGCACACGACGTGAACAACGCCTCGGAAGTCGTTGGCGTGAGCGACCATTTCGCCGCCGAGGCCCGCGCCGTGCTGTGGGACAGTGCCGGCGTCATCCATGATTTGGGGTTGTTGCCGGGCGCGACCGTGTCCAAGGCACGCGGCATCAACGATCTCAGCGCGGTCGTCGGCAACGACGATCGAACCGAGGGAGCTTGGGTCTATGATTCGGCGCATGGCCTGCGCAGCCTGGACGATCTGATCGGCGATGCGACAAACACGTGGCAACTCACTTCCGCCTCCGGCATCAACAATGCGGGTCAAATCGTGGGGAGTGGCTTCCACAATGGTCAACAGGAAGCCTTCCTGTTGTCGCCTGTCCCGGAACCTTCCACGTCCAGCCTGCTCGGCTTCGCGCTGTTGATGACAGCTTCGGTTCGCCGCCGGCGGTGCGGTTGTTCCATGATGCGACCACTGGCATGAGAAACCGTTTCGTCAACCTGGCTCTTCTGATTCTTACTGCCCTTCTGCTCGCGCCGCTGGCTCCGTTGCATGCCGCCTCCAAACCCGCCCCGGAGGTGCAGGTGGAACAGGTGCAATACGCCGTCGGGTTACTGGTCGAGCATGGCGTCATCCACGCGCCAGACTACTGGCTGGAGCGCGTCGTCACGGGCGGGAAATGCGATGGCGCGAAGGTGGCGACGTTGCTGGTGGAATTGGCGAAGGTCTTCAAGCCAGTGACGACGACCGAGGAGGCCATCGCGGTGATCGCGGAGCGCGGCGTGATCGGCCAACCGCAGTATTGGAGGAAGAGCGCGGTCGCAGGCGAGACATGCGCAGCACACAGCCTGGCAACCGTGTTGACCGGCGTCGCCAGCCGGCTCCCAACGCCGCCGCCGAAGTCGGTGAATGCAAAGCCGCTGGAGCCGACGCCCGCCGCGCAACTCAAGGACAGCTACGACATCGTCATCGCCGGCGCGGGCACGGGCGGCGTGGGCGCAGCGGCGCAGGCGGCGCGGATGGGGCGCTCGGTGTTGCTACTGGAGGAGACGGATTGGATCGGCGGACAGATGAACGCGGCGGCGGTCACCTCCATGGACGAAGGCCGGACGCTCTGCCGCGAGCGCGGGCTTTATCGGGAACTGTGCGGGCTGATCGCGGCGCATTACCGGCCGCTGGGCGTCAACTGGGAAACCGCCTACTGGCTGCGCCACGTGTGCGTGGAGCCGCGCGTCGGGCAGCGGCTGCTGCTGACAATGCTGGGCGACGCGCGCGGCGCGGGCGTGTTGGACCTGTCGCTCCGCTCGCGGGTGACGAAGGTTTTCAAGGACGGCGACACCGTCACAGGCGCGGAGGTGGAAATCGTCACGGCGAAGGGCAAGGAGAAGCACAGCATCAGGAGCAAGATTCTCATTGATGCCACGGAATGGGGCGATGTCATCCCGCTCACCGGCGCGCGTTATCGCACGGGCAACTGCACCAACGACGCCATCAACCCGGCGCAGCGTGTGCAGGCCAACACCTGGACCGCCGTCGTGAAACAATACCCGCAAGGCGTGCCCGCCGAGTTGCTCATGACCCAGCCGCCGCCCGGCTACACGGAGAAGGTCCACGCCGCCTTCGTGCGTTCGCTCGGCGATGGCAGCAAGATTGACACGAAGACCAAGCCGTGGACGTGGGCCACGTTCATCGGCTATCGCGCCATGCCCGACAGTTCGCGCTCCGGCAACTCGCCTCCCATCACGCGCACGCACTTGAACTACAACAACGATTACTACTCGTCCGTCGCCGAGATTGAAAACCCCGCGCAGCGCCGCGTCACCGACCGCGAGATGCGGCTCAAGACGCTGCAACTCATCCATTACATCCAGAACACGCTCGGCAAGAAGGACTGGGCCGTCGCCAACGACGAAGGCTACGACACGCCCTACAACCGCGCGGAGATTGACGCGTGGCTCAAGGAGCGCCCCGACCTCGTGCCGTATCGCCCCGTCCTCTACCACTTCTCCGTGATGCCCTACACGCGCGAGAGCCGCCGCATCATCGGCCTGCACACATTGGTCGCGCGCGAGATCGAGCGGCATCCGGGCAAGCCCACGCGCTTCCCGCACGCCGTCGCGCTGGGCGATTACGCGGTGGACCTGCACGGCTCGATGACGCCAAAGTATCTGGAAGCGGGCCTCGACCACCCGGAGGACATCCCGACGGAAAAGTTCGGCTCGCGCGGCGTCGGGCCGTTCCCGATTCCGTTTGAGTGTTTCATCCCGGAAAAGGTGGATGGCTTCCTCCCTGCGGAGAAGAACATCTCCCAATCGCGCATGGCCAACGGCGCGACCCGCCTCCAGCCACACACGATGCTGATGGGCCAGGCCGCCGGCGCCATCGCCGCGCTTGCCGTGCAACGCAACGTCCGCCCGCGCGACCTCGACCCCGTGCTCGTGCAACTCGCGCTCCTCGACGCCGATGACATCCTCTTTCTCACGCCGATCACCGACGTTCGCCGCGACAGCCCGGACTGGAAGCCCGCCCAGCTCGCGCTCACTCACGGCCTGATGGCGGACGAGAAAGGGAAGTTCAACCCGCGTGGCAAACTCACCACCGCCGACCTCGCGGCCATCGTCGCGAAACTGTTCCCGCCAGTGCCCCCGCTGCCCGCCACCGACGACGCGCCGGTCACGGGCGCCTGCTTCTTGCAGACGCTCACCAGCGCCATCGCAACATCGAACCGGCCGTTCGTGCTGAAGGCTACGCTCAAAGACCCGGCGCAGCCCGTCTCGCGCGCCGAAGCCGCTCAGGTGTTGGCGAAGCTGCTGGAGCAACGCGCCGCCGCGCCACGAGCCGCCAAGCGCGCCGCGCTTCCGCTGGCGGATCGCTTCAACTACGTCATCGGCACGCAGACGTTCGGCGTGGCCTACCAGTTCACCAGCAAGACGCGGCTGGTGGAAACCGCCGAGGCCATCCGCGACATGGGCGCAAGCGTCATCAAGTTCGAGTTGGCGCGCCGCTACGCTTTGCCCAACGGCAACGTGCCCACGGCCGACCCGTCCATCCAGTCGCTGGCGGACCTCGCGCGGCGGGAGCCGTCTCATCGCCACGTGCTCGACATGCCGTTCGCCTATTACGTGTTGTGGGCGCACACGTTCAACGGCGGCGAGCACAAGTGGCGGCGCGGTTTCTCGAAGGAGGACGCGGCGAAGGAATACCGCGAAATCCACGACCTCACCACGCACCTGCTGAAAACCTACAACGGCAGCGGCAAGACATTTTTCCTTGGCCACTGGGAAGGCGACGGCTTCCTGCGCGGCAGCGTGAAGCAGGCCGACGACGCCAAGGTGACGCCCGAAGCCGCGCAAGGAATGTCGGACTGGCTGACCACGCGGCAGCGCGCCGTGGACGAGGCCAAACGCGACACGCCGCACCGCGACGTGCAGGTGTGGCACTACACCGAGGTCAACCACGTGAAGCTCGCGATGCACGAAGGCCGCCCCGCGCTTGTGAACCGCGTGCTGCCACAAGCGCCCGTGGATTTTGTCACCTACTCCAGCCACGACACCGCCAGCGATCCCGCGTTGCTCAAGCGCGCGCTCGACTACATCGAATCCAAGCTCGCGCCCAAGCCTGCCATTGCTGGCAAGCGCGTGTTCATCGGCGAATACGGCTTTCCCGCCATCCACCACACGCCGCAGGAGCAGGACCGCCTCTCCCTCGCCGTGATGCGCGCCGGCCTTGAATGGGGCTGCCCATTCGTCCTCTACTGGGAACTCTACAACAACGAGGTCGCGCCCGACGGCCAGCAGCGCGGCTTCTGGCTCATAGACGACAAAGGCGTGAAGCAGCCCGTGTATGAGACGCACCGCCGCTTTTTCAATTGGGCGCGCGCGTTCGTCGCCGGGAGACAATCGCGCGATGGAAAGGTTCCAACCGAAACCGAGTTCCGCGAAGCCGCCGCGCGCGAGATTCGATAGGTGGGGCGAGTTTCCAAACTCGCCCAGCGCGCTTATGAACGGGGATGGGCGAGTTTGGAAACTCGCCCCACTCACAAGCACGCGGTTCCTATTACTGCATGCCGGACTTGCTCATGGACTTGAGCGCGCGCAATTGCTGGACACGGAATTCCCGGCGATCGGAGTTGTCGTCGTTCTTCATGTGTTCCTTCACATGGTCAATGGTCGCCTGGATGCCGCCGTGCCGTTCCGCATACGACTCCATGTTCATCGCGCGGCCGTTGGGGAACACCACATGCCAGCGGCCCTCGCCGTCGCGCATCGCAGTGGTCTTCTCAGGCGGGTTCGGCCAAGTCCCTTGATTGTTGTTCTTGTCTGCCCCTTGCTGCTGCTGCGCCACAACCACGGGCTGGGGCGGCGCGGTCATGACGTTCGCGACGCGGAGGGTCACGATGTCCTTGCCGTCGGTCATCGTCACGTTGCGATGGGCGTAGTTGATCTCCAACACGATGATATGACCCGGCAGGCTGTCGCCCTCTCTCACAAACTTCGCCATCACACCGGGCCGCTCAATGCTGGCCTGCGCATGGCCTCCTTGCCGCATGATGCCCGTCACGCGCAACTCGGCGGCCCACGGCGGCACGTCCTTGTGGTTCTTCGTTTCCTGCGCCCAGAGCGCCGGCACGACCACGCACAACAGCAATAGCAATCTGTTCACGCTTTTAACTCCACTGGCTACGCAGGCTTTTTTACTCCAAGCCCGTCCAAATGCAAGCCCATGCTTTCGCGCTTCCGCATAGCCCGCAGCTTCATGGACAGGCGACCTCCAGCGTGCGCCCTTCCTCGGCGAGTTCGGTGTTGGGGAAGACGGCCTTGGCCTCGGCGAGAATCTTTGCGGCCCTGCTTTGATTATAGTGGATGAGCACCAACCGGCTGACGCCAGCCTGCTGCGCGATCCGCGCGGCGTCCTTCGGGGCGGTATGAGCGCCGTCGTGAATCAGCAGCGACGCTCCCTTGGCGAACTCCGCGATGGGCGGGTGATGGTGCGTGTCGCCGGTGAAGACCGCGCACGCGCCGCTGGTCTTGTCGGTAACTTTATAAACCAGCGCCTGCTCGATCCGGTTTGTTCCGGAGACGTGGTGGGCGGCGAACGTCTCGAATCGCAATTCCGGCAGCTCGAACTTGTTGCCCGCGGTGAGCGGCACCAGCTTGCGGTTCACCGCCACTTCCGGGAACCGCGGGACCTGCAGGAACGCGTCGGCTGCCTCGACCACGCGCTGAAGGTTCTCGCTGGGGCCGACGATGTTCAGCGGCGGGCCGGGGCGTTTCCGCAGGCCGATGTAGAACAGCAATTGGGGCAGGCCGATGTAATGGTCCTGGTGGAAGTGCGTGATGATGATGGATTCCAGCGCGAGCGGATCGAACCCATGCTCGCGCATCTTCAACGCCGCGCACCAGCCGGTGTCCACGAGGTGCTTGCCGTTGATCAAAAAGCAAGCCGTCTCCCGCCGCACGTCGGGGATGCACGAGGAATCGCCAATGATGGTGATCTTCAATGGCGATGCGGGAGAGGCGGCTCTTGCAGCGAGCGCGCTGCCGATACCGGTCGCGCCGAGTGCTGCCATGCGCGCGAACTCACGTCGGGTCATGTTGGGTGTTTTCATGGATTTCATCCTTCACTTCACTGTTTCATAGCGCAACAAGCGCACTGGGCCGAGCAGGCCGGAGGGCACCATTTCCTTGTCGAAGGGCAGGTATCGCTTCACGTAGGAGTTTTGGAGCCAGCCCTTTTTCTCCAATTCTGCAAACCGTTCCGGGCTGCCGGCCAGTTCGTTGGCTGCCGTGTTCGTGATTTCGATTTCGAGGAGATTGACGCCTGCTCGAATCGCCTCGCCAACCGGCCAGCGGAATGGCCGCCAGGCGAGAAGGCCGAGGTCTTTGCCGTTCAGGCGGACCCGCGCCGAGTATTTCACTTCTCCAAGATCGAGATGCAGTCCTCGCTTCGCGTCCGAGAGGCTGCGCGGGACGTTGAACTCCTTCATGTAGCGCACGGTGCCGCAGTAGCCCGGCTCGCCGTATTCGGCCCACGTCTTCAGCGGGCCGCAGAACCCCTTCCCGGCAATCGTCAACTTCCAATCGCCTTCGATGGCGATGCTCTCGCCGGTTTGCTTCAACGCGGGCCGGACCTCCGTCGCTTGTGAAGCGGGGGCCAGTATGATCGTTCTCGCTTCATACGGTTCGAGCGTCAGCGGCAGACGGACGCTATCGCCCTGCCGGCTCCACGCGACTGCTCGCGCCCTCTTGCCCGTGACGGCGTCCCAATACTCGGGCGTGCCTGCGCCTTGCAGCAACGCGGTCAAATCAAGCGCGCGATCCGACTCGTTGAACAGGAAATACACTTCGCCATCGGCCAGATGGCGGTGGACATGCTTCACAGCAGGACAGGATGCACTCAGTTTCAAATCCGACGGCGGCAGCAAACCAAACAACCCGGCTTCCGTGACCAGCGTGGCCCAAGCCAGTTGAGCCGGACCTTTGGCGGCGTGCAGATAGTTTTTACCCACGACCAACTCCGGCCACTGCTTCACGAAGACTACCTTCCCGCCAGCCTTGGCAACCGCCTCCAGCCGCGCGAGCGCCATCTCCGAAATCACTTTCACCGGCGGAACGATCACGGTGCGATAGCGCTGGCCGCTCTGGTTCACCAACGCCGCTGATTCCAACTCCAACCCCGACTGTAACGCCTGCTCATCCACGAAGTCGAAATCACGCTGGTTCTCCAAGAGCCGCTGTGCGATCGCCAGCGTCGCTGCGTTGGCGGAGAAGTCGCCCAGCCATCCGCTCGTGGTCGGGTAGTAGATCGCGATGGTGGCAGTCGGCTCGCCCACCGAGAGCAAGTAGGACATCCGGTTCGCGTAGGTAAACAGTTGCGAGAACTGCGGCCACTGCGGGCTGAGGTTCAGGTCCGGCGGGCAGAAGTAAGGACGGAACGTTTCCCGCGAGGAGAGATACGACATGGTCTGGAACAGGTTGATGCCGCGCGAGAGATGATGGTCGAGCACCCACTTGGCTTGTTCGACGCTCAGCCCACGCCCATAGACGGCATATCCCTCGCTGAACGCGCGCGGTCGTCCCCAGACATGTGCGGCGGACGAGGCGAGCTTCGCGTAGTCGGCCACCTTGTCCGGCCATATCTGCCGCCAGATCGCGTCCACGCCCGGCACCTGCACCGGCCTCATGCACTTGAAGTAGTCACCGTTCAACGCCACGAGCGTCTTCATGTCCTCCTCGCCGCAGAGGTGCATCTGGAATTCCAACCCGTGCTGCGCGCACCAATCCGCCTGCGGTTTGAAGAAACTGTCCCGGTAGCGGTCGCTCCACACATCCCAGTAGTCCGCGCGAATCCGCCGGTCTTCCTCGCTCGGCTCCTTCGCGAAAAGTTTCGGCAGATGCGGGCGCACGTCGTAGCCTTTGCGCCGCTCGAACTCCTCGAAGATGCCCGCCGTGTAAGGGACGCCGGGAAACGAAGGCTCATCGCCCATGAAGCCGAGCACCGTGTGGCCGAACTCATTGCCGATGTGCCGCCGATACTGCTCGTGAACATCCTTGAGAAAATCGCCCGTGGCCGCTGGGTCGAGCGCGTCGAAGAGTGAGCAGGTCTCATCCTTTCTGAAACCGGGCGTGTGGATGTAGCGCGTCGCCGACGTGCGGTATTCCGGCTTCACCTCAACTCGTCCGGGTGCCATCTCCTTCGCTGTCAGAATCTGCATCCGCTGCCACGGTCGCTCGCGCGTCACCTTGCCGCCGATGAACCCGCTCGGATAACAGCCCTCGTCCGCGATCCAGACGCGCACGCCAGCGCGCCGCGCCTCCTGCACCGCGAACTTAACGCGCTCGAACCACGCCGGCGAGAGATACTCCAAGTTCGTCAACCCGTTGTAACACCACAGCATCACCGAGTGGACGCCCCGCGCCTTCAAATCCGCGAGGTCGCGCCGGATGTTGGCGTCGGTCATCTCGCCGTTCCAGAACCACCACATCGTCAGGCTGTATTCGGCCGGCGGATTGGCGAACTTCCGCGCCGCATCGCGCACAGTCGGCACGGTGATCTTCTGCCAGTCGCGAACCACAGGCTGCGCATCCGCCACAGACGGCGAGGAGCCAACAATCATCACAGAGCCAGTAAAGCCCGCCAACCCGCGTAAGAAGTGCCGGAATTTGCTCATGTTCTTAGAGTTGTCTTGCATGCCTTCTTTTATCTTTCCTCACAGCGACTGGTCACGGCTGATCCCTGACCTCTGCCTCCATTTCCAAGAGCGCATCGAGCATTTTCTCCGAGGCCTGCGGTTCCATCCGGCTCGTGCCGAGCCAGGTCTCGTAGCCGCCGAGAGCGAAGTGCCGGGGCGTGGGCAGGTATCCCAGGCCGTCATGCGCCAGCGACACCATGAACGCCGGCTGGACGGCGCTTCGTTTCTTGAACTCCAACCCGATCTCGCAGAACACCTCGCACGGCATGCTCGCGATGCACACCGGGCCGATGCGGAAGACCTGCAACGGCGCAAGGACCGTCTTGGGCATCGCGGCCACGCTCAACGTCCGGCGGGCGTAAGTCGCGGGCATGTCAACCTTGTCGGACTTGGGGGCCGGTTTGGCGAGCGTCTCCTTCGCCCAGGCAAGCTGCTCGGCGGTGGGCTGCCGGCTGGCGATCGTCGGTTCCCGGAAGCGCGCGGCGAGCGTCACGCCGCCGCGATACTCGGCCTTGGCCAGCGCGGCGTGGACCTTGCGCGCAATGTCGTCGGCGATGGCGCGCATCCTGACGTAGGGCGGCAGCGAGGGGCGCGGCATGCGGAAATTGATGCTGTTGATGTCGCCGCTGGTGCCATTGGCCATCATCGCCACGAACGGCGGGTCCTGATCCCGCGCGCCGAGCAGCCGTTTCAACTCCTCGCAATACATGCCGTAGTAGTCGGCCGAAATGTCGCCGTCTCTCACGCCGCCCACATAGTGCAGCGAGTAGGCCGAATAGACCGCGATCGGCCGTCCCTCCGGCTCGCGCAGGGCAAGGACGGAGACGGTCGGGTCGGTGGGGCCTGCCGGCTCGACCAGGTCAGGGCTGCCGCCGGGAGGATTCATCTTCACCCGGTCCACGCCGCCAAAGGGATTGGGCGGGACTGTGCCGGGCTTCATGAACCAGCGGCGATTGGAGACGTGCTCCGGGGCCTCGGCGGTCACAAACGCCGCCTGCGCGGGCCGCAGCCTGCCGATGGCGGTCTGCACGCCGTCGGCGATCCGCTGCGCCACGAACTTGTTGTATTCGCCCGGCGTCCCCTTGCCCGACGCGACGCAAGCCGAGTGCGTATGCACAGCCGAAATCAGCACATGCTCCGGCGGTATCCCCGTGTTCTGCTGGATCAACTTGCGGGCCTCGGTGCTCACGCTGCGGCTGATTCCCAACAGATCGCACACCACCAGCGCGAGCCGCGTCTTGCCATCGTCCAGCACAAGGCAGCGCGCGTGCAGTTCGTCGTGGACGTTGGTGGCGGTGGGCTGAACGAAGTTGCCGACGATTTTGCCGCCCAGGAAAGGCGTGATGTTGCTCGCAGCCGCTCCCGCGCGGAAAACAGCCTTGTCCGGCGAAGCTGCGAAAAGTTGTGCGCTTGCCAGACAGCCAACCGCCAATATCAACTTCATAATCTTTGTCTTCATTATTTCCTTACAATCGCCGCGCTCCAGCCTTCAGCGATGCGCAGTTCGGTGAACATCGCGCCGTCGCGGGAGATGTCGCTGGCAGCAGTCATGAGCCGTGGCTTTCGCGCAGCTCGGCCATATCCTTGTCGAGGTCGGCCTCTGTGTAATGCAGCCACGCCCCCATCCGCTTCAGGAACGCCTCGGTTTCCCACCGCGAGGCGTGCCCGATCAGCCGGCTGACCTGCGCCGCCGTGAGAGCGCCCGACCGATACGCCTCAACCGCGACCGCTTCGAGCGCGTGACGCGCCACATCGCCCCACCGTTCGCGTAGCGACTCGGAAACATCGTCGGGAATCTGGATGGTCACGGTCATGCCGCGCCACTGTGCCGCAAACGGCCCGTTGCGGCAAGCCGCGGCTGCGCCGCTTTTTCCTTCACGGTCTATTGGATATCATCTTCGTCACGATCCTCAAAACTCCGCGGATTGCTGTCGTCAATGCCTGTCTGCCAACGTTTCAGGGATCCTTGCAACAGCTTTAACGTCCGTTTCTCCTCTTCTGTGAGGTCTGTGATTGCGGAAAGTGTCGTTGCCGCTTGCCCCCACTGCTCACGAGGTTGAAATGGCTCCAGCGTCTTCCACGACAGCCAGCCTTTGTTGCGGACGTAGTAGCTGCCCATCGTTTGTGCTGTTGATTCATTCACGTGCGCTTTGAGGAATCTTAACGTTTGTTTCGGGTCAACCAACAGCGAAGCGACCCACTCCTTTGTTTCGCCCTCGTTGCCCCATTCAATCCAGTGTGGGAGAACCCAACGCACGTTGGCAACCCCAAGCAACCGGCCTTGCTGTGCAAAGGCCCGAACTTTTTGCACCCAGCAAGTTTTTAAGGCGGCCAAGGCATTGCCTTCGATCTTGGGATAAAGGCTGTCTTGCTTTGGTTCTGTAACATCCCCGATCCATTCTGCAGCCAAGCCCACGCAGTTGGAATCGCGAATCAACGTGCTGATAATCTCTGCCTTTCTTGCAGCGTCAGTTGCGTTCTTCAACACGCGAATAACTGCGTAGCGCACATACTGACTTCCGAACTCAGAAAACATGTGATCCCGCGTTCTTGGCAACTGGTCACTGACATCCGCCAAAGCCAGAAGATAGGGTAGTGGATTCTTCAGCTTGTCGAGTGATTCCTCGGCTCCGAGGCGTTCAATCGTTGCCAACAGCAAGTTCTTCCTCTCTAGTTCCGCGAACGTCGCTCTGAGCGCCTCCCGATCCTCGCACATCGCCAAGACCGTTTGAATGGTGGACTCGCTTGTTTGGCCCGGCGGCAGCCGCAGGATGAAGTAGCGATCAAAGAACTCCGGCGCACAAATGCGACGTTGCCGGGTCCACGTTCGATACCATTCGTCGCCATAGGCAAAGTTGCCCCAGACTGATTCCAGTTCTGGAAACAACTGCTGAAGAGTTTCCTTAACATGCTCCACACTGCCACGAACGCCTTCCAACAAACGTTTGCCAAAGGCTTCGACCTCCTTGTGATCGTTACGGTCGTGATGCCGCGTTAGGTGCGCCTTGCTCTCGTGAATGTGAGCGTAAACATCGGGATCAAACACTCGCAGACACTCGATGGCGATTATATCAATCGGGTTGACCTCCAATGTCGTCTCGCCTTTGAACGCCGAAAACATAAACGTGAACGAGTTTAAGAAGCGGTAAGTCTGCCGGATGTTGGTGAAGTAATGCGAAAGACCTCCGCACCAAAGGTTCGTCCAGCGTTCACCCTCCCACTCCCCTTCTTGAACAACCGCGCTGAGAAGTTGGTTGAGGTCTTGAAACAAAACCTGATGCACTGCGTTTCGCGACGGGACGGGGAGATCGAAGCCGACCTGCACTATCTTCTGTAGAAACTCTCGGCCTTTCTTGTTCGATATCTCGTCGAGTGCTTTCTCTGCCGTTTCTCTCTGGAAAAGCAGCAGGTAAATTGTGTTCGGAAAATCCGCATTTGCTTTGACCAGCCGAAAGACGAGACAAATCTCCTCGGTCGTCAGGCGGTCAATGTCATCCATAACCACCAGCAGCGGCTTCCTCAAGCCCTTGAAATGCTCCCGCAACTCGCGCTTCGTGTCCTGCAATGACGCTGACTGCGTTTCTAGTGAGGCGGCCGCCTGCTCCGTCAACTCCTTGGCTTGCTTGAGACGCCTCGCCGCCCAAGCTCCTGCTCCAGGTGCTACGATACCAAGTGCCGGGGAGACAAAATCGAATGTCCCAGCCAGCTGTGACGCGGTTTCCAACGCGCGAGCATATTTCCGCCATGAAACCGCACGAGCCTTTGCGGTCGGGTCTTTCTCGAAGCCTTCGAGTTTGCTACCGACCTCGCTGAAGAACGCTTGGGTGATCTTCTCCTCGCCCGATACCAGCCACGGGTTGAACTCGACGACCACTGGTGCGCCATCGCCGAGTTTTTTAAGTCTTTCAACGATGAGGTTCTTGACCGAAGACTTTCCGCTTCCCCAGTCTCCGTAAAGCCCGATGACCAAGCTTTCCTGTCCGCGCCACGCCACAACTCGGTCTGCCAACTGATGCGCAAAACCTGTCCGATCAAGCTTGTCTTCATCTGCTGATTCAATCGGACGATCAGAGTTAAAGGTATGTGCAGGTTTTAGATTCATATTCATTCCCTGGTTCATCTTTAGATTCCTGCCAGTCGCGCATCAATTCACACATTTGTTTTCGATGTCTCGACCTGATTGAACCTGATGTGCATCGACGATGCAGTGCAACGGCAGTTGAGCCTGCAGGAGTCCGAAATCATGGCTGTTTCCTCACAATCGCCGCGCTCCAGCCTTCGGCTATGCGCAGTTCGGTGAACGTCGCGCCGTCGCGCTCGACCGTTGCCGCTTTGAAGTCCGGCACTTCGCGGCCGGTGTCGTCATAGACGTGGACCTCATGCTTCGACGCATCACCCCAGCCGAACAGGCCGCTGCGGTTGGTCAGGATGCGCTCCTTGGCGATAATGTAGCCCTCGTGCAGTTCCACCGGCGTGATTGGATACATGAACTTCGTGATCGTCTCGTAGGCCGAGATGACCTGCATGTCGCTATACCAATGAGAGACGCAGCCATAGTCGAGTGCGGCGACCATGTTGCGGTAGGCGTCCTCCTCGCATCGCTCGGTGAGATGATCGCCGAGGGCGATGGGCGAGTGGAGTTGGGCGCGTGTGCAGTTGCTGATGCTGCCGGTCTCGCAAAAGCGCGGGAATTTCAGCCGCGCCACGGTGCGCGTGTGCGGCTGGCCGTTGGCGATGAACGGCCCGCGCGCCATGATCTCCTTGATGAGCGTGACGCGCCACGGCTGCGACAGGAGCGTGACGGAGGATTTCAGCCGCCGGACTTTCATCGTCTTCGCATCAATGTCCGCCGAGCAGCCGTCCCACGGCTCGCCGTAGTGATACGCGTAGGCGCTGTATTCCAGTTCGTCCCAATACACGCCGTCGGCCTTGATGTCGTTGAGGATGATGTCCACGTTGCGTCTCATCGCGCGGCCAAACCCGTTGCGCTCGGTCGGGAAGAAAATTCTGTCGCCCGGCTTGCCATAGTCGGCCTGCGTGCCGTCGCTGCGCAGCACGCGCGCGTCGGGATATTTCGTTGGCGCGTCTTCGAGCGTGTCTATGAAGCAATGGAAGTAGATGCAACTCTTGGCATCGGGCACGAGCCGGCGGACGCGCTCAACGTAGCGTTTGTAGGAGTCGTGCGACACGAGCTGGAACGGCGTGCCGTGCGTGTAGTGGCCGTGCCATGTTGGATACATGATGCTGTCGCAGAGCAGGTTCGCGGACTTGAGCTTGATGAAGTTGGCGAACTGTTCATCCGACCATTTCTCGGTGTGCGGCCCGCCCTGCAGGAACGCGTAGCAGTAGGCGATGGTAAAGTTCGCGTCGAGCAGCCGGCGCGCGGCGTTGATGAAGTCGAAGTTGTCCGGCCGCGCCACGGGCACGATGGCCCATTCGGCCGTGTAGGTCTTGCCAGGCTGGAGGACGAACTGGTTGTCTGCGAGACCGAGCGTGCCGTCGGTGACGTAGTTAGAGACGTGGACCTGGAACTCATCGTTGAGCGGCAGCAGGCCGAGGCCGCTCTTCTCCGTCACGCCGAAGGTCGTCGGGTTTTCCGGCGCGGAAGAGGTGCCGACAAGCCCGGCCGGCGAAATCCCGGCGAGCCAGATCTTTTTGAGAGGCGAGGCGGACACGGGGTGGGGCGAGATTCCGTCGAGCCTGCTGCTTTGCTGCTCCGGTGTTCGGACGAGGCTCGACGGAGTCTCGCCCCACCGGGCTTCGTGCCGTTGCATCAACGGCAAGTTCTCGTTGGTAAGGTTCTTGAACGTATCACGGACGACGATGGCCTCCGCCTTGCGCTCGATCTGGCGCGAGTGCTCGAAGAACGGGTTCGACCCGCGCTCCCATTTCCCCGCGGGCGTCGAGAAGCGGCTCTCGATGGTGAATGTTTCGTGCTCGTAGCGCCGGCATCCCTGCCGGCTGTCGTTTTGTGCGCCGACGGTAACATCGCCGGCAGGGATGCCGGCGCTACGGATTTCAACCTCGAGCTTCGCGTCCGGCAACTCGCGCGCGTCGTAGGCGGTCTTCGGTTTCTTCAACGGCGCGCAGACCGGAATCGGGCCTTTCGGCGGGCCGGCCTTCGGTTTCGGCGGGGGCGGGGGCGCGGCGAATGCCAGCTTGCCCCCAGCCGCCATGAGCACCCGCGTGGCGCCCGGCTGGGCGACGTTGGCGATCACCAGTTCGTTGTCGCCCTCGCGCAGCAAATCCGTCACGCGCAGCTCAAACTCGCACGCCTTCACGCCGCGGATGGCATACGAAGACCGGTCCGCTGCGGTGAAGTCCGGCGTGAAATAGGTGGCGAAGCTTTCGCCCGACGCCAGCGAGTGAATACGGCCGTCAGCGCCTTTACCTTTCAACGGTTTGTTGAGCAGCCGTTTGCCGTCGAGCGGCTGGCCGTTGAGCGTCAGTCGCAACGCGTAGTTGAAGCCGGCGACTTTCGGATGATCGAGCCGCGCCTTCAGCGAGATCACGGCTTCCTTGCCCGCGGGTGGTTTCGCGCCGGAGAACTTGAACGTCTGTTTCTCGCCTGGCTTGAGCGTCAGCGTCTCGAACACCGGCGTGCCGCGCACGACGGCGGGCGCTTTACCGTCGGAGCCGGCGAGCGCGGCGCGGTTCAGGCGCGGGCGCGAATGATTCCACGGTTTGGTGGAGAAGCTGAGCAACTTTTCCGACCTCGCTTCGGTGCCGTCAGAATCGAAGACGGCGATTTCAAAACTCACCGGCATCCCCGCCGTGGGCTGCCTGACGCCGAGCAGCGGCCAGGGAATCGCGGCCTCCAACGTGTAGCCCCGCTCGGTTTGCTGCGCAGCGACGAGCGCGCCCTTCAGCACGAGGCCCTCCGGCCTAAAACAGTAGGCTTCGGGCGGGCAATCGCTCAGCGAATCACCGGTGCGCTGGAAATTCCCCGGACTGAACGCGATCTGGAACTGGCCTTTGCCGAAATGGGCGCGCGCGGTTTCCTCGTCCGGCGCAACGTCGAGCAGAAGTTGGATGCAGTCGCCTTTCCAGATGCCCGCGCCGCGCTGGGTCTGGCGGATTTTGTCATCGGTGACATCCGCCGCGAGATAAAGCATGTCCTGCCGCCAAGCGATCCAGACCTTTGCGCTGAGGTCGCTCGGCGATTTCCAATGCGCACCACCCCACGTCGCCTGCTCGGCGCGGTTCAGCACCAGCGCGCCGGGGACGTTGGTCCAATCCTCCAATTGCCCATCCACCGCCGGCGGCGGATCGGGCTTCATCGGAATGCCGATAACGGGTTCATCCGCAATCACCCGCGCGCATACCACGCACGCGGCCAGCATCGCCGCCGTGAAACTCCTCATGGCCTGTGATGATAGACCGCCGCCGCGCCAAGTCAATGGA
>Ga0163199_1000905_pt1 | contig 18488 bp, 21 predicted proteins | sample PL_2010_150m_FD_113537 | JGI IMG/M metagenome (GOLD analysis project Ga0163199, IMG submission 113537) | Freshwater microbial communities from Powell Lake, British Columbia, Canada to study Microbial Dark Matter (Phase II) - PL_2010_150m | ecosystem: Environmental > Aquatic > Freshwater > Lake ...
ATATAGAGGATGTCGTGGGGTTCTTTGCCGCAGCCGGCCCACCAGCGGGTAAACTGCCGGGATGAATGTGCAATTTCCGGAACACGGCTGCGTCGAACTGGCCGAGCGCTTGAATGCCGATTGCCAGTGTATTTCCCTGGACCGGGATTGGCTGCGCGCGGAACTCGAGAAGATCAGCCCCGGGTTCTATTCCGAGGTGATCGAGGGCCGGCCCCATCTGTTCGCCGATTCCCTAGTGTTCGTTAGCGGCGCCCACGTCCAGGCGATGGCGGCGATCATTGCGGCGATTGAAGGCGTGACGGCCATGCCGGCCTATCGTGCGGATGTCCTTGGGCATGCGCCGGAGATCGCTAGGCGCGCCAGTGCCGTGCGCGGGGTGTTCCTGGGCTACGATTTCCATTTGGGCGAGGGCGGGCCGCAACTGATTGAGATCAACTCCAATGCCGGCGGTGGGATGCTCAACGCGGTGTTGGAGCGGGCTCAGCAGAACTGCTGCGACGCCAGCGCGGCGTTCCTTCCCGGGCAACTCGCAGGTGACACGCCGGAGCACCTGTTCGTCGAGATGTTTCGGGCCGAATGGGGGCTGGCGCGTCCTGGTGCGAACCGTCCCCTGCGCAGCGTCGCCATCGTCGACGACGATCCTGCGTCGCAATACCTGCATCCGGAGTTCGTCTTGTTCCAGCGTCTCTTCCAGCAGCACGGGATCGATGCGGTGATCTGCGATCCCGGGGAGCTGGCGCTCCGCGATGGCAGGTTGTGGCACGGGGATTTGCAGGTCGATCTGGTATATGACCGACTTACCGATTTTGCCCTGGAAGCCTCCGCCCACAGCGTCTTGCGCCATGCCTATCTCGCCGATGCTGCGGTGGTGACCCCGAGTCCAAGCACCCATGCCGTGTATGCCGACAAGCGCAATCTGGCGATGCTGTGCGACGAGGGACGCCTCGCCGCCTGGGGGGTCGATCGCGAGACAAGAGCGATTCTAATGCGCGGGATTCCACCCACCGAGTGCGTCGACGCTTCCCGCGCCGAAGACTACTGGTCCCGCCGCAAGCAACTGTTCTTCAAGCCGGCGGCCGGTTACGGGAGCAAGGCGGCATATCGTGGCGACAAGCTGACGCGCCGCGTGTTCGACGAAATCTTGTCGGGCGCCAATGCCAATGAATACGTCGCGCAGGCGCTGGTACCGCCCTCGGCGCGCCGCTTGGAGGTGGGTGGTGTGCCCGTGGATTTGAAGCTCGATCTGCGCAACTATGTTTACGCCGGCCGCGTCCAACTAATTGCCGCGCGGCTCTACCAAGGCCAGACCACCAATTTCCGCACGCCCGGCGGTGGCTTCGCGCCGGTGCTGGCAGTTCCGTGCAGGGACGAAGGATGAAGATCTTTCGTTCCGGCCGCGCGTGGCTAGCCGGCTCTGAAGACTTTTATCGCGAGGACTCGAGATGAAAGTTTTTGGTTTCGCGGGATATTCGGGTTCCGGCAAGACGACCTTGATAGAACAGCTGATTCCACGCCTGGTCATGGAAGGCTTGCGCATTTCGCTGATCAAGCACGCCCATCGCGGCTTCGACCTGGACCGTCCGGGCAAGGACTCCTATCGCCATCGCGAGGCCGGGGCCAGCGAGGTGTTCCTGGTGTCCGACCAGCGCTGGGTCCTGATGCATGAACTCCGCGGCCAGCCCGAACCACCGCTCGACGAACAGCTGGCGCACATGTCGCCATGTGACCTGGTGCTGGTCGAAGGTTTCAAGAACACCGCCATTGCCAAAATCGAGGTGCATCGTCAGGCCAACGGCAAGCCGCTGCTCTACCCGGACAACGTCAACATCGTGGCGCTCGCCAGCGATGTGCGGGTGGAATCGCCGCTGCCCTGGCTGGACCTCGACGATGTCGATGGCATCGCCGACTTCATTCTTCGGCACCAGGGGTTCAAATGAGCCTGCTGAGTTTCGAGGACGCGTTGCTGCAACTGCTTGACGGTGCGCGGCCCCTCAGCGAGGTCGACTCGCTGCCGACTTTTGCCGCTGCCGGGCGGGTCCTGGCGGCATCGCTTGCCTCGGCCATCGATGTGCCGCCGCTCGACAATTCCTCAATGGATGGCTACGCCGTGCGTTGCGCCGATATCCCGGCGCCCGGAGTCAGACTGACGGTGGCCCAGCGCATTCCTGCCGGCAGCGTCGGCCACAGCCTGGCGCCGGGCACTGCCGCGCGGATTTTCACCGGCGCAGCGATCCCGGCCGGGGCCGATGCGGTCGTCATGCAGGAACTGTGCGCCCAAGGCGAGGACGGCCGGATCATCGTCAATCATGTGCCGCAGACCGGCGACTGGATACGCCGCGCCGGGCAGGATATTCGTGCGGGTGCCGAGGTCCTTGCCCGCGGCGATCGACTGTCACCGGCGCAGCTGGGGCTGGGGGCATCGGTCGGGTTTGCGGCGCTGCCGGTGCATCGCCGCTTGCGCGTGGGATTGTTCTCGACCGGTGACGAACTGGTGATGCCCGGTGAAGTCGCTCCCGAGGCGTTGCCGCCAGGAGCGATCTACAATTCCAACCGTTATCTGTTGCGCGGCCTGCTGGAGCAATTGGGATGCGAAATCGGGGATCTCGGGATCGTGCCGGACAGTCTCGCCGCGACCCGCGAGGCGCTGCGCCTGGCCGCTGTCAGCCACGACCTGATCCTGACCAGCGGCGGGGTCTCCGTTGGCGAGGAAGATCACGTAAAGCCGGCCGTCCAGAAGGAAGGCGCGCTGGAACTCTGGAAGATCGCCATGAAGCCCGGCCGACCGCTGGCGTTTGGGCACATTCGCAAGGAAGGGGGCGAATGTGCGTTCATCGGGCTGCCCGGGAATCCGGTATCGAGTTTTGTCACATTCGTCATGCTCGTGCGGCCTTTCATCCTCAAGGCGCAGGGAGCCCTCCGGTTGATCCCCGCCGCGCTGCGGATGCGTGCCGATTTCGACTGGACGCATCCGGACGCGCGCCGCGAGTTCCTGCGGGCACGGCGCAATCAGGCAGGCGGGCTTGAACTGTTCCCGAATCAGGGTTCGGGGGTGCTCACCTCGGTCGCATGGGCGGATGGGTTGATCGACAATCCACCGGGGCAGGCGATCACGTGCGGCGATACCGTGAGCTTTCTGCCATTTTCGGAGTTGTTATACTGAATCGCATGACGATCAAGCTGCTCTATTTTGCCAGTCTGCGTGAAGCGGTCGGGACCAGTGGCGAAGAAATCGTGCTGCCGAACGGCGTGTCGGATGTCGCCGCATTGCAGGCATTTCTGGCCGCCCGCGGCACGGTCTGGGAGGTGCTGACGCGGTCCCGCAATCTGCGTGCCGCCGTCAATCAGCGCATGGCGGGCCCGCAATCCGGAGTCGCCGATGGCGACGAAGTCGCGTTCTTTCCGCCCGTCACTGGAGGTTAGGAACGTGTCGGTCAGCGTGCAGCGTGAAGCATTCGATGTCGGCCGGGAAATCGCCGCACTGACCGCCGGCAGGCATGAAATCGGCGCCGTTGCCAGTTTTGTCGGGCTGGTGCGGGACATCAGTTCCTCGTCCGACATCGCCGCCGGCGACTCGAATCCGACCGCCGCGATGACTCTGGAACACTATCCCGGGATGACGGAACGGGCCCTGGGCGAAATCGTCGCCGACGCCGAGCGACGCTGGGAATTGCTGGCAGTGCGGGTGATTCATCGCTTCGGTCGCCTGTTGCCGGGGGACGCCATCGTCCTGGTGATCGTCGCCGGACGGCACCGCGGTGGGGCCTTTGCCGCCTGCGAGTTCATCATGGACTTTCTCAAGACCCAGGCGCCCTTCTGGAAGAAGGAAGAGGGCGCGGATGGCCGGGAAAAGGCGCACTGGGTCGACGCGCGCGAGAGCGACGACGCGGCGGCGCGGCGCTGGAATAACCCGTAGCGGGTCCGCAGCGCGGGAGTTTCAACCCCCGCTGCGGACGAACTCACTTCTTCTTTTTCTTGGCAGACTTCGCACCCTCGAAGCCTGCGGCTGATGCCCGGGCAATTTGCTCAAAGGCGTTGTTGGCGGTTGCCATGGCCTTCTGCATGGTCTCCAGAACATTGTTGTTCTGGCCGGGCAGGGTACTGAAGAAAGACTGGAAAGTCTCCATCATATCCTTGCTGCCACTGGCGAGCTGCTCGGTCATCATGCGACTGAACTCGGTACGCGAGGCATTGCCGATTTCGGCGATCTGGCGCGCTGTTTCCATCATCATCTGGGCCGTGTCCTGGGTGTACTGGGTGCGCAGGGCGACCGCATCCTGCGGATCCTTTATGGAACCCAGCGCCTTGGCGCTTTCGGCGCTCTCCTTGAACAACTTCTTGGCAGCGTCGACTTGCAGGGCAATGATTCGATGCGAATTATCGATCGACATTTGCGCCAGCTTCATGGCGGCCTCCATGTTCTTGCGGTGAAGCTCACTAAACTGTTCGGGTTTGACGGTCATTTCACTCTCCTAGGTCGGATATCAGATAGTTGCACAAAACCACCCCTGATCGCCATGACTTGGATCAAGTGACGCAACTTGGCTCAATTACACATTAGCAACGGAGCGCGAAACTACAAGCCTCAACCATGCGACGTGATGAAGGACGGAATCGTCGGCTCCGAAGCTTGAAATGGGGCCGATGGCCCCCACTTCGTCCGTAGAGATCATTTCCGAAGGTGTTGCCATGCGCTACGACAAATTCACCACCAAGTTCCAGCAGGCCCTTGCCGATGCCCAAAGCATCGCAGTCGGTCATGACCAGCAGTTCATCGAACCCACGCATCTCCTCCTGGCATTGCTGCAACAGGCGGATGGCGGCACGAACTCGCTGCTGGCCCGCGCCGGAGCCAATGCGGCTCCGCTGAAGGTCGCATTGGAAAAGGCCATCGGCCGCTTGCCGACGGTCGAAGGCCACGGCGGCGAGGTGAGCGTCGGCCGCGACCTCGCCAATCTGTTGAATATCACCGACAAGGAGGCTCAAAAGGCCGGCGACCAGTTCATAGCCTCGGAGATGTTCCTGCTCGCCCTGACTCAGGACAAGGGCGAAGCCGGGCGCTTGTTGAAGGAACACGGCGTGCAACGCCAGGCCCTGGACGAAGCGGTCAAGGCCGTGCGCGGCGGCCAGGCGGTGGGCAGCCAGGAAGCCGAGGGTAGCCGCGAATCCTTGAAGAAGTATTGCGTTGACCTCACCGAACGCGCCCGCCAGGGCAAACTCGACCCCGTGATCGGCCGCGATGACGAGATTCGTCGCGCCATCCAGATCCTGCAGCGGCGGACCAAGAACAATCCGGTGTTGATCGGCGAACCCGGCGTCGGCAAGACAGCCATCGTCGAAGGCCTGGCGCAGCGGATCATCAACGACGAGGTGCCGGAAACGCTCAAGGGCAAACGTGTCCTGAGCCTCGACATGGCGGCGTTACTGGCCGGCGCCAAGTATCGCGGCGAATTCGAGGAACGCCTCAAGGCGGTACTCAAGGAAATCGCTCAGGATGAGGGACGCATCATCGTCTTCATCGATGAATTGCATACCATGGTGGGGGCGGGCAAGGCCGAAGGCGCCATCGATGCCGGCAACATGCTCAAGCCGGCGCTGGCGCGGGGCGAGCTGCACTGCATCGGCGCTACGACTCTGGACGAATATCGCAAATACATCGAGAAGGACGCGGCCCTGGAACGGCGCTTCCAGAAGGTGCTGGTCAACGAGCCGAGCGTCGAGTCGACCGTTGCGATCCTGCGCGGCCTGCAGGAGAAATATGAGATCCATCATGGTGTGGACATCACGGATCCCGCAATCGTCGCGGCCGCCGAGCTTTCGCATCGCTATATCACCGACCGCTTCCTTCCGGACAAGGCCATCGACCTGATCGACGAGGCGGCGGCGCGGATCCGGATGGAAATCGACTCGAAACCGGAGGTGATGGACAAGCTGGACCGGCGCTTGATCCAGCTTAAGATCGAACGCGAAGCGGTAAAGAAGGAGAAGGACGAGGCTTCGCAAAAGCGGCTCGGCTTGATCGAGGGCGAGATCTGCAGGCTCGAGAAGGAGTATTCGGACCTAGAGGAAATCTGGAAAGCGGAGAAGGCCCAGGTGCAGGGCTCCGCGCATATCAAGGAGGAGATCGACCGGCTGCGCGCCCAGATGACCGACTTTCAGCGCAAGGGCCAACTCGACAAGGTGGCCGAATTGCAATACGGCAAACTGCCGCAGCTCGAGGCACAATTGAAGGCGTCAGAGAAGTCCGGAGATGAAAAGTCCGGGAAGCAGCCGCACAGGCTGTTGCGCAGCCAGGTCGGGGCGGAGGAAATTGCCGAGGTGGTGAGCCGTGCCACGGGAATCCCGGTCAACAAGATGATGCAAGGCGAGCGTGACAAGCTGTTGCAGATGGAAACCAAGTTGCATGCCCGCGTCGTCGGTCAAGACGAAGCGGTGAGGATGGTGGCCGATGCAATCCGACGTTCCCGTGCCGGGCTGTCGGAGGAGAACCGACCCTATGGGTCATTCCTGTTCCTCGGTCCGACTGGTGTCGGCAAGACGGAGCTTTGCAAAGCGTTGGCCGAGTTCCTTTTCGACGCTGAAGATCATCTTGTCCGCATAGACATGAGCGAGTTCATGGAGAAGCACTCGGTCGCGCGGCTGATTGGCGCGCCGCCGGGATATGTCGGCTATGAGGAGGGTGGTTACCTGACCGAGCAGGTGCGCCGGAAGCCGTACAGTGTGATCCTGTTCGATGAGGTGGAGAAGGCGCATCCGGATGTTTTCAACGTCCTCCTGCAGGTGCTGGACGATGGCCGCATGACGGACGGCCAGGGACGCACCGTGGATTTCAAGAATACCGTCATCGTGATGACATCCAATCTCGGCTCGCAAATGATCCAGCAGATGAGCGGCGATGACTACCAGGTGATCAAGCTGGCAGTAATGGGGGAGGTGAAGTCATACTTTCGCCCCGAATTCGTCAACCGCATCGATGAGATTGTCGTGTTCCATGCCCTCGACGAGAAGAATATCGCGGCAATCGCCAGAATCCAGCTGGGGTACCTGGAGAAGCGCCTGGCGCGGATGGACATGAAGATCGAGGTCTCGGAGGCGGCACTGTTCCACCTGGCCGAGGCGGGCTTCGACCCGGTGTTCGGCGCGCGGCCGCTGAAGCGGGCGATCCAGGAGCAAGTCGAGAACCCCCTGTCCAGGCTGATTTTGGAAGGTCGCTTTTCGGCCAACGATCGGATACGGATCGACGTTGCGCGCGGCAAGCTGAACTTCGAGAAGGCGTGAAGGAGGGTGGCTTGTGGAGCAGGACGGCGGTCGACGCCGGCCTTGCGCCATTATCGCTTGCGTGCTTCGCAGGCCATGCTCGACGCGGGTGCGCGGCCGGTGCGATCAACTCATGCAAAAGGCATTGAGCTTGTTGCCGTCGAGGTCTCTAAAGTAGCCGGCATAGAATCCGCCTTCGCCGCGCGGCCCGGGAGCGCCTTCGTCCTGTCCACCGAGGGCCATCGCCTTGGTGTGGAGGGCGTTGACCTTTGCCGCGCTATCCACCACAAGCGCTACCATCACCCCGTTTCCCACGGTGGCCGGCCTTCCGTCGTATGGCTTTGTCACGCCCAATGACGGTTGCTTGGGCGATACCGCCCAGGCCACGAATCTGTCCGACTCCATCATCCTGGTCGCCCCGATCTCCGCCAGCAGGGCATCGTAGAACTTGGCTGCACGCTCGAGATCGTTGGTTCCAAGGGTTACATATCCGATCATTTTTCTCTCCTCGTCTGATTTACGTTTGGGGAATACGCCGATCAATGATAGCCGATGTCTTCCCCGGCGCTTCGTCCGTCCATGCCATCCGCAGCCCATCCGGCGAATCCTGCAGTTCGTCGTAGCCCTCTGGCCGATCCGATCCGACTTCCATATATTTCGATCAACGGCGGACAGGCGCCGACTGACGGGAGAGGACGATGAACTCATTGCTGGCGATCAACAAATTGACCAAGTCCATGGCCGGCGTTTTGGCCATGCTCGCAACGGCCGTGGTGCTCGGGGCTCCGCTGACCCTCGCGGAGTATTATGCGCAAACCGGCTGTGCCGAACTCGCGGCCGGGGGTACCCTGGCGAGCCGTGCGGTTCCACTCGTCGCGCGGATGTCCTGAAATGTCGCGACGGGTCCCACTGACTGACCGGGCTCGATCGCGCCCGGAATCTCCCGGGCGCGCTCATTGACTCAATACTTGGAGAGCATTCATGGACCAGCATCCGGTGGAAACCACCGTCAAACGCAATCTTTGGAGCCGGTTGCTATTGATGATCCTGATGGCGATCGCCTACTCACTATCGGGAACGGTACTGTTCATCGTCGCGGTTGTTCAGATCGGCTTCGCGCTATTCACCGATGCGCCCAACCCGCATTTGTTCTCGTTCAGCCGCAGTCTGGGCGTGTATTTGCAGCAAATCGTAAGTTTTCAAACTTTCCTAACCGAGGAATTGCCATTCCCTTTCAACGACTGGCCGTCATGACCGGGCAATCGACACAGGCGCTGACGCAAGGCGCGATCGGCTCCATTCCGGAGCGTTGATGCAGGCCCGGTCGTACAACCTGGAATAGACATGTTCAGAGCCTTCGGAAACTTTTTGCACCGCACGCCATGGTGGGCCCTGATCCTGCTGGGCTTCTCGATACTCGCTCTGCTCGGCCTGGTGGTCACCCCCTTTCACGTGATCAATCTGCAAAAGAGTGGCAGCACGCCGGAGCAGAATCAGGCCATCAAACGGGAAATCGATGTGAACTTCGGCCAGAGCGCTCTGGGCGTAGCGGAGGAAGTGGTGAAGGCACTCCAGCGCAGCAGCAAGGACCCGGGGCGGATCGCCGAACTCGACCGCGCCATCCAGGAAATTGACCGTGCCCGCCGGGAAATCGTCGCCGAACTTGGCGAATCCGCCCCGCATCCGCCGGATGCCGCCAGCGAAGCGCGCCGTGCCGCCAGGGAGGCCGCCTACGAAGCCGCAGAAGCAATTTACGACGCCGCGGTGGCGGCGCGGGAGGCGGTCGAGGATTCGCAGCAGGAAATTCGACGCACCCTGCAAGAGGGCAAGATTCCTGTCTCGGAATGGCCGAAGTCACTCGAAAAGGAACTTCAGGCGGCGAAGAAGGTAGAGGAGAAGGCCAAGGCGAGGCTGGAGAAGTCCCGTCAGCGTCTGGCGGACCACCGGATTTCGGTCGGCGTGGATTTGGGCGGCGGCAAACCTGGCCCGGAAATCACCTCGCTTGACAGAGACGATATGCCGATGCCGCCCGAGCCGCCACTTTTGCCGGAAGTACCCGGCAAGGGGGTACACAATTCCCCGCCGGCAATCAATCTGCCGCTCGAATTGAAGCAGGATATTCGCGCCAAGGTGACCGGGGACCTGTATCGCATGGGGCTTGGTTCCGTCGCCATCCTGTTTTTCATCCCGCTGTTCATGGTTGCCCTGGTTGCCAAGTACTTCATCGGGCGGGCCCGTCGCATGCAGGAACTGGCAGAGTTGAAGAAGAAGGAAGCGGAGTTTCACAATTTCAGCCGCCAAATCACAGAATCCAAGCTGCAGGCGTTGCAGGCCCAGGTCGAACCGCACTTCCTATACAACACGCTGGCGAATGTGCAGGCCCTGACCGAAGTGGATCCGGCTGCCGCGAATGCCATGGTGGGGAACCTGATTCAGTATCTGCGTGCCTCCCTGCCCAAGATGCGCGAGAACGCATCGACGGTCGAGCAGGAACTGGAGCGGGTGGAGGCGTTCCTCAAGATTCTCAAGATGCGCATGGGTGATCGCCTCGAATTTTCCATCGATGTCGACGAGGAGGCCAAATCTCTTTCATTCCCGCCGCTGATATTGCCGACGCTGGTCGAGAATGCCATCAAGCACGGACTTGAGCCACTGCGCGAAGGCGGGCGAATCGATATCGCTGCGAGTGTCGAAGGCGGCCGCCTGATCGTAAGTGTCAGGGACAACGGCAGGGGTTTTAGCGCCGAGGCCGACACCGTCGGTGGCGGGGTGGGTTTGTCGAATATCCGTGAACGGCTGGCGGCGTTGTTCGGCGGATCCGCGACCATGACCTTGGTGGAAAATGATCCCCGCGGCGTTGTCGCGACCATCGAATTGCCCGCCGCCGCCGCATCCAGCAACGATCCGCACGGAAATGCTGACGCAACCGGTTCCGTCGAAATCGGCGCCGGTCTGGCGGATCCGGCGAACATGGGACCCGCTGCGAAGGCCTGGACTACGGTGAAAAGGACCCACGGCGTCTGGCGCAACATCGTCTCGTTTACTTTCATTGCCTTGATGGTCCTGCTGGCCGTCGTATTCGGCGTCGCACTCGCAGCCATGCTGGCCGGCGCCCTACCGGTGCAAATTGACGGCATGGAGTTGAACGGAGTCGAAGGACTTGCCCTCGGCTCGCTGGGGCTGCTCGCCGGGTTCGCCATACTTAGCGTGGCCATCATCATCGTCGTGGCAGTGATCTACGGTCTAGGCGTATTGTTTGCGGGATTGCTAATCTTCATCCCGATCGTTATATTGATCGCGCTCTTCCCGGCATTGTCGCCGTTCATCCTGCTCGGCCTGGTAATCTACTGGTTGGTGCGCAGAAACAGGACCAAGGCCGGCCCACCCTGATCCGATCGAGGGCTTGGATTGAATTATTTCGCGGCAACACCGGGCGTGACTCGATGAATTTGACGGCGATCATTGCTGAGGACGAGCCCATCCTCAGGGCTCAGCTCAAGACCAAACTTGGCAGACTTTGGCCGGAATTGCGTGTCCTTGCGGACGTCGGCGACGGTGAGGCCGCCCTGCAGGCGATCATCGCGCATCACCCGACCCTTGCCTTTCTCGATATTCAGATGCCGGAAATGACGGGTATCGAGGTCGCCAGGCAGTTGTCGAGAAACAGGGACTTGAAATGTCATGTGGTGTTCGTTACCGCGTTCGACCAATATGCCGTGGAGGCGTTCGAAGCCGGCGCCATAGACTATCTGTTGAAGCCCTATGCCGACGAGCGCCTTGCCGCGACCGTAGAACGCCTGAAATTGCGCTTGGATCCCGCGTCACCGGCCGGTGCCGAACAGAACCTGGCGGCGCTTCTCGAACAACTCGCCGCGAACCTCAATCCGCGATCCGAGCGCTTGAAGTGGATCAAGGCCAACATCGGGGCGAACCTCAGCCTGATTCCGATCGACGATGTGCTGTTCTTCCAGGCGGATGAAAAATACACGTTGGTCGCCACCAGAGAACGTGACGCGTTGATCAGAACACCGATCAAGGAGTTGCTGACGGGACTCGATCCGGAGAAGTTCTGGCAGATTCATCGTTCCACGATCGTCAATGCTGCATCGATCGATTCCGTTTCCCGCGATATTCACGGCCAGGCCAGCGTCAAGATACGAGGGCGGCGGCAGAGTCTCACCGTCAGCCGGCCGTTTTCCCACTTGTTCAAGCAAATGTGATCACCATCACAAGCACGGTGACGACGCCCGCCGTCGTGTCGTTTGCCGCAATGCATGCGAAACTGGCATAAACTTGAACTTGCGGAAAATTGATGCCACCAATTCCTGGAAGCGTTACAATCTTTTTGCTGTCTTAATTCCATCAACCAAAGGGGAACCCATGAACAAGTCTGAACTTATCGATGTTGCAGCCAAAGCCGCCGATGTTTCCAAGGCCGCTGCAGGCAAGGCGCTTGATGCAATCGTTGACGCCATCACCAAGGCCGTCTCCAAGGGGGACAGCGTGACTCTGGTCGGATTCGGCACCTTCAGTGCATCAAAACGGGCAGCCCGTGTCGGTCGCAATCCGCAAACCGGCAAGGAACTCAAGATTGCCGCGACCACCGTGCCCAAGTTCAAGGCAGGCGCCGGATTCAAGGCCGCGGTTGGTGGCAAGAAGAAAGTGGCCGCCAAGAAGAAGTAAGCGACGCCGGGTTGCCGCGAGTGTCGGTGCGGCAGCGATTCCTGATTCCGTTTCGGGCCACGCGGCTGTTGCCCGCTTGATCGGGGCGGGATCAATTTCAGCTGTCCTGCGCCGTTGGGGAATCGCTTCTGCGCTCCCGTGACGCCCGAGAGTTGTCAGCCGCAATGGAGATTCCATGAACCAGGTCCGGTTGCAAACGACGATTGCGGGCAGCCTTCCGAAGCCGTCCTGGCTGGCTGCTCCGCGGCAATTGTGGGCTCCCTGGCTGCTCGAAGGTGCCGCACTCGACGAGGGCATGCAGGATGCCGTCCGACTCGTTCTGTATGACCAGAATTCCGCGGGCATAGACGTCGTCACCGACGGAGAACAGACACGCCGTCATTTCGTGACGACTTTTGTCGAGAGCCTGGAAGGCATCGATTTCGAACACAAACGGACAATGCGCATCCGCGATCGCTACGACGCCGAGGTGCCGGTGGTGGTCGGTCCGGTAGTGCGCCGCAAGTCGGTATTTGTCGAGCACGCCCGATTCTTGCGGGCCGAGACCGGAAAGCGCGTCAAGTTCACGCTTCCCGGCCCGATGACCATCGTCGATACGCTGTTCGATAGTCATTACAAGAGCCGGGAAAAGCTCGCCCGGGTCTTTGCCGACATCCTCAACGCCGAGGCGCGCGAACTCGAGGCGGTGGGCATAGACATCATCCAGTTTGACGAACCTGCGTTCAACGTCTTCATGGACGAGGTGCGCGACTGGGGAATCGCAACGCTTGAACTGGCCGCCGCCGGACTCAAATGCACTACCGCAACGCACATTTGTTACGGTTACGGAATCAAGGCCAACGTCGACTGGAAAAATTCGCTCGGTTCGGAATGGCGTCAGTACGAGTCCACTTTTCCCTTGCTGGCCAAGTCAGCGATCGACCAGGTCTCTCTCGAATGCGCCAACTCGAAGGTCCCGCTGGAACTGATTTCCCTGCTCGATGGAAAGGACATCATGGTCGGGGCGATCGACGTGACCACCGAACAAGTCGAGACTCCGGAGCAGGTCGCCCAAGTGATTCGCGCCGCGATGAAATATGTTTTGCCGGAGAAGCTCTATCCTTGCACCAATTGTGGGCTGGTCCCGCTCTCCCGTGAAGCCGCGAGGGGAAAGCTCCACGCCCTGGCCGCTGGTGCGGCCATCGTTCGCAAGGAGCTCGCCGGCTGAGTTCGCGAAATGCCGCGCGGTCGCGCGAGGCCCGGCCACGAGTGAATCCCGGCGCATCTGCATCGGCGGCGCACGATTCTGTATTACGCAGCCGATCCGAGAAAATGAGAGGTATTCAGAATGAACCGGTCCGTATTCAATCTGTCCCCCGGGAGCGTGTCGACGCTGCTTGCCATTGGCGTTGCCGCCTTCATCTTGAGCGCGTGTGCTGGCACGCCGCCTGCCGACGCGGATAACCACCGACGGGCTGTCGCCAGCGCGATCCGCACGGATGCCGACCGGCTCGCCGACGCGACCCGCAAGCCTCTGGAACTCCTCGAGTTCGCGCGGCTGCGCCAAGGCCAGCAGGTGCTGGACATCTCGTCCGGCGGCGGGTTCACAGCACAGCTGCTGGCGCTCGCCGTCGGCAACTCGGGCAAGGCCTGGGCGCAGGTGACGCAATTGCGCCCAGCCCTGGAAAAGCGCCTTGCCGAGCATCCCGATTCAAACATTGCGCTACTGGTGCGGCCCTTCGATGATCCGTTTCCCACCGACGGGCCCAAGCTGGATTTGGTGACCCTGATCCTGTCGTACCACGACATCGCCAATACTACGGTCGATCGCGCCAAGATGAACCGCGCCATCTTCAATGCATTGAAGTCCGGCGGTCGTATGGTCCTGATTGACCACAGCACCAAGCCGGGCTTGGGTCTCAGCCAGACCAAGACTCTCCATCGCATCGACGAGGGAGCGGTGATCGATGAGTTCAAACGGACCGGATTCGTTCTGGAAGCGTCCGGAGACTTCCTGCGCAATCCGGCCGATCCTCGCGAACAGGCTTACTTCGACATGAAGGGCATTCCATCGGATAAGTTCGCGCTGCGCTTCGTGAAGCCGTGACGGCGCTCAGGCGTTCTCCGGCATCCCCAACTTGACTGGGACCCGGCGCGCGCCGAAAGGCTGACGGTAGTCCCCGAAACGGCCTGCGATGCCGTTGCCGCAGTGCTTGCAGCAACCATCGTCCGTGATGGAATAGCCAAGGATCTCGTACCAGTCGCGCTCAACGATGGCCTTCTTGCAGCCCGGGCAATAGCTGGTGTCGCCGTCATGGTCATGAACATTGCCGGTGTATACGTAGTGCAGCCCCTGCTCGAGAGCAATCCGGCGGGCTTTGGTCAGCGTCGCTAGGGGTGTCGCCAGCGCGTCGCGGAGCTTGTAATCAGGGTGAAATGCGGAGAAGTGCAGGGGAACGTCGGGGCCGAGTTCGCGGGCCACCCATTTCGACAGCGCTGCCACCTCCTGCGGCGAGTCATTGTGGCCCGGGATCAGCAAGGTTGTGATCTCCAGCCAACATTTCGTTTCTTGATGAACATAGGTGAGGGTGTCGAGCACGTGCTTGAGGCTGCCGCCGCAGAGCTTGAAATAGAACTCCTCGGTGAAGGCCTTGAGGTCGATGTTGGCCGCGTCCATCTTGGCGTAGAACTCGCGACGCGGTTCCGCGTGGAGGTAGCCTGCAGTGACGGCAACCGTCCGGACGCCACGGGCGTGGCAGGCGTCTGCTGTATCCATGGCGTATTCGGCGAAGATCACGGGGTCGTTGTAAGTGAAGGCGACGCTTCTGCTGCCGTGTGCGATCGCCGCCACGGCGATCGCTTCGGGCGAGGCGGCATCCATCAGTGTGTCCATTTCGCGGGATTTCGAGATGTCCCAGTTCTGGCAAAACTTGCAGGCGAGGTTGCAGCCGGCGGTCCCGAACGACAGCACACTGGAACCGGGGTAGAAGTTGTAGAGCGGCTTCTTCTCGATCGGGTCGATGCAGAATCCCGAACTTCGCCCGTACGTCGTCAGCACCAGCTTGCCGTCGCGCATCGCGCGAACGAAGCAGGCGCCGCGCTGACCCTCATGCAGCTTGCAGTCGCGCGGACAGAGATCACACTGGATGCGGCCGTCGTCGATCGGGTGCCACCAGCGGGCCGGAAACCTGCTCTCCACGATGCTCACGTTGGTTCCTTCCATTTTTCGACGGAATAGCGGCTCAGCTTGACGTCCGCGTTCCAAAAGTCCGGCGGCAGACCGGCCTTGCGCTTCAGTTGTGCCATGAATTGGCGCGGCTCTGGCAAGCTCTCCCAGACCTGCGGCAGAAATGTTCCGCGATGACGGCCGCATTCGAGGATGACGCCGTCGATGCCCGGCCTGAGCTGGCGGATGGCGTCGTCTTCGCCGGCGAAGGACATCGGCTGGGCGGGACTCAGCAGCGAAACTTCGATGCGGACATTAGCCAATCCTTCGGCCCGCAACGGCTCGAAGCGCGGGTCGTTGAATGCGGCGGCACGGGCATTGGCGACGACGTCGTCGCGCAGCGGGCGCCACGCCTCGAGCGAGCCGATGCAGCCGCGCAACTCGCCGGCTTCCGTTAACGTCACGAAAACTGCGCCGGGCCGCGTCAGTTCAGGCGGTGCTGGTGGCTCGGCCGGATGTGCAAACCCAAGCTTGTCGGCGATCGCATTGCGTGCCAGGGCGAGCAGTGACTCCCCGAGATCATTGTGCATGGGCGGGCACGTCATCCACGACGAACGCTCCGTAACCGACGACGCGCGAACGGTCGCCCGCGGTATCGCCGGAATTCCGCAAATCCAGCAGGCGTATTTTGAGGCCGCGGCGCAATGCACACAGCAACAGTCCATTCACCGGCGTGGCGCCGCAGGCCTGCTCATGGTTGGCGAGCGGTTGCAGCGCGAGGATTCGATCCGCGGTCTGCCGGTCGAGGCGCTGGGCGTCGGCGTAGGGATGATAGTGGGACAGGTCGGAACTGATCACGATCAATGTTTCAGGGCCACCCCAGACCAGGTCGAGAACTTCAGCAACGTCTTCGGCGCTGGCCGTTCCCACCGCCAGCGGCAGGAGGCTGAATCGACCAAGCGCAACCTGGAGGAACGGCAGTTGTACTTCCAGCGAGTGTTCCATGGCGTGAACTGCCCGACTTTGCTGTACCTGACGCACTGACTCGACCGCGTGCACCAGTTCCGGGTCAAGCAGCACACGGCCGAGCGGTGTGTCGAAGGCCGCCGCATCCGGCAGGGCGAGACCGTTGATCGCGACGCGGTGGGTCGGCCCGAGCAGGACCACGCGGCGTATGCTGTCGCCGGCGGCGGCGAGGCAGGCGTAGGCGCTGGCGGCGACCGGACCGGAGTACACGTAGCCCGCGTGGGGCACTATCAGGGCCTTCGGGACGGATGCGGCGGTGTTGCCGGCATGCGCCAGATAGTCCCGCACTTCGGCGTTCAAGGTGCCCGGCGACGCGGAATAGAACATCCCGGCGACTGCCGGGGGACGTACGGACGGGGAATGGGCGCTCATGGTGTCACCTCCTTCGAACATGCAGGTAGCACAAGTCAATTCTAGTCCTTACAATCCCCCTATGACAGTTTCCGACCTGAGCTCGACCGCCTATTTCGCGCTGGTTCCCGCAGCCGGCAGCGGGGCGCGAATGGGGGGGGACGAGACGGCCAGAACGCCGAAGCAATATCTGTCGCTGGCCGGCCATCCGCTGATCTTCCACACCCTCGCCGCCCTGTGCTCCGTGCCGCGGATCAAGCGAGTCTTTGTTGTTCTGGCGCCCGAAGACGACGTCTGGAGCCGCCACGATTGGACTGCCCTCGGGAGCAAACTGGCGCCGTTGTTCTGCGGCGGAGCGACGCGAGCCGAGAGCGTGCGCAACGGGTTGCGCGCCACCGCTGCCCATGTCAATGCGCATGACTGGATGCTGGTGCATGACGCGGCGCGGCCCTGCGTCGCACCTTGGCATGTCGACGCGCTTATCGATGCGGTGGCCGACGATGAAGTGGGCGGCATCCTGGCGGTGCCGGTGGCGGATACGCTGAAGCATGCCGATACGGCGAACCGGGTCGACGCCACGGTGCCGCGGGCGGCGCTGTGGCAGGCACAGACGCCGCAAATGTTTCGCCACGCCTACCTGCGCCGCGCGCTGGAGAGCCATGACAATCTGAGCGGCGTCACCGACGAAGCCGGCGCGATGGAAACCCTGGGCTTCCGCCCGCGACTGGTAGCGGCCGACGCCACGAATCTGAAGGTGACTTATCCTCTCGACCTGCTCCTTGCCGGGTGGATACTGCAGCACCGGCAGGAGGAGGAAGCAGGAGAATGAACACGAAATTTCGCATCGGCCAGGGTTTTGACGTGCATCCGCTGGTTCCGGGGCGCCGACTCCTGATCGGTGGTGTTGATATTCCCTTCGAGCAGGGTCTGCACGGGCACTCCGACGCCGACGTGCTGCTGCATGCAATTACCGACGCGATCCTGGGAGCAGCGGGCCTCGGAGACATCGGCCGGCATTTTCCGGACAGCGATATGCGCTGGCAGGGGGCCGACAGCCGCATGTTGTTACGCGAGGCCATGGCAGCCGTTCGTCAGTCCGGCTGGCAGGTCGGCAACGTCGATGCGACCGTGATTGCGCAGGTGCCTCGCATCGCACCCCATGTCGAAGCGATGAGAGCGCTGATCGCCGCAGATCTTGGCATTGACCGGGCCTGCGTCAATATCAAGGGCAAGACTACCGAACGCTTGGGCTTCACGGGTCGCGGCGAGGGCATCGCGGCGCAGGCCGTGGCGCTGCTAGTCGAGGGCGGTGGCTGAGGTGGACCCGGAGCGCCGCAAGGTATTCTTTGCCGTTTGCGCTGACCCACCGGTGCTTGCGTGCTTCGAACCGGTCGACACTTATCTGCGGTGACAGGTGGCGGACCACGCCTATGGCGCTGCCGGGCAAAGTCGATTGCGCCCTCTTGATGCCCCCGCCGCGACTCGAACCGATGATCTGGCCGGATACCGAGTTTGCCCTCGCCCCGACAGCCGCGACGCGCCCGCGACCTAACGCTCGTCCTGATTCCTCATGTGGTCGGCCAGGTCAGCCAAACCCCGCTCCAGTCTTGCCCGCAGTTCGGCGTCGGCGATCACTTCCTCCATTGCCTGCCGCATGCAAAGCACCCACTCGTCCCGTTCGGCACGGCCGATGGCGAAAGGCAGGTGACGCGCGCGCAGGCGCGGGTGTCCAAATCTCTCGGAGAACAATTGTGGCCCACCAAACCAACCGGAGAGATACATGAACAACTTTTCTTCCGAGGAGCGCAGATCTGCGGGATGCAGCTTGCGTATCGCGTGGGCCTCGGGCAAAACGTCCATCAGGGCATAGAAACGGTGCACCAGCGTGCGTACGGCAGCCTCGCCGCCGATCGCAAGATATGGACTGACGGGAGCGGGGCGGGAACGATCGTTCATGGCAACGGCAGCGTGATACGTGCGATCAAGCCACCGCCCTCGCGCGCCAACAGGTCGAGGCAACCATTATGGG
>Ga0163199_1000906_pt1 | contig 18470 bp, 12 predicted proteins | sample PL_2010_150m_FD_113537 | JGI IMG/M metagenome (GOLD analysis project Ga0163199, IMG submission 113537) | Freshwater microbial communities from Powell Lake, British Columbia, Canada to study Microbial Dark Matter (Phase II) - PL_2010_150m | ecosystem: Environmental > Aquatic > Freshwater > Lake ...
GCCTTGCCATTGACGCTGACACGCAGAAACTTGCCAAAGCGGCAGCGCGCCTGCTGCAGATCCCAGATCTGCGTCACGGTGAGTTGCATGCCGCCGGAAAAGCGGTCCGGCTGCAGTTTGCCCATGACGACGATCAGTTCATCGTCCTTCAGCAGATTCCGGTTCGCATTGATCAAGGCTTCGTCAGCCCGGGCCTCGATCACCCCTGATTTGTCATCGAGCTTGAACAGGGCGAGCTTGCCGCGCTGGCCATTGATGATACGAAAATCCGTCACGATGCCCGCCAGCAACTGGGGCTCGCGCGCATCCATCAGCTCTTCAATCTGACGCTTCACGAAGCGCCGCACCTCGACGCTGACTTCATCAAAGAGATGACCCGACAGATAGAAGCCGATGGCCGACTTCTCCAGCATCAGGCGCTCGCGCACGCCCCAGGGCGTGGCCTGCACCAGCGCAGGCTCCTGCGTGCTGGAGCCATGATCGTCATCACCCCCCATGTCAAACAGACCCCCTTGATTGGCGTTCGCCAGCGTCGCCGCCGCAAAATCGAAAGCACAGTCCAGCGAGGCCAGCAGACTGGCGCGGTTGCGCTGGAGGCAATCAAAGGCTCCGGCCTTGATCAGGGCCTCCACCGTGCGCTTGTTGATGCGGCCGCGATCGACGCGCACGCAAAAATCAAACAGACTCCTGAAAGGGCCGACATCCTGGCCGGAGGGACCGCTGCCGCGTCCCTCGCGCGCTGCCACAATCGCCTCGATCGCCTGCTCGCCCGAGCCCTTGATGGCACTCAGGCCGTAGCGAATCATCTTGTCGGAAATCGGCTCAAAGCGACCCACGCCCCGGTTCACATCGGGCGCTTCAAAGCTCAAGCCCATCTTCAAGGCGTCCTCATACAGCACCTTGAGCTTGTCGGTGTCGTCCATTTCGACCGTCATGTTGGCGCAGAAGAACTCGGCCGTGTAATGAACCTTGAGCCATGCCGTGTGGTAGGCCAGCAAGGCATAGGCCGCCGAGTGTGATTTGTTAAAACCATAGCCGGCGAACTTTTCCATGTGGTCGAAAACTTCGTCTGCCTTTTCCTGGCTCAAGGCATTGACGGCCGCGCCGTCGCGGAATATCTGCCGGTGCCTGGCCATCTCCTCGGCGTTCTTCTTGCCCATGGCACGGCGCAGCATATCGGCGCCGCCGAGCGAATAGCCGCCCAGGATCTGCGCCATCTGCATCACCTGCTCCTGGTACACCATGACACCATAGGTTTCGCTCAGGATGCCTTCGACCCGCGGATCCGGGTACTCGACCGGCTCGCGACCCAACTTGCGTGCGATGTAGGTCGGTATCAGGTCCATCGGCCCCGGCCGATAGAGCGCGTTCATGGCGATCAGGTCTTCCAGCCGGGACGGTCTGGCATCGCGCAGCATGCCCTGCATGCCGCGACTTTCAAACTGGAACACCGCCTCGGTCCGGCCATCGGCAAACAACTGATAGACCGTCGCGTCGTCCAGTGGCAAATCCTCATAGGAAAAATTCTCGCAACCCTTGTGCCTGGCCACAATCAGATCTTTGGCAATTTCCAGAATGGTCAGCGTCGCCAGGCCCAAAAAGTCGAACTTCACCAGGCCAATGGCTTCAACGTCGTATTTGTCAAACTGGCTTACCGCTGCTTCGCTGCCGGGTTGCTGGTAGAGCGGGCAAAAATCCGTCAGCTTGCCCGGCGCAATCAACACACCACCCGCGTGCATGCCGACATTGCGCGTCAGGCCTTCGAGCTTGCGCGCGAGTTCGAGCAGCAGCTTGACGTCCTCTTCGCGGTTTTCGCGCTCTGCCAGCACCGGCTCTGCTTCCACCGCGTAAACCGTTTTGTCGTCGCTCTTGCGGCCCACTGGCGGCAACTGCAGACTGACGCTGACACCGGGCTTGTTCGGAATCAGTTTGCTGATGCCGTCGCAGAAGGTGTAACTCATGTCGAGTACGCGCCCGACGTCGCGCACCACGGCACGCGCCGCCATGGTGCCGAAGGTGACGATCTGGCTGACCGCGTTCTTGCCGTACTTCTCTTTCACATAGTCGATGACTCGATCCCGATTGCTCTGGCAGAAATCAATGTCAAAGTCGGGCATGGAAACCCGCTCCGGATTGAGAAAGCGCTCGAACAGCAGGTTGTACTGCAGCGGATCGAGATCGGTAATCTTGAGCGAATAGGCCACCAGCGAGCCAGCACCCGAGCCACGCCCGGGTCCGACCGGACAACCGTTTTTCTTGGCCCAGTTGATGAAGTCACCAACGATCAGAAAGTAGCCCGGAAAACCCATCTTCAGGATGGTGTCGATCTCGAATTCCAGACGTTCAACGTAGCGCGCGCGCACGCTGTCACGCTCGGCCACAAGCGGGTAACGGCGCAGCAGTCTCTCACTCAGCCCCAGGTGAGAAGCGTGGCGAAAGTAGGCCTCCGGTGTCATCTGCCGGCCATCGACTTGCGGTATCGGGAAGTCCGGCAACTGCGGCTTGTCAAGGACCAGTGTCAGGTTGCAGCGTCTGGCAATCTGCAGGCTGTTCTGCAGCGCCGAAGGCAAATCGGCAAACAGCGTCTGCATCTGCGCGGCGGACTTGAAATACTGCTCACGCGTGAACCTTCGAACCCGACGCTGGTCACCCAGGATTTCGCCCTCGGCGATGCAGACCCTGGCCTCGTGCGCCTCAAAATCGTCGGCACGGGTGAACTGCACCGGGTGCGTGGCCACCACAGGCAGCCCCATGCGGGCAGCCAGTTGAACCGTGGCCATCACATGCGCCTCGTCGTCTGCGCGTCCGGCGCGCTGCAACTCCAGATAAAAGCGATGTGGAAAAATACTTCCCAGGCGCAGCGCAGCTTCGCTGGCGCGGGCCGCATCGCCCGCCAGCAAGGCCTGCCCGACCGGTCCGGCCTGAGCGCCCGAAAGCGCGATCAGTCCTTCGCTCAACTCCGCCAGCCAATCGAGTGTGACCAGGGCCTGCGTCTTGCTGGCATTGCGCGTCCAGGCCCGCGCCAGCAGTTCGGACAGGTTCAGATAGCCCTGCCGGTTCTGTACCAGTAACAGCACGCGCGATGCAGCAGTTGCCTCGGGGCCTGCTTCACCCAGCCAGATTTCAGCACCAATCAGGGGCTTGACGCCCCGTTTGCGCGCTTGCCGATAAAACTTGATGGCGCCAAACAAATTGCTCAAATCAGTGATGGCCAGCGCAGCCTGTCCATCAGCAGCGGCGCAATTGACGATATCATCGATGCGATTGGTACCGTCAACAACAGAAAACTCGGTGTGTAAACGCAGATGAACAAACATGCTTCATTCTAAATGTTGAAAATTCTTGTGGTCGACGACCATGCGCTGGTGCGCGAGGGCTTGCGCCAGGTGCTCAAGGGCCTGGATGAGCAGCTGGAAGTGCTGGAAGCAGGCCAGTGCAGCCGCGCCTTTGAACTCGCTGCATTGCATCCCGATCTTGATCTGGTATTGCTCGATTACGGCTTGCCCGACATGAATGGTCTGGAGGCGCTCACCCTTTTCGGTCAGCAGCATCCGGAGCTACCGGTGGTCATGATTTCCGGCATGGTGGAGCCGCGCATCGTGCGCCAGGTGATGGCCCTGGGTGCAGTGGGCTTCATCGCCAAGGCCAGTCTCAGCAGCGAGTTGCTGACGATCCTGCGGGCCGTGCTGGAGGGCCAGATCTATATGCCTCCCGAGTTCCTCGCCGGCCATACAGCGCTCGATGAGGTCGACGCGCCCGATGGACCTCAACTCACCTCGCGTCAGCACGAAGTGCTCGGTCTGATGCTCGCTGCCCGCTCCAACAAGGAAATCAGCGGGACGCTCAATCTCTCTGATGAAACGGTCAAGAACCATGTCTCGGCGGTGCTGCGCGCGTTTGGCGTCCAAACCCGCATGCAGGCTGTTCTGGCGGCCACGCTGCGCGGTTACAGCAAGGCTCAGACGCCTTAGCTGCGCTTGGCCAGACGCCCTATCAGGCTGCGCAGTTTGGCGGGTCGCACAGGCTTGTGCATCAAAGTCAGCCCGGCTAACTTGGCGGCCTGCATCAAATCGGGATCGGTATCGCCGCTGATCAGGCAGGCCGGTATTTCCTTGTGGGCGGCGAGCCGCAGTCGAAGCACCGCTTGAATGCCGTTTTCCGGGCCGGGCAATCGATAATCGCTGATGAGCAGAGCGGGCTGCAGCCCCCGCTGCAGTTGCTCCAGCGCCACTACCAGACTGGGTGCTTCGGCCACCGTCGCGCCCCAGGAAGTCAGCAGGCTCACCAAAGCGGCACGCGCCAGTTCATCATCCTCAAGGACGAGCACGACCAGACCGACCAGTTCATCGAGTGACTCACGGCGCCCGGGTCCGCGGCGATCCGTCATTTCGCCCGGCGCCGTCAACGGAAGCTCGATTCTGAAACGACTCCCCTGTCCTGAACGCGAACAAAGCTGCAGTGGGTGGCCTAGCAAGCGGGCCGTCCGTTGCACAATATTCAGCCCCAGACCCAGCCCCTTGCTGCGCTCGCGCTCCGGATTGTCAACCTGATAGAACTCCTTGAATATGGCCTCCTGATGCTCCGCTGCAATCCCGATTCCGGTGTCCCAGACCTCAATCCAGGCACGGCCGTCCTCACCTTTGCCGCGGCATGCCAGCAACACCGAGCCGGCACGGGTATAGCGCAGCGCGTTGCTCAGCAGGTTCAGCAGGATGCGATGTATCTGGACCGGGTCACTCATGACCCAGACATTGCAGGGTCGCACGCGCAGACTCAAGCCCTTCTCGGCAGCCATCAAGGCCAGTTCGGCCTTCAACTGGTCGAACACATCGTTCAGCGCGAAAGCCTGCAAGTGAACCGGAACCGCGCCGGCATCGAGTCGTGAAATGTCAAGCAAGGCATCCAGCAGTTCGCGCATCGCCTGGACCGCACGGTCCATGTTGGCAAGCAGGTCTATGGCCTGCGCATCATGCGTCAACTGCCCCAGGCGCGTGACGAACAATCCCAAAGCGTGCGTCGGCTGTCTCAAGTCATGGCTGGCCGCGGCAAGGAAACGCGATTTGGCGAGGGTCGCCGACTCGGCTTCCTCCTTCTTCTCGCGCAACTCCTGCGTCGCCTGGGCAATGCGACGCTCCAACTCATCGCGCCCGACTTCAAGTCGTTCGGCCATCTGGTTGAGCGCCTGCTGCAAATCACGCAAGGGATCTTGCTTCAGCAATTCAGCACGGGCGCCAAACTCGCCTCTTCCCATGCGCTCAATCAGCCTGGACACCCGCGCCACCGGTCTAATCACACCCTGGCCGAGTCGCACCGCCAGCAGGCCACCCAACAAGATTCCTGCCAGCCCCAACATGAGGCTCCAACGCAGCAACTGAAGTTGCCGTTGCCGCAGTTTTTCGCCCGTCACTTCCAGCAGCACGTGCCCTAGAACACGCACCGGCGCTGTGCTGGCACCAGCGCTGCCGTCAAACAGGTCATTGAGCGCCACTTGTTCTGCCGCAATGGGCTGCAGCAACAAGTCGGTACCCCGCAGGAGGTCGCGATCAAGCGCCTCCTGGGCACTCAGGCGGGCCGGCATCCTGTAAGTCGTGTGACCGCCGCTGGCCATGATCTGGCCTCCGGAATTCAGGATCACGACGGAGCGCACCGCCGACTCCTGCATCGCGACACGCACCAGCCCCTGCAGCTGCCCGACATTGCCAGAAAACAGACCGTATTCGCTGGCGCCGGCGAGTTGCCGTGCCAGCGAGCGAGCCCGTTGACCATGCGAATCCTCGTTATCACCCAGACCGATATACAGGAAGACGGCGATCAATAGCAACACAACCAGACTGACCGGCAGCAGGGCAGCCAGCAGGATCCGCCTGCGGATGCGGCGAACGCTCATGGCCGACCCTCGAGCAGCCGCAGGCGCCGGGTCAAGTCCAGCGCGTCCAGTGACAGGCCGAGCGAGCGAGCGACATGCTCATTGACGGCAATCTGAAAGTCAGTCGAATACGCGCCGGACGCCGGCAAGGCCTTTCCTTGCAGCACAGCCCGCGCCAGTTGTGCCGCCTGCACTCCGACTTGATGCGGCGTCACATAGATGGCAAGCAAGGCACCGGCGCGAACATAGGCGGGAGAAAAGGCCATCATCGGAACATTGGCGCGAAACGAGGTCAGCAAAATGTTCTGAATGGTGCGGCTGTTATAGATCTGCGGGCTGGGAACCGCCAGCAACAGGTCCGTTCCATCAAGAACATGCTTGAGCGCAGGAAAGAGCTGTTCTTCACTGCCGACCTCGGCTTCAAGCAGTGACAGCGCGACGGATTGCGCCTGCGCCCGAAATTCACTCCTGTCTCCTGACAATCCTGCACCCCACAACACGCCAACCCGACGGGCGCCCGGAAGTGCCAGACGGATCAGTTCGAGCTGTCGCGCTGGCGGCTGGTCCAGGACGAGCACCGAAAACTGAGAACTCGCCTTTCGGCCATGCTTCAACAAAGCAGCCTCAAAGCTGCTGCGCGGCAGCAGGACACACAGCACCGGCACGCCAGGCGCTGAACCGGCCAACAGACCGGCAGCCTCGGAGCCCAGGGTGACGTACAGGCGGGCCGACTGCGTCGACCCATCGATCCACTCCCTGGTACTCATCATCAGCACCGAGGAACGTGGCACGCCGCTGCGTTCGAGTTCCGCGGTCAAGGCCTGCGCCGTCTCGATGTAGGCGGCACTGCCTTCACTGCTGATGACCATCACCGACGGCGCAGCATGGGCTCCCAGGGCCACCATACAGGTCAGCCAGAGCCCGGCCAGCACCATCCGCAGTCGAAGCAGCATGCCGATCCCGCTACTGGTCGATTCGGACCGTCACAAAAACACGCCGCTGAAAGGCATAGGCCGGGTCAGCGTCCAGGTAGGGCGAGCCCAGGTTTTGCCAAACGACTGCCAGTTCGCCACGCTGCGCACCCAGACGCAAGGGTGTCGCCAGGCGCACGTCGGTCCGGGTCATGGCCACCTGATGGTCTGGACCGGTTCTCTGTGGCGTCATGGTGCCACTGTCCTGGTGCAGGATGCTCAGATCGAGCTTGCCTGGCAACTTCTGAAACCAGGACAGGGTACTGGCCAGCTTCGGCGCGGGCCGGGCGTTGCCATAGTTGACCGCGACACCGTTTTCAATCCCGCGATCGATCAGGGAAAAATTGAGATAGGCCTGGTTGAAGGCCAATCGCGTACCACTCCAGGGCTGCCACTTCAACTGGTATTCAATGCCGTGGATGGAAAAATTCTCGGTGTTCGCATAGTCCTTGGGCCGCGCGGTGTTGAGCTGGGTGATGAAGTCATCGACACGCTCGTGAAACGCGCGCACATCCAGATTTACACCCTGCTTTGGCCATACACCAAGGTAGCCAAGCTCCCGGGAGAACACACTTTCGGCTTGCACCTTGCCGCTGGCCAGCGTGCTGACTTCCAGCAGATGGCCATTCCAGCTGTAGCGAACGTCGGCAAACTGCTCGTAGTTACTCGGCGGGCGGTAGGCGCGCGACGCCCCAACGCGCAGCGTGTGCCCCTGCGCCAGGTGCCAGTTCAGCATCAAGCGTGGCGCCAAGCGACTGCCTGCCGTACCGCTTGTTTCAGCCATCGCGCCGGCATTCAGCACCAGGTCATTTTCAGGCCGCCATTCGACGTTGCCAAACAGGCGAGAAAACCGGGTCACCAGGGCGTCATCCCTGTTGTAAATGGGTTTGGAAACAACTTGCTCGCGTCGCAATTCGGCGCCCCACACCATGCGCAGCTGTGAGCTTTGGCGCCAGGTATGTTGCAACGACAAGGCATCACTGCGAGATGCACCGCTGGAATCAATCGCGACGCTGCCGTTGATGCCAAGCGCCTGCAAGGAATAGGGAAAGGCGTCGTCGTATGTCTCATGCCCGAGCGAATAGCCAAGTGCCAGATCCTGATCCGGACCCAGGCTGCGCCGCCAATCGAGTTGCAGGTAGCTTGAGCCATAGCGCGTGTCGCGCGTCAGATTGTCGGCGCGATCGGCACTGCCCTTGCCGGCGTTGAGTTCCAGCAATCCCATGCGCAGCTGAATTTCATCGGCGCTGGTGGGACGCAGATCCGCACGCAAATTGAATCGCTCAATCCGGTTTTCGCCATTCGACCCGGCAAGTCCCGCATCGGAACGACGATCCAGCCCAAGACGGAAATTGCCCTTGTGCGTATTCCAGCCCAGGCTGGCCCGCGCGTCGCGTATCGCATTGTCACCCGCGCTGACGCTGACTTGTGTGCCCAAGGTATCGACCGGGTCACGCGTCACGATGTTGATCACACCCAGAAAGGCACGCGCACCATAGGCCGCTGAATTGGAGCCGCGCAGCACTTCGATGCGCTCGATGTCGTCCATCGCCACCGTCTGCAGACCAGGCTCGACGCTGCCGATGAAATAAGGGGAGTAAACCGAGCGCCCATCGACCAGAACCTGCATGCGGTTTGAATAGCTGTTGAATCCGCCATGATAAGTGGCTTGCGGAGCGATGCTCTCAAACGACATGCTGGTCTGGAACCCTGGCACCAGGCGCAACAGATCAGCCACGTCACGCGCACCCGAGAGACGAATCATGTCGCGGTCGATGACGGTGACCGCACCCGGCGTGTCCTCCAGTCGTTGCGGCAAGCGGGAGACCGACAGAACCAGTGGCACCTCGGTCAGAAAGTCGCGCTCGGACAGAGCCTCGGTGGCCTGCGCCGATGCCAGGCTCGCTGCGCTCAGCAGCACACTCAAACATATCCATTGATTCATCACAGCGCTCCCTTGCCCTTTCAGCTTGCCGGTCCCGATTTTGCCCTGTCCGCAACGGATTACGGACCTTGAGCGAAAAATACCGCAGCGTTTGGCAAGTGGGCCTAGCTGGATGGCGAAGGGAGGTCGGACCTGGCCAGCCGCTCAATCAGGCTGCGCAGCTTGGCCGGTCGCACCGGCTTGTGCAGCAGCGTCAGGCCGGCTTGCCTGACCGCCAGCAGCAGTGCCGGGTCGGTGTCACCGCTGATCAGGCAAGCAGGCACTGCACGGCCTGCCTGCTTACGCAGCCTCTGCAAGGTCGCAATGCCATTTTCTCCGTCGCGCAAGCGGTAGTCGCTGATGATCAGGTCCGGCACCAGCCCAGCCTCCAGATACGACAGCGCAGCGCTCAGGCCCTCCGCCGCCACCACGACGGCCCGCCAGGTCGCAATCAGGCCCACCAGACTCTCTCTCACCAAGGCATCGTCTTCAATCACCAGCACCACGAGATTGGCCAGATCAACCAGGTGCTGTGGCCGCTCCGGACGGCGACGCTCGACGACAGCGCCGGTCGGCGCCAGCGGTACTTCAAAACTGAATCGGCTACCCACACCCGGTCGCGACCACATCTGCAATTTGTGCTGCAGCAAGGCGGCCGTGCGCTGGACAATATTGAGTCCAAGGCCCAGACCCTGGCTGCGATCCCGTTCCACGTTGCCGACCTGATAGAACTCCTTGAAAATGGCCTCCTGATGCTCCGGCGCAATCCCGATCCCGGTGTCCCAGACCTCGATCCATGCACTGCGACCCCCGTCTTTCACGCGGCACGCCAGCAACACAGCGCCAGCACTCGTATAGCGCAGCGCGTTGGTCAGCAGGTTCAACAAAATGCGATGCAGCTGGACCGGGTCACTCATCACCCAGACATGGCAGGGCCGCACGCGCAGACTTAAGCCCTTCTCGGCAGCCACCAAGGCCAGTTCCGTCTTCAACTGGTCGAAGATGTCGCTGAGCGCAAAGGCTTGCAAGTGGACCGGTACCGCGCCAGCGTCGAGTCGTGAAATATCAAGCAGGGCATCGAGCAGATCGCGCAGGGCCTGAACTGAAGTGTCCAGCCTCTCAATCAAGTAACTGGTTTCTGTGTTGTGTTCAAGCTGCCCCAGGCGCGCCACAAACATACCCAGGGCATGCGTTGGCTGGCGCAGGTCATGACTGGCAGCGGCTAGAAAACGCGATTTGGCACGATTGGCATCTTCAGCCAAAGCCATGGCCGCATGCAGTTCGGCCTCGCCGCGCTTGCGCGCACTGATGTCGTGCAGCGCCAGATGGACCGCCGGTTCACCATCGTAGGCAATCGACGTAGACTGTAGTTCGACATCGATCACCGAGCCGTCCATCCTGAGAAACTGCTGCTCGGCCCTGGGCGTTGTGCCATGCTCATCAAAATACTTTTGCCGGACGCGCGCGAGTCCCCTGTAGTCAGCCGCGATTCGCTCCATCACCGGTGTGCCCACCAGTTCTTGCGCATCCTTCGCACCAAACAACTCGACAGCAGCGGGGTTGACATACAGAAAGGTCGCTCCCCTGTGAACCGCAATCGCTTGCGGCGTCCAATGGATCAGCGTTCGGTAGTTCGTCTCGCTGGCGCTCAATCTCTGCGCAGCAAGCCTCTTCTCGATGGCGATGCCGGCCAGGCTAACCCACTCCTGTAGCTCGATCGTCTCCGGCCTGTGTGCCTGCTCCGGGTAGATCCTCAGTGCGCCCAGCACCTGTCCCGCCGATGAAACAATTCGGTCAGAGCGCGATGGCAGGGCAGCCAGGACCGGCGCCGCCAGCGTATCCAAGGGTCGGCCCCGTTCGTCGAACAGCAAAATATGGCAGCGCAGACCCGGGTTCAATTCTTCGACCGCACTGGTAATGGCCTGCAACACCTCGCTCAATGGGGCGCGTGCAGCGAGCATCTCCAACACCGCGCGACGATGACTCTCGCGTATCTCGATCTGGACCCGCTCGGTGATGTCGCGTGCCAGAGCGACAAAGCGGGGTACTTCGCCCTCGGCCATGGTCTTGCGGGCGATCGAAAGTTCGAACCACCGCTGGCCTTGCTCCAGTGACAACACATAACGCCTGCCACTCGAAGAACCGCGCTCATCGGCCTCGTGCAAGGCCTCCATGATCACGGCACACGCCGCTGCCGGAAGCAGTTCCGACACCAGATGGCCGATCAGCTTGGCAGGCGCCACCGACAGAAGATCGGTCCGTGGCGAGTGATAGTCAAAGACGCGACCTTCCAGATCAACCTCAAACAGGAGGTCGGGAACCGCGTCGAGTATGGCCTGCAGACGGTCTTTGCTGTCGGGAGGCGGCTGCGCAACGCGCTGGCGCAAACCAGCACGCAGGAAGTTCAGGGCACGCTGGACCAACTGAAATCTATTGATCTGCATGCTCCGATTCTGCCCTGTCGGCGCGGCGGCCTTGCCTGCGCGCGGCTGGGTATTCGCCTTAAGCGACCAGGCGTGCCGCTATATCGGCAACCCGCTTGCCAAACAGGCGTGCTGTTTCGAGGTCGCCGGCGTTCATTTCCCCCGCGCTGGCATCACCGGGTGTCTGCGCCATCGGACCTGCCGAAGAAGCCAGATAGTTGACGTCGCCACGTTGTGATGCCTTTGTGTTGTTGTAGTTCAGTCCGGTACCCACCCAAAGGCCACCGTGCTGCATCGCGAGCGTCATGAAATAGTGCAGTGTCGAGTGCTTGTCGCCATTGACATTGGCGCTGTTCGTGAAACCACCAAAAACCTTGTCCTTCCAGGCTTGCGTATACCAGGGTTTGCTGGTGGCGTCGGCAAACTTCTTGAATTGCCAACTCACCGAGCCCATGTAGGTGGGTGAACCCAGGATGATGGCAGCGGCGGCATTGAGTGTGTTCCACTGCGCCTCGGTCAGATTGCCTTCGGCGTCGATCGGCACCAGTTCGGCGCCAGCGCCCTCTGCCACCGACTGCGCCATGCGCAGCGTATGACCATAACCCGAATGAAAAACCACAGCGACTTTTGCCATTTGAATACTCCTTGATTGCAGTTAAAAAAGGAAGCCGGTAGCAAACCGCCTTCCACAGAAAAAACGGGTTCAGGCTTGCAGGTCGAACACCAGCACTTCGGCGCCTTTGGCCTGGTTCAGGCAGACACTGCTCTCGCCTTCGAGCAGCGCAGCGTCGCCGTCGAAAAGTGGCGTGCCGTTGACAGCAATTTCGCCCCGCACCAGATGCACATAACACTTGCGCTTCGCGGCCAAGGCCAGTTCTGCGCTCTGATCTCCGTCGAACAGTCCGGCGTACATTCGTGCGTCGGCATGAAGGGTGACTGAGCCCTGCGCACCATCGTCAGAGGCGACCAGGCACAGGCGGCCCTGCTTCTCGACGTCGGCGAATGACTTCTGTTCATAGGACGGCGCGATGCCCGTGACCTTGGGCTCAATCCAGATCTGAAAGAAGTGCGTCGTGGCGTCGGGCGCGTGGTTGAATTCGCTGTGTTGCACACCGCTGCCCGCACTCATGCGCTGCACATCGCCTGGCGGAATGCCCTTGACGTTGCCCATGCTGTCCTTGTGCGCCAGATTGCCCGCCAGCACGTAGCTGATGATTTCCATGTCGCGGTGCCCATGCGTGCCAAAACCGGTGCCTGGCGCAATCCGGTCCTCGTTGATGACGCGCAGATTGCCCCAGCCCATGTGCTGCGCATCGTAGTAGCCAGCAAAGGAAAAACTGTGAAACGACTTGAGCCAGCCGTGGTCGGCGTAACCGCGATCATTGGAGTTCCGAATCTTTAACATGGAGGTTCTTCCTTTTCAGGTGAGAACTTTAGGACTGACCAGGCCGTTGGCCATCCATCGCCTTTGATGGCATCATTCGAATATTTTGAATCAAAAGGTTAAACAAATGCAAACTGCCCGCGATGTTTTGACCCCGGACGCGCTCGCCATGCTGCAGACCATTGCCGCCACCGGCAGCTTTGCCGCCGCCGCCCGCGAACTCAGCCTGGTGCCCAGCGCCCTGACCTACCGGGTGCGCAGAATTGAGGACGCGCTCGATGTGCTGCTGTTCGACCGCAGTTCGCGCCAGGCGCGGCTCACCGAGGCCGGAGCCGAACTGCTGCGCGAGGGCTCGCGCCTGCTGGAAGAAATCGACGCCGTGGCAAACCGGGTCAAACGCGTCGCCACCGGCTGGGAGTCGCAGCTCACCATCGCCGTGGACAGCATTATTTCCAAGACCACGGTGCTGGAGCTGTGCGAGAGCTTTTTTGCACTGAATCCACCGACGCGCATCAAGCTGCGCGACGAGACCCTGTCAGGGACGCTGGCCTGCCTGACATCGGGTCAGGCCGATCTGGCGCTCGGCATCGCGGAGTCCGGCACCAACGCCGACATTCACAGCAAGCCTCTGGGCGACGTGAGCTTTGTTTATGCGGTGGCGCCGCACCATCCGCTGGCCAGTGCGCCGGAGCCACTCAAGGACGAATGGATACGCCAGCATCGCGCTGTGGCGGTGGCGGACACCATCGCACGCGGCAACGGCATGACCATGGGCCTGCTCGGCGGCCAGGATGTCTTCACCGTAGCCACCATGAAAGACAAGCTCGACGTCCAACTGCGCGGCCTGGGCAGCGGCTTTGTGCCCGAATGCATGGCCCGCGCCTACATTGAGACCGGTCGTCTGGTGGTCAAGAAAATGGAGCGGCCACAGCGCATTGTGCGTGTCAATTACGCCTGGCGCAGCCCGACAAAAGCAGACCATGGTCGGGCCTTGACATGGTGGCTGGCGCAGTTGGAAAGCCCGACCACGCGCGCTGCTTTATTGGAACGACACCGAGGCGTGTAAAGTCCAAGACATGCAACAACCCTTGGAGTCCATGTTCATGAGCCCATCCAAATTCAAAAATATCGCCATCGTTGGCTCGGGCATGGCTGGCATTGCCTGCGCCCGCACCCTGCTGCAAGCTGGCCATCGCGTGCAGGTTTTCGAGAAGAGCCAGGCTCTGGGCGGACGTATGGCGACGCGCAGCAGTGCCTTCGGCAGCTTTGACCACGGAGCCCAGTACTTCACCGTGCGTGACCCCCGCTTTGAGCGCGCACTGCAAACCGTGCCCGGCCTGTGCAAGCGCTGGAGCGCCAACGCAGTACAGGTGCTCGACGATCACGGCCGGGTCGCCGCCGCCAGCCTTGCCGCGCGTGAGGCGCACTGGGTCCCGACGCCCAGCATGAACGCGCTGGTCAGCCGCTGGGGCCAGCCCCTGGTCGATCAGGCTACCTTGCATTTCGAAACCAAGGTCAAGCACCTGGACCGCGACGCGCTTCACCCGCACCAATGGGAACTGCATACACAGGACGGTGCTGGCGGCCGCCACGTCTACGGCGGATTTGACGCGGTGCTGCTGGCCATTCCGGCCGAGCCGGCGCGTCTGCTGCTCAATACTTCGCCTTTGGCTGACCACTTTTCGCAGCAACTCGACATGGTGCAGATGGCACCCTGCTGGACGCTGATGCTGGCCTTCCCGCAAGCCATGCAGCCGGGGCTGTCGGCGCTGGGGCCGCAGTGGAACGCCGCACGCAGCACACACCACCGGATCGCCTGGCTGGCGCGCGAATCGAGCAAACCCGGACGCACTGCCGTGGAGCGCTGGACGGTGCAGGCCAGCGCCGCCTGGTCGCAGGAACACCTGGAGGACGACGCCCAGCGCGTGCAGGCCAAGCTGCTCAAAGCCTTTTCCGAAATCACCGGCATCCGGGCCGAGCCAGCGCACGTCGACAGTCGCCGCTGGCGCTTCGCTCAAACCACACAGCCGCTGGGCCATTCGCATCTGTGGGATGCCCAGACCGGCCTGGGTGTCTGTGGCGACTGGTGCCTGGGACACCGTGTGGAAGACGCTTTTGTCTCCGGTCTCGAATTGGCACTCACCGTGGCATGACCGGATACCGGGGTCGTTTCGCCCCGTCGCCAACCGGTGCCTTGCACGCCGGCTCACTGGTAGCCGCGCTGGCCAGCTGGCTCGACGCCCGGGCGCATCAGGGCCAGTGGCTGGTGCGCATCGAAGACGTTGACCGGCCCCGCTGCTCACCCGAGTTGGCCCGCATCATCCTGCAACAACTAGATGCCTGCGGTCTGCAATCCGACCAGCCACCTCTCTGGCAGTCCAGCCGCAGCGAGCTGTATCAACAGGCGCTCGATCAGCTGGTGGCGCGCCAGCTGGCCTACCCCTGTGCCTGCACACGGCGCGAACTCGAAGCGGCGCACAGTGACACGGCGACGCCCCGACCGCGCAACGCCGAGCTGGTCTATCCGGGGACCTGCCGCAACGGCCTCAAAGGCAGCGCGAGCAGCAACAAACCACTGGCCTGGCGAGCGCGCAGCAACTCGGGCGACCCCATCCGTTGGAGCGACCGGCGTTTGGGTGCGCAGGAACAGGATGTGGAGCGCGAAGTCGGCGACTTTGTCCTCCAACGTGCCGACGGCTGTTACAGCTACCAACTGGCCGTGGTGGTGGATGACGCTGCCCAAGGCATCACCGACGTGGTGCGCGGCGAAGACCTGAGCAACAACACGGCGCGCCAAATCCTGCTGCAACGCCAGTTGGCGCTGCCAACGCCGCGCTACCTGCACACACCGCTGGTGCTGGGCGTCAACCAGGAAAAACTGTCCAAGCAGAACGGCGCGCTGTCGATCGACAGCACACAGCCGCTGGCGGCGCTCAATCAAGCCGCCCTGGTGCTGGGTTTGCCGCCGCGCGAAGGATCGCTGTCGCAAGCTCTCAGCGCCTGGGTTGGTGACTGGAACACTCGACTCAAATCTGTAATTTGAAATAAATACTTTCAATTTGCAGACTTTTGCTATGATGCGTCAATGATTTCACGCAACATCGCGCCTTTAGTGCAGCGTCTGGCAAAGCAATACCCGGTCATCACCATCACGGGACCCCGTCAGAGCGGCAAGACCACGCTGGCAAGAAGCCTCTTTCCGGAAAAACCCTACGTCACGCTGGAAGACCCGGACGTTCGGCATTACGCCACTGCCGATCCCCGCGGCTTCTTGAGCAACTATCCGCTGGGGGCGGTATTTGACGAGATACAGCGCACACCCGAACTGCCGTCCTACTTGCAAGGAATGGTCGACGAGAACTCCGAACCGGGGCGCTTTATTCTGACGGGCAGTCAGCAGTTCGAACTGATGACACAAGTCACCCAATCACTTGCCGGGCGTACCGGTGTGCTGCGGCTACTCCCCTTCACCCTTGCCGAAGTCCGGCGCCTGAATGGCACGGCGCAAACACCGGAACTTCCCGCCAGTTTGCTCTGCGGGTTTTACCCTCGCATCCATGACCAGCACCTGAACCCGTCACAGGCCCTGGCGGACTACTTTGCCACCTATGTCGAACGTGATCTGCGGCAACTCTCCGCTGTTCATGATTTGCAACGGTTTGAGCGTTTTGTGCGCCTGTGCGCAGGTCGTACCGGACAGATCCTTAACTTGACCAGCCTCGGAAACGATGCCGGCGTTTCGCATGTCACTGCACGAGCCTGGATAGACCTGTTGCAAACCAGCTATATCGTGCACCTGCTCCCACCTTGGTTCACCAATACCAGCAAGCGCCTGGTCAAATCACCGAAACTTTATTTTTATGACGTCGGGCTGGCCTGCTGGTTATTGGGTTTGCGCACACCTGAACAAGTAGGGCGCGACCCACTTTGGGGTAGCCTGTTTGAGAACTTCATCGTCATGGAAGCGATGAAAGATCGTCTGAATGCAGGTGAAAGTTCAGAAATGTATTTCTATCGCGACTCTGACGGCACCGAAGTGGACTTGCTGCTGCCGGTAGGCCGCCAGGTGCAAGCCATTGAAATCAAGGCCGGCGCCACCGTCAACCAAGACTATTTCAAAGGGCTCAAGGCCTTTGCCGCCCACCATCCCCAAGCCTTGAGCGGTGGCAGTGTCATTTTTGGCGGGGTGAAGAGTCAAAGCCGCAGCGACTGGCCAGTCCATTCGTGGTTGGAATTACACAGCGGCAAGCCTCTTTACAATCCTGCCCTGTGAACGACCAGCCGATGCGCCCCAGCAATTTCCAGACGCCCGAAGGGGTGCCCCATCCGAAACTCATCAAGAGTTTTGTCCGGCGCACCGGCCGCACTACCACCGGCCAGGCCAAGGCCGTTGCCGAGATCGGGCCGCGTTTCATGCTGCCCTACCAGTCCAGCCTGGCCGACTGGCTTGACGCAGCGGCACCGCCCCTGATTCTGGAAATCGGCTTTGGCATGGGTGAAGCCACCGCGCACATTGCCGCCCTGATGCCGGAGAAAAACTTTCTCTGTTGCGAAGTGCATGACCCCGGCGTCGGCGCCCTGCTCAAGCGCATTGGCGAGCAGGGTCTCACCAACATCCGGATCATCGCCCACGACGCCGTCGAGGTGATCGACCAGATGTTGCCGCTGCAGTGTCTGGAGGGAGTGCACATTTTCTTTCCCGACCCCTGGCACAAGAAGCGGCACAACAAGCGGCGCCTGATCCAGGCAGCCCTGGTGACCAAGCTGGCGGCTCGCTTGAAGCCGGGCGGCTACCTCCACTGCGCCACCGACTGGCAACCCTATGCCGAACAGATTCTGCAGGTCCTTGGCGAACAACCCTTGCTGCGCAACACAGCCGCAGCAAGCCATCCGGAACTCGCCGGCTACGCGCCCAAGCCGCATTACCGGCCGCTCACCAAATTCGAGAACCGCGGCATCAAACTCGGGCACGGTGTCTGGGATGTTGTCTTTGAGCGGGTCTAGCCGCACTGGCAATTGTCGGTGCCGGCCGGTATTGTCATTGCGGGCCCCGACCCGCAATCCAGTGGTGGTGCAGCACTGGATCCCCCCGGATCGCAGTCCGGGGCAGGCTCATCGGAGTCCGGGATGACAAAGCATTTTTCCGTACCGCCCAGCCGCGATGGTGTGGGCCCGAGTTGCGTCAGCTTGCCGCCCGGTCCCTGGCACAGCATGCTCGATTTCTTTGAGCAACGTTTCCCAACCATCAGCAGAGCAATGTGGCAGCAGCGCATGGAGCAGGGACTGGTCATCGACGAGCGCGGCGCCGAGGTCACGCCAGACCGTCCTTACCAGCCGCACCAGCGCGTCTATTACTACCGCGCCGTGGTGGACGAGCCGCACATTCCGTTTGACGAAGTTGTGCTGTACCAGGACGAGCATCTGGTGGTGGCCGACAAGCCGCACTTTTTGCCGGTCGTGCCCTCAGGCAATTACCTCAACGAAACCCTGCTGCTGCGTCTCAGGCAAAAGCTCGGTCTGGCCGCGCTGGTGCCGATTCACCGGATTGACCGCGATACGGCGGGCCTGGTGCTGTTTTCAGTGCAGCCCGCCAGCCGAGCCGCGTACAGCGCCCTGTTCGCCGAGCGTCAGGTCAAGAAAACCTACGAAGCCATCGCACCGTGGCGGGGGGAATTGAGCTTTCCCATGACGCGCAAGAGCCGGATGGTCGAAGCCCGTCACTTCATGCTGCAGCACGAAGTCAGCGGCGAAGCCAATGCCGTCACGCACGTCGATGTGCTGGAAGTGCATGGCGACCTGGCGCGTTACGCGCTCAGCCCGGTCACTGGCAAGCGCCACCAGTTGCGCGTCCACATGGCGGCACTGGGGCTGCCCATCGTCGGCGATGGTCTCTATCCAACGC
>Ga0163199_1000907_pt1 | contig 18452 bp, 15 predicted proteins | sample PL_2010_150m_FD_113537 | JGI IMG/M metagenome (GOLD analysis project Ga0163199, IMG submission 113537) | Freshwater microbial communities from Powell Lake, British Columbia, Canada to study Microbial Dark Matter (Phase II) - PL_2010_150m | ecosystem: Environmental > Aquatic > Freshwater > Lake ...
CCGGAGGCAGCCGGAGTGACCGCCTTCGGCGCGGGCTTCGTCTCGGTGACCTTGGCAACCGGAGCGCTTTCTTTGACTGGAGCCGCCTTGGTGTCCGCCGCCGGTTTGGATGAAATTTTCAAAACCTGTCCGACGCGGATGGTTTTGGTCGTTTCCAAGCCGTTTGCCTGCTCGATGGCCTCCACCGAGGTTTTGTGCTGCGCAGCGATCTTGGTCAGCGTGTCGCCGGCTGCCACGGTATGCGTGATACTTGCAACAGGAGGGCTGGCTGGCGCCTTTGCCTCCGGCTTTGTCGCGACGGGCGGCGTGGATTTTTCCGATACCTCGGACACGGCGGCGGGGCGTGTCTCCTGTTTTTCGGCAACCGGTGCTTTCTTTTTGTCTGCGGCAGGATGGCTGGTCTTGAGGGTGTTGAACGCGAAGACCCCTCCGACGGCGAGGACGTGGAGGACGAGGACCACGATCAGCGCGTGGGAGAACTTCATGTTCGGCTCGGCTCCCCCCTCGTAATCATCGATCTCCTCCTCGCGAGCGGCGGCGCGGGCGTGGAGGGGGCGGATCATTCTCCGGGGTGCCCGGCGCGGTGCGGGCGGACGTGTGGTGGGTTTCATTTTCATGGGTCGATCACTTCTTGGGCTGTAGTTGCTGGATGCAGGATTTGAAAAGATTACCGCGCTCTCCGTAGTTGCGGAACATGTCGAACGACGAGGTGCCGGGGGAAAACAGGACGACATCGCCTTCCTTGGCAAGCCGGTGCGCCTCGCTGACCGCCTCTTCGAGGGTGGACGTCTTGTGGCAATCAACGCCCTTCCACGATTCCTCAATCCGGTTTTTCATCTCGCCGATGAGGACGGCTGCGCGGACGCGCTCCCGGACGAGGGGCGCGATGGCGTCGAATTCAAAGCCTTTGTCCTTTCCTCCCGCGATGAGCACGATCGGTTGGTCCTGCGAGCGGATCGCCATCTCCATGGCATCGAGGTTGGTCGCCTTCGAGTCGTTGATCCAGCGGACTCCGTCCAGCTCGCGCACGAATTCGCAGCGGTGGGCGGGCGGCGTGTAGCAGGTGACCGCGCCCGCCATGATGTCGAACTCCACATCCAGCGCATATCCGATCGCAAGGGCTGCCATCAGATTCTCAGCGTTGTGGATCCCGCGCAGTTTTGTCTCCGCCTGGTCGAGGACCGGCTGTCCCCGGAAAAGGATCCGTGTTCCTTCCAGCGTGAAGTCCGCGCCGTCGTGCGAGGCACTGAAGGTGATTTTCCGCGCGTCGAGCGGAGGCAGTTCGGAAACCGCGTTGACCACCGCGACGTCCGCCGACGTCTGATTTTCAAAAATCCGCAGCTTGGCATCGCGGTATTCCCGCATGCCGGGATACCTGTCGAGATGGTTCGGGCTCAGGTTGAGCCAGACGGCGACCTGCGGGCGGAAAGACCGGATGGTTTCGAGCTGGAACGAGCTGACCTCCAGGGTCATGACATCCAACTCGTGGCTTGAGCGGACGGCCGTGGCAAAGGGAAGCCCGATGTTGCCGCTCGACATCGTGCGGACTCCGCACCCGCCCAGCATGGCGGTGGTGAGCTCGGTTGTGGTCGTCTTGCCGTTTGTTCCGGTGATGGCGACAACCGGGCACGAGCACTCCTCGAATGCCAGTTCCAGTTCCCCGATCACCGGGATCTTCTTTGCGATCACATTGCGAACGAGCGGCACTGCGGGGTCGATGCCCGGGCTCAGGACCGCGACGTCATACGGCTCCGGATCCACGTCGGCGTCCGCACCCAGAACGACCCGGATTCCCCGCGCGGAAAGGGTGGCGGCCTTTTCCCGGAGAGACGGGCTGTCGCCGCTCTCGCAGACCGTGACGCCCGCACCCTCCTCCTGCAAAAGCATTGCGGCGGCCTCGCCGCTGTGGCCGAGACCGAGAACAATCGCTTTTTTTCCGCTGTAGATCATCTGAGCTTGAGAGTGGCGAGTCCGAGGAGGGCGAAGAGAACCGACATGATCCAGAATCTGACGATCACTGTGTTTTCCTTCCATCCGCTGAGTTCGAAATGGTGGTGGAGCGGGGACATTTTGATGATCCGCTTTCCTGTGAGCTTGAAGCTGGCTACCTGGAGGATGACCGACATTGCCTCGATGACGAAAACCCCGCCGACGATCACGAGCAGAAGCTCCTGTTTGCAGCAGATGGCGACGGCGCCAAGCATTCCGCCGATGGCGAGCGAGCCGGTGTCGCCCATGAAGACCCGTGCTGGGTGTGCGTTCCACCAGAGAAATCCCAGGCACGCGCCGAGCAGCGCCACACAGAGAACAGTCAGCTCCCCGGAATACACCACGAACGGAACCTGCAAATAGGTTGCCGCCTTGATGTTTCCCGCAAGATACACGAGCACGGCATATGCGGCGGCAACCGTCGCCGTGCATCCGGTGGCCAGCCCGTCCAGCCCGTCGGTCAGATTCACGGCGTTCGATGTGCCGACGATCACCAGGAGATAAAAAACGAACGTCGCCCAGCCGAGGCTGAAGACGAGAGGTTCCTTCGAAAACGGTATGAAGAGCTGCTGGGCGACGCCGGAGACCTTTGGATTGGTGAGGAAGAAGACGGTGAAGACCGCAGCGAGCAGGCACTGGAGCGCGAATTTCAGCCGGCTGCTGATCCCCTCCGAACTCTTTTTGGTGACCTTCAGCCAGTCGTCGTAGAACCCGATCCCGCCGAGGAAGACGGTGCTGAAGAGGACAAGCCAGACGAACGGATTCTCGGGCTTCGCCCAGAGGAGCGTCGCGATGACAATCGATCCCACGAGAAGGATGCCACCCATCGTCGGGGTTCCCTTCTTCGCCCCGTGGAGTTCGAACAGCTTGTGAACCTCCTCCTTGCTGCGGATCGGTTGGCCGAACTTCAGGGAGATCAATTTTCTGATAACCAGGTTTCCAAAAACGATGCTGATGAGGAACGCGGTGACCCCGGCGCAGATCGCGCGGAATGTGATGTAGGAAAAGACGTTGAACGCCTTGAAAAAGTCGCTGTCGATTCCCCGCGCACGGGCCCAGTCACTGAGTTCGGAAAGGTAGTAAAGCATCAGAAATCTTCGAGCACGTTTTCCATCCGGGCCGAGCGGCTGCCCTTGACCAGGATGATATCTCCCGGGCGGGCAAGCTGTGCGAGCATGCGCGCGGCGGAAGCGGTGTCCTCCACCTCGTGAATCCTGCCAAGACCGGCCTCGCGGGCGGCATCCGCCATGGAAGCAGTTTCCGCGCCGACCGTAACGAGAATATCAGCGTATTTTCCGGCGGCCAGACCGGTCTGTCGGTATCCTTCCGCCGCGAATTCCCCAAGCTCGCCCATGCGGCCAAGAACGGCGATCCGGTGGCCGCTTCCGGGCAGCGCCCGCAGCGTGGACAGGGCGGCGATCATGGAATCCGGGTTGGCGTTGTAAGAGTCATCCAAAATCGAGATCCCGCGGATGGTGCGTCGTTCGAGGCGTCCTCCGGCCAGGCGCGCTGACGCGAGTCCCGCAACGGCCTGAGCCGGGGAGAGTCCGAATCCGATGCCGGCGGCAATTGCATGGAGCGCGTTGGCGACCATGTGCGATCCGTTGCTCGGGATCCGGGCGTCGAGCGACTGCCCGTCCACGTGAAGAACGAACGAGCAGGAGTCGTCGCCTTCGGTCAGGGAATCTGCGGTGAGGTCTCCGGCGTCGAGGCCGGTGAGGATGACGCGGGCCCGACAGCGCTCCGCGATTCCGCCGGTCATGCTGTCGCCGGCCGGAAGGATGACAAACCCGGAGGGAGGAACGGCTTCGGCCAGCGCACCTTTTTCCACCGCGATGGCGGCGCGGGATTTCATGTATTCGATATGGGCGATGCCGAAGTTGGTGATGATCGCGGCATCCGGCCGGGCCAGCGCGGCAAGCGGAGCGATCTCTCCCGGGTGGTTCATGCCGATTTCCCACACGGCCGCGGTGTGGGAGCTGTCCGCGGCGAGGATGGAAAGAGGCACGCCGATGTGGTTGTTCAGATTCCCCTCGGTTTTTGCCAACTTGAACCGCGTTCCCAGAATGGCGGCCGCAAAATCTTTTGTGGTTGTTTTCCCGTTGCTGCCTGTGATGCAGAGGACCTTCAAATCCAACCGCGTCCGCCAGGCGGCAGCAAGCCTGGTCAGGGCGGCGAGCCCGTTGTCAGCGAGCAAAACCGGAAAGCCATCCGGCAGCGCGGCAACCGCGTCGGCGGTGTCCACCAGCACAGCCGCAGCTCCGCGCGAGGCGGCTTCCGCGGCGAAGGCGTTTCCGTCGAAGTTCTCTCCGCGCAGAGCCACATAAAGGTCGCTCGGCTGGATCGTGCGCGTGTCTTTTCCGACGCGCGAAACCACGGTTTCGCCGGAACCCCGGAGGATTTTCGCCCCAGCCATTTGAGCAACCGATGCGAGCGGGAGCGGATCCATCAGATTTCGACCTTCCTGTTGGCGATGGCGTTTCCGGCAACGGCCGCGTCGTCGAACGGAATCTTCCGGTCTGCGAACTCCTGATAATTCTCGTGGCCTTTTCCCGCGATGAGGACGATGTCTCCCGCCTGCGCAAGCTGGATGGCCTGTCGGATCGCGGCTTCGCGGTCCGTGATTTTTTCGTGGCGGATTCCGTGCATTCCGGATTCGATGTCCCTGAGGATTTCTTCAGGATCCTCCCCCCGGGGATTGTCTGATGTAAGGACGCTCCAGTCGGAAAATTCCTCTGCGGCCGCAGCCATGAGCGGGCGCTTGGCCCGGTCGCGGTCTCCGCCGCATCCGAAGACCGTGATGATCCGCGCGGGATTCAATTCTCGCAGCGTGCGCAGGACGTTGCGGAGGGCATCATCGGTGTGCGCGTAGTCGACATAGACCTGAAAATTCCGTTTCGCCGCGACGCGCTCGAGGCGTCCGGGTATCTGGGGCGCATTGGCAAGCGCCGCGATGGCGGATCGCAATTCCACCCCGCAGGCCGCCGCGGCCGCGATCGCCCCGACCGCATTGTAGATGTTGAAAAGCCCGATGAGCGGCATGCGGACGAGGAAACTTTTTTTTCTGGCATCGAGCTGGAATGTTGCGCCGGACGCGTCGAAGCGGATGGCGCTCGCCCGGAAGTCCGCTCCCACTCCCCGGCCGAACGTGAGCACCCGGGTCTTCTTCGCAAATTGATTCGCCAGCAGACGGCCCATGCGGTCATCGATATTGATGATGGCCCTGCCCTTCTTGTGCGTTTGTGAGGCGAGAGCCTCGAAGAGAAGCGTCTTGGCTTCAAAATACTTCTCCATCGTGCCGTGAAAATCGAGATGGTCCTGTGTCAGGTTGGTGAAGACGGATGCATCGAATTCGATTCCGCGCACCCGGTGCTGGACGAGCGCGTGGCTTGAGACCTCCATGGCGACCGCTTTGCATCCGCGCTCCCGCATCGTGGCGAGCATCTCCTGCAGGTCTACGGATTCGGGTGTCGTTCTCGGGGCCGGGATTTCCTCTCCTCCGACGATATATTTGACCGTTCCGATCAAGCCGCACGGCAACGATGAGAAATCCAGAATATGCCGGATGAGAAAGGCGGTTGTGGTTTTTCCGTTCGTGCCGGTGATGCCCGCGCATTTGAGCGAGCGGTCGGGATGGTCATGGAATGCGGCCGCGATGTCGGCCATTGAGGCGCGTGCATCCGGCACCTGCACGGTCGGGCAGCCCGCATTCGGAACAGGTGCTGACGCGACCACGGCGGCGGCCCCGTTCGCGACCGCCTGGCCGACAAATTCCGCCCCGTCGGATTTTTGGCCCGGAAGCGCAAAAAACAGGCTCCCAGCGGTGGCGTGCCGGGAGTCGTAGCAGAGGGACGAAATCTCGGGATCCGCCAGAACGGCCGGAATTCCCGCGGCTTCGAGAAGGGGGTTCAACCTCATCTCGCCACCTCGTTCCTGTCGTTACGGGTTGTGTCGAAGGCGAGCGGGCCGGCGGGTTCCGCGCGCAGTGCGGGGACCAGATCCATGTGGCGCGCCACGCGTTCGCCGATCCGTGAGAAAACCGGCGCCGCAACAAGTCCGCCATACGTCAACCCCGGCGCGATTTTTGGATCGTCGATCATCACCAGGCAGACGAAACGGGGATCTTCCTCCGGCAGGTAGCCGACGAAAGACACGACATATTTTCCCTCGGCGTATCCGCCTTTCGAACTGATCTTCTGTGCGGTGCCCGTCTTTCCGGCCACGGTGAATCCCGCGACCTTGGCGAGTTGGGCGGTTCCGCCCTCGCCGACGACTCCGGTCAGGGCATGGCTCACAAAGCGGGCGGTCTTTTTTGGAATGACCTCTCTGACGAGTTTCGGCGGCTTTTCGGTGAGCACCCGGCCGTCCGAGTCCTCGATCGATTTGACAATTTGCGGGGCCATGAGGCGTCCCCCGTTCGCGATGACCGACATGCCCATGGTGATCTGCAGCGGTGTCACCGCGACAGACTGGCCCATCGGCATGCGTGTGATGGTGAGCTTGTCCCAGCTGTGGGGAGGACGGACCATGCCAACAATCTCGCCGGGAAGTTCGATACCCGTCTTGTCGCCAAAGCCGAACCGGCGGACGTATTCGTAATATTTTGTATCCCCCATCATGAGGGCCATTTTCGCGGATCCGATGTTCGAGGATTTGACCAGGATGTCATGGACACTCAAAGTCCCATATCCATGGTGGTCGCGGAGAATCTTGCCTCCGTAGGCAAAGGCTCCGTTCTCACAGTAGATTCCGGTCTTATCGTTGACAGTACCTTCGTTGAGCGCGCCCGAAGCCACGACGATTTTGAACGTGGAGCCGGGCTCGACCATGTCGATGATGGCCCGGTTTTTCATTTGCTCCGGCTTCGCATCTCCCGGTGTATTCGGGTCGAAGCACGGGCGGTTTGTCATGGCGAGGACCTCGCCGGTCGCCGGATCGAGCAGGATGCCGACCGCCATCTCCGGCTTGAGGTCGTTGAACGCGGAGTCGAGTTCCTCCTCGAGGATCGCCTGCAGGCCCATGTCAATCGTGAGGCGTACATTTAGACCATGCTCGGCCGGTTCCTCCTGACCGCGGTAAAGCATGATCTCCCGCCCGGTCCGGTCGCGTTCGATATAGCGGTATCCATCGTGCCCGCGCAGGGATTGCTCCATCGTCATTTCAATCCCCTGGATCCCATTGCCATCGTGGTCCAAAAACCCGAGCACGTGGCCGAGCATCCGTCCGTTCGGATAGGTCCGCACGGCATCCTCTTCAAAATAGAGGCCGCGGAGACCGGCATCCTGCATGGCCTTCCCGAGGGCGGCGGCCTTGTCCTCGGCCACGCCGTGGCGGACCACGATGTATTTCCGGTCGCCCGAGATTTTCTGCAGGAGTTCCTTTTCGTCCATGTCGAGGAACGGTGCCGCGAGCCGGGCGAGGGCCTCCGGGTTTTTGATATGCGATCCGTCCGCGACGACCGTGCGAACCGGGATATTTGAAGCCAGGAGTTCTCCGTTGCGGTCGAAGATCAGTCCACGCCGGGCATGGATGGTCTGGCGCATGGTGTGCTTCTCGGCTGCCAGGCGCGAATACTCGTCGTGCTTGGCCACCTGAAGGCTGATCAGCCGGGCCGAGTAGATGGTGAAGATCAGGGCGACGGCACCACAAGCCAGGGCTGTGCGCGTGCGCTCCGCCTTTCTCATTGGCGGATCCTCTCGACAAGCGCCGTGCGGAGGATTCCATCACGCCCGGCGGCGGAAGGCGGGGTCAGCCGGGCGATGACGTTGTCCTGGATCGGTTTCATGGCAATGAAGCCCTCGGCGATGCGCTGCTGGAGGACCCTGCGGGAGGAAAGCTCGGTCACGCGCGCGAGGAGCGTCTCGTTCAGCGCCCGCACGCTCGCCACCTTTTTTTCGACCTGGCGGATCTGATCCGCGAGGGCGAACTGCTGATTTTTCATGTAAACAAAGAACAGCCCGCCGGCGCCCACAAACAGGGCGACGAGCAGGCAGCGGATGAGCGATGAGAAGTGGACAGGGTTGATGTGTTTTCTGCGGTTGGCGTTCATGGCAGGTTCTCCTGTATTTTTTCGACGACACGGAGTTTGGCGCTCCGCGCGCGCGGGTTGGCTGTGGTTTCCTCCATTCCGGCATCGATGGGATGCGGCGTGAGTAAACGGAAAATCCGGTCCGGGTTGCGTCTTGGCTCCGGCCATTCCGGCCGGTCCACCCATTCCTGGCTGCGCTCCCGGAAAAAGTGTTTGACGATCCGGTCCTCGAGCGAGTGGAACGTGATCACGGCGAGACGTCCGCCCGGAGCGAGCGATGGAGGAATCGTTTCCAGAGCCTCGCGTAGTGCGCCGAGCTCGTCGTTCACCGCGATGCGGAGGGCCTGAAAGACGCGGGTTGCGGGATGTTTTCCACCGGTGCGCGGGGCCACGGAGGAAACGGCTGCGGCGAGGTCGAATGTGGTGCGGAAGGGGTGTCGCGCCCGCAGCGAGTCGATCCGTGAGGCGATCTGCATCGCCCTCGGTTCCTCACCGAACTCGCGGAAGATCCCCGCGAGCTCCGCGACGGGCATCGTATTGACCATGTCGGCGGCCGTCATCGGTGCGGACAGGCTCATGCGCATGTCGAGCGGGCCGTCCTTCATGAGCGCGAACCCTCGTCCGGCCGTATCGAGCTGGTGCGAGGAGACTCCGATGTCGAGCAGAGCTCCGGCCAGGCCGCGGCGCTCGCCAAGATCATCCAGTACGCTCTCCGCCTCGCGGAAATTCGCCTCCACCAGTCGGAGGTGGGATCCGAATCGGGCGAGTTTTTTGCCTGCCTCGGTAAGCGCCTCGGTATCCTGATCAAGACCGATCACATCTGCTCCCGCCTCGAGAAGCTTCTCGCTGTGGCCCCCTCCGCCGATCGTTCCGTCCAGGAACAGCATGCCCGGAGCGGGGCGCAGCAGCGCGACCACCTCGTCCGGCATCACGGGCACATGATACACGCGTCCGCTCTCGTCAGTTTTTTCCAAGGGCAGTTCCAGCAGGTCTTCGCAGTCCAAGAAGCTCATAGGCGTTGCGGGGTCGGATTTTTATGGTGGCGTGTCCGGGCGGCTTTCCCTCGCCGTTTTTTCCGGATTGAAAACCGAAGAAAAACGAGCGGCCGCCCTTGGCCATCAGATTGTCCTCCTCATGGGCGGCGGCCTTTCATGCTCTTCCCGGTCACAGACCGGCCTCCTCGGCGGCGGCTTGAAGAGCCGAATTGTTGGTGCCTTCGCTCGCGGCGAAGTTTTCCGAAGACCAGATTTCAATCCGGCCGGGGGATCCGATAAAAATGACATCTCCGGCAAGCTGCGCCCACGCGCAGTGCGGCTCGGCGAGCACGATCCTTCCCTGCTTGTCGGTCGATACGGCGCGCGCGGACGCATAGAATGCCCGGATCGCGCTGCGCTTCTCCTTCGGGGTCAGCCGTGCGGATTCCTGAAATCTCTGCTCCCACTTTCCGAGCTCTTCCGCCCGCATCACCATCAGGAATCTTTCTTTCGGGTGGGGGACCACATGGAATTCCTCCCCTTCTCCGGACACCCAGGCAGACGGGATCGCAACACGATTTTTTGCGTCCAATGAACGCTCAAACGTGCCCGAGTATAGCGCCGTGCTGGTTGATTCCTGACCCATTGCCGTTTAGGTTTGCTGTGACACAATCTGCCACCGCTCCCCACTTTTCACCACTTTTCACCACTAGAGTCAATAAGAATCTCTGGATATGTGGTGGTATCAAAGGGACTCCGCAAAAAATGCCATCCGGCATTTGTCCGGTCTCAAAGGAGTGTCCAATCTCATCTCGATCAAATCCGTCGTGACACCTGAGGAGATAGAAAAAGACATCGAATCAGCCTTTGAAAGAAATGAGCTCCTGGACACCAGCAAGATCAAAGTCGAAACATCTGGGCGCAATGTTGTTCTCCACGGCAGGGTCCGGAATTACGCGGAGAAGGATGAGGCGGAACGGGTCGCCGGATGTGCGCCGGGAGTCACCTCGGTGGACAACCAGCTCGCGGTGAAGTGGTTTTGGTTGGCGAATTGAAGCGGGCCAACGTGATTTTCACAAAAACGCCACCGGGCTGGCCCTCATGACTTCCCAACTGAAAAAACGCAGCTGTTCTGCCGACAATCGCAGCAGCAGTGCTTGCAGTTATTCTTTTCCGCACCAGCCGTGATCGGCGCGGTCTTCTTTGCCATCTGGCTGAATCGCTTCCGCAAAACCATCAGCCAAATGAATGAGCAGGCACTGCTGAGATCCTTCAGGATTTGGCTCGCCTGTTATTGATGCCAATCTCCTCAATGAAGCGAAGAATGGGGTGAACTCCCCATATTCCACTCAGGGATTGAGCGCGTATCGTCATGGGCCATGAGAAACAAGATTATCAACGAACTGGCCCAAGACGCAGGGGCTTTGGTGGCCGCAACAAAAGATATAACCGGAGAGCAAGTCCAGGAAGCCCGCAAGCGCGTGGACTTCGCATTGAAACGCGCGAAGGGAATCTACGGTCAGGTTTGCGACAAGGCGATTGATGGAAGCAATGCCGTTAACGAACTGGTGCACAAAAACTCGTATCAAGCCATTGCCGTCGGGCTCGCGGCAGGTGCGATCCTTGGCTATTTCATCGCCCGAGGTTGCAAGCGTGGTTGTCCCACGAGAAACACCGAGGAAGGGGCATGAAGAATCCACCGAAAGAGGCCGTTTTGGACGGTGATTCCATCGACACGGACCCCGTGGCCGGACGTCTGGTCATGGTTCGGGCAATTGAGATTGCCTCCAGCGATGGTCGATTGGCGATTGATTTGTCTGCAAGCGATTGGCAGCAGGCCAAACGGGAGCTGACCGGCGAATTGGATCAACCCTGATCCTTCGGTTCCTCACGCAGAGTTGCCAGCGGAGAAAAATGGGTTTTCGGAATGAACCCGAAAACAAACCTCGCCACAGCGGAGTGCCCACCGACTTGAGGAGGGTTCTGGCTGGGGCGAAGTTAGGGCTGATTTCGAGCGCTTTGCGGGCGGCTTCCAGTTCGAGGTAACTCGGCGGGGATGATGAGTGATCGGATACGAAATGCCTACTCGGGTGCCGGCTCGCCGACGGCGACCTCGTAGGGATCGACCTTCGGCACATTGGCTGCGAAAGATTTCGTGCCGGGCATGATTTCAAAGCGCGGGTCGAAATCCACCATCGTGGAGGCGAGTTTGGCGAGCACGCTCGTATCGCCCTCGGTTTTGGCGGTTCCATCCTTGATTTGAGCTTCGAGAGTTTTGGCTCCCATCATCGTTTTTTCGAGATCCGAGCGGTTAATGGTGAGGGTAAGGTCGGGGTTTTTGGCCAGAAAGCCTTCGAGGTTTGTGAGGGTGGCATTCTCCATTTCAACAACGAACTTTTCCCCGTTGTCCGGCGTGAGGAGGTTGATCGTAAACCGCATGCCTTCCGCCTTGCGGCTGTCCATGCGGATGCCGAGAAAATCGAGAAAGAGTCCGGTGGACATGGCACGGATCACGTCCGGGCTGGAAGAGTCGGCGGTGTTCCCTTCCGGAATTCCCGTCCTCAACTCGTAGGTGGCGGCGAGGTAGCTATTCCTGAGCCCGGGATTTTCCTGCTGGTAACCAATCTGCTCGAAGATATCTGCCAGCAGGTCTTTGGCTGCCTGGTTTTTCGGTTCGGCCTGAACCAGCTTGTTCAGAATTTCCTGGGCCAGGAAATACTTGCCGTCGTTGTGGAGTTGCTGTCCGCGGGCGAGGATTTTTTCAGCCCCGCCCATCATCTCGACATAGAGCGGGGCGGAGTCGGCGGGTGAGAGCGGGATCAGCGTGGTCGGATTGCAGTCCCAGAACCCTAGAAACCGCTGGATCACACCCCGGCTGTTGTGCTGGGGGGAACCGTGATAGCCGCGCGCAAACCATTTGTCCTGCAAGCTGGGCGGAACCTCATAGACGTTGTGGATCTGGTTGATCGTGACGCCCTGGTTCGCGAAATGCAGAACCTGGTTGTTCATGTTGGCATAGAGATCCCGCTGGCCGCGCAGCACTTCCTGTATCCGGCCGTTGCCCCAGCGCGGCCAGTGATGCGAGGCAAACATCACCTCCGCCTCCAATCCGTAGAGGTAGAGCGCCCGGCTCAGATACTTCGACCAGTTGAGCGGGTCGCGCACCGGCGCCCCGCGAAGAGTGTAGATGTTATGCAGGCCGTTGATCACATTCTCCGCCATCCACAGTGCCTTCTTCTCCGGGATGTAGGTGTTCATCTCGACCGGTGCCTCGGTATTGGGCGTGAGTTGGAATACCATCTTCACGCCATCGACCTCCATTTCTTCGATCGGCTTTTCGATCAGCTTGGTCGGCGCGATCAAGCCTGGGGCACCGCGCGAGACGCCCTGCCCGAGTCCCTGCCCGACATACCCGTGCGGAGCGCGGGGCAGCAGCGAACCATACTGGTAGAACAGGCGCCGGTTCATCGCGTTCCCGGCAAACACATTTTCGGCGATCGTGTGGTCGAGGAAGTTGCGGGGCGCGATGACGGGGACCTTCCCCGACCGGACATCCACCTCGTCCAGGATCCCGCGCACGCCGCCCCAGTGATCGCCATGCGTATGGGAATAGATCACCGCCGAGACAGGCAGCCCTCCGCCGACATGTTCCTGAAAAAGCTTCCATGCCGCGCGCGCCGTCTCCGCCGTCACCAGCACATCGTAGGCGATCCAGCCGGTCCGCCCTTTAATAAACGTGATGTTGGCCAGATCGAATCCTCGCACCTGATAAATCCCGGGAACCACCTCATACAGCCCGTAGTTGTTGTTCAGAAGCGATTGGCGGTGCAGGGAGGGATGGATGCTGTCGAACTCCTCCTGCTTCCCGAGAAACTTGAACTCCTCCATGTCCCAAGCAACATGCCCGCCGTCGGCCATGATCTTCATGTCCTTCATCTCTGCGATCAGCCCCTTCTTCTGCTCATCGAAATCCCTCGTATCGGAAAATGGCAGCTTGGTTTTTGCCTGCTTGAGAATGTCGATCGTGAATTTGGAGGGAGCCTTGCCTTTCGGGTGAAAATGCCCTTTCAGCGGCGTGGCTGACTGCGGACGCGCGGACGCCTCTTCCGCGAGCACACTGGCGGGAATCGCAAAGGCTGTCCCTGCGGCCGCGAGTCCTCCGAGAAAATGCCGTCTGGGGATCATCGTTTCGTTCTGAGAGGGTGGGGTTTTCATGTGTTTGTGCTTGGCTGATTTATACGCGCGGTTCGAGAGGGTAGAGGCTTCCATTACACCGTGGCAAGCAAGGGGATGGGGAAGCTGGGAAATCCGGGGCCATTTTCTGGAATGGAGTTGAGGCTATCGAAGCCCTGTCGAAGACAGGTTATGCGCTGGTGCTTATGGATTGCTGGATGCCGACTATGGGTGGAGTCGAAGCCACGCGTCTGATTCGCTCCGGGGCTACCCACGCCCGCAATCCGGAAATCCCCATTCTCGCGATCAAGGCCAATGCCTTTCAGACGAATGCGGATACCCTGCGAGAAGGTCGACAAGCGGGGTCTGCCCACAGCATTTTGTCGCGATGAAACAGCTCCTTTAAGAATGTGTCCGGTCGTATTCGGCGATTTTTTCGCGCACCGCCGACTCGGCTTCATTGTAAATGTCCTGAATCGTTTCGTCGGAAAAGTTGTAAACGCGATCGGCAAAAGCCGTGCTGCCAATGCGATCAAAAAGGCGCAGCGTGGCATCGGAGATATCCTTGCCGTAGATGTGGTAGGAGTCAGCCTGCCAGTTGAGGCGGCCGATTTTGACGGTCTTGCCGGTGCGTTTTGCGACTCCCGCAGCAATGACTTCCTTGCTGAACATGATAAAACCAAACATGTTCATGAAGCTCGCTCCCCAGGCATCATTGCTCCGGAATCGGACGTTGCAGTTGAGCCACCATTCTCCGGTCGTCGGATCCTCAAGCAGCCGATACCAGATGGATTGGAGGCAGGGGGGATCGTAACAATCCAAATCAATGTTTGGCATCCAGGTGATCATTTGCGCCTGCCGCGTAAAAGGCTGCGCCGATAACTTTTCTATAACGCGTTCGATCTGATCCACTGCAAACGGCCCGACCTTGCCGGGTTTGCCGTCCTGAATTTCCTGCCAGGAACCATAAGCAGCGAGCCGGCCGTGATAGGTGTATTCCCAGCGGGTGTCCTTCGGATCATTCATGTTCTTGACCCAGTGGTCTTTCGCCCCCTGCACCTCCATGACGTATTCGCGGAGATCTTCAATGCCGCCGGGGAAAGCCTTGTGAATCATCGGCTCGGAAAGGGGATCCAACACCGTCGCGTTCATCGTGCAATCCAAGCTGAGCGGATCGCCGGGCTTGTCATACTGGGTTTTGAAGCGGACGCCGTTCTCAAAAAGCGCAACGAGCGCTTTTTCGTAGGTCGCCGCCAAACTGGTTTCGCAAACGTGCAGAACGGGAATGTTCATATTGAGCGATTATTGAACTCCGGCTTGGTGGTCTTTGGCAAACTTCTTCGCCTCTGCGATTGCTTTGGCCTGCCCTGCGTGCGACCTCCCAAGCATTCATCATGGCGATGATGTTTAGAGCGAGTTAACCCGAAACTGTTCTTTACTAAGGGAGGGTTCCCATGGACTTGAGGAGGGTTCCGGCCGGCGCGAATTCCGGGCTGATTTCGAGCGCTTTGCGAGCGGCTTCCTGCGCGGCGGCCTTGTCTCCCATGCGCAGGTGGATCGTGGCGCGCGCGTAGGGGTAGTCGGCAGATTCCTTATCGAACTCCTCCGCTTTTTTCAAGGCTTCGATGGCATCCGCGAGACGCTCTTTCTGGGCGTAGAGAAGGCCGAGGTTATACCAGGTTCTGGGCTGGTTCGCATCGACGGCCAAAGTCTTTTGAAACGCGGTTTCAGCGCCGGTGAAGTCTCCCAATTCGGCGAGGAGGAGAGCTTTCATGCCGAGGAGTTCCGCGTTCGAGGGCGAGGAGGCGAGGCCTTCGTCGAGCGTCTGCACGGCCCGGGCGGATTGCTGTGAGGCGTTCTGCATCAGGGCGAGGTCGGCAAAAAGCGGCGGGCTGAACCGGTCCCATGCAATGGCTTTGCGATACCAGGCTTCAGCCTGCTTGAGATCGCGCTGGGCGAAATACCACTGGCCCATGCTGGCTGCGCCGGAGGGCTGGTCGGCATTGAACTCCAGGCTCCGGATCAACTCCTGCGTGGCGTTCCCTCCGGTCGGCAGCATGTCGCGGCGGGCCCAGGCTGCGCGGAGCCGGACGAGCCGAACAGGATCATCCAGAAGCGCGGCGATTTCCGTGCGGGCCGCAGCCGGGAGCGGGGCGAGGCCGTCCACCGAAGCGGCGCGGACAATCGGGCTGGGATCTTTGAGTGCGCGGGTGAGAGCATCCCGGACATCTGGAAGATCCACCCGGCGCGAGGCCAGGTTGAGAAGTGCCGCCCGCCACATCGCGATGTCCTCGCGTTCGGCGAGGCGAAGCAACTCGGCGGTCAGTTCCTTTCCGGATTCCCCGGCATAGGCGCGCGCCAGGGCTCGTGTGCGCTCGCGCTCGGGCCGGTTCATCTTGTCCCCATACCAGCGGTCCGTCCACTCGATCGCCCAATCCACCGACTTGTCGGCATGGCATTTGTTGCAGGCATTGGGAATCCCCAGTTCCTTTGTCAGGAGGGGATCGGGAACGATGAATCCGTGATCCCGCCGCGGGTCGCGCTGCATGTAGGTCGTCCATGTCATGTGGCACTCGATGCATTTGTTGCCGGTGCTCCCGGCGGCATGGTGGCCGTGAGCCGTCTCTTCGAGGACCGGTGCGCCCCGCTGGCCGGGTGCGGCATGGCAGAAAAGACAGTTGGTATTGCTCGCGACGGGAAGCTTGTTTGCGCCGGAGTGAGCATTGTGGCAATCGAGGCAGGTGACCCCTGCGCGCCCACCCATCTTGCTCATCAGGAACGAGCCATATTCAAAGTCCTCGTCGAGCACCTGCCCGTCCGGGTAGTAGAGCCCCTGTCGGACCGGAAGCGCGAGGCGGTAGTGGTCGTCGTAGCGCGAGCCGGGGACGAAGCCCGGATACATCTCCTCCCTGCGGCTGTGGCAGGCGGCACAGTTGTCCTGCTGGTTGTCCCAGTCGCGGCGCGCGAGGGGAGCCTTCGGGTTGCGGAGATGTTCCTCTCCTGCCGCCGCCTCGTGGCACTGGAGGCAGGAGACGCCCATTTCATCCCAGCGTGATGCGTAGGAATCGGTGGAGATCGCATAGCCCTTTTCAAAGCCGGTCATGTGGCAGGCCGCGCAATTCGAGTTCCAGTTCATGCCCCTTCCCGCCCAGGATCCCCATTCGCGCGGGTGGCGTCCCTCGGAACCGTAAACATTGAACCAGTCCGCGCGGGCGGGATCCCATGCCCATTCGGTGACCTGCCAGCGGCCGTCTCCGAATGGAACCAGGAACTGCTGCATCGGGGTGTGGGCCAGCACCATGTCGGGATGGAATGTATGGACCACGCCATCGGCGAGGGGGGTCTCGATCGTCGCCTGGTCGGATTTCCAGAACATGCGCGTCTCCAGCCCCGCGCTCAGGAGCGTGTGTGCGGGAATGAAAGCCGGCCGGTCCTTTTTTGGGGACAGCAGTCGGTTGGCCTTGGCGTGGTGCGACTGCTCCCAAAGCGCGAACACTTCTTCGTGACAACTGCGGCAGGATGCGGAGGTCAGGGCGTTCGGGCGGAAACCGTCGCGCAGAGATTCTGATGCGCCGGGCGGCAGGGGAGTCCGGCGAATCCGGCCGGCATCCCACTGAAACCAGAGAACAATAGCCGCAACGACCGCCAATACAGCTGCCCCGCCCAGAGCGGCCAGCCATTTTTGCCTGCGGACGACATCCTCACTCATTGTCTGCCTCCTTCGAAGGATTCCCGGGCCGACAGGTATTTACACGGAAGACGAACGCACATTTTACCGTGGATGGGTGGCGGTGAAAAAGGTTGAGATGAGGGTTTCCAAGACACCCGAGCCTAAGCGGATGCCGCTGGAAAAGCCAAGACTTCTCGGGCGGCGGTCACGATGTGCAACTTTCGGGGATGAACGGGCGGATGACGCCTCCGATTGTCTGGTTGCCCCGGAGAGATGGAGGTGGTAGCGTTCAAGCATGAAGATTTTCCTCTTGGCCATCGTGGTTGGTCTGGGCTCTGCCGCTGCGCAGGAGTTTATCGCTCCGTCGGGACGGCATCGGGAGATTGTTGCGGAGATCGAGCAGCCGAAGCCGACCATCGAGGGGATGGTCAAAGAGATTTTCACAAAGAAGCCTTGGCAGGCCGTGAATCCGCTTGCGCCGAAATCGTATGGATCCGGGGAGAAGCTTGTCTCCAGGGACTTCGGGCCCGCGACTCCCCACCACTCCCAAACGCTCACAGTTGTCGGCGTTGAATGGTAACCGTCCGTCCGTCGCGATTTTCTGCGCGACGTATCTGCGCCCGGAGATGTTGCACATCCACCGGCACATTGCCGGACTGAAAAACTTCTCGCCGGTCGTCATCACCCAGAAGCGTGAGGGAGACTGGCCGGTCGAGAGGATCCGTGTGGTGCCGAGGTCGCCGTTCCGCTTTGTCTCGCGCGGGATCGAGCGTTTCAGCGGAAAGCCGTGGCAGATCAGTGCCGGTGAAGCCCGCCGCATCGGGGAGGCCGGCGCCTCGCTTCTCCACATCTTTTTTGGAAATGTCGCGGTCCATCTTTTGCCATTGCTGCGCCGGTCCCGGATCCCTGCGGTGGTTTCTTTTCACGGCTCGGACGTCGCCGGGGCGATTGTAACCGCGGAGTATGGTGAGGCCCGGCGGGAAATGTTCGAGCGATCCCGGCTCGTCCTGTGCCGGTCGGAGCAGCTCGCGGAAAAGGTGGCGGCTCTCGGCTGCGATCCCGCGAAACTCCGGATCATGAAAACCGTTCTACCGGAGATCGGATTTGTCGACCGCACCCCGCCGCCTGACGGGCAGTGGCAGATTGTCCAGGCCTGCCGGCTGGTTCCGAAAAAGGGTCTGGCCACCTCGTTGCGCGCGTTTGCGGTTTTCAGCAAAACCTTTCCCGACGCCCGCTTCACCATTGCCGGAGAGGGTCCGATGGAGGAGGAGCTGCGGGAGTTGGCGTCCTCGCTCGGAGTTGCCGAACGGGTTTCGTTCGCGGGATTTCTTCCGCAGGAATCCTTGCGACAGGTGTATTCCCGATCGCACATTTTTCTGCATCCGAGCGAGACAGTCGGAGGTGATGTCGAGGGCATTCCCAACTCGCTTCTCGAGGCGATAGCCTCGGGGCTGCCGGTGGTCGCGACCCGGCATGGTGGCATCCCGGAGGTTGTGGTCGATGGCGCTTCCGGATTGCTGTGCGAAGAGAGGGATCACGCGGCGGTGAGTTTGTTCCAAAGTCCGTCTTCATCGCGAAGGACCCGGAGGTCGGCCATTCCGATGGAAAGGATCTTTGC
>Ga0163199_1000910_pt1 | contig 18430 bp, 17 predicted proteins | sample PL_2010_150m_FD_113537 | JGI IMG/M metagenome (GOLD analysis project Ga0163199, IMG submission 113537) | Freshwater microbial communities from Powell Lake, British Columbia, Canada to study Microbial Dark Matter (Phase II) - PL_2010_150m | ecosystem: Environmental > Aquatic > Freshwater > Lake ...
GAATATTATTGCGATAATTATCATACAATAATCAGATTATTTCAAGTAATATTTTTATCCCGCCAGCATGAGGAATGAGGCGGCGGGAAGGAGGAAGCAGTCGTCCGGAAAGGCTTCCGCTCTTTCCAGATCGCGGAAATCAAACCAGGCATGATGCTGCATCTCTATTGAAGAAAGCTTCGAGAGGGATTCCCTGTGCCCCTACGAGGATCGGGTGCGCTTCGGGATAGTGGTCGCGGAACCGCGTCAGGCCGGGAGCCCTTGCCGCTCCGACCGCTTTTGACCTCGATGGCCCAGATGTCCCGAATTTCAAAGGAAGGCCGGGATACACATTCGGGTAATTAGCTAACGACAGAAAAAAGCAAAGAAGCGAGGCAGAAGAGGGCAATAGGAGGCAGGAAATTATTTTTAATAAAAAGTCGCAAAGACGATATTTGCGACTTTTTATTGTTGACTTCTTGGTTAGTCTATGCCATGAAACAATTGGGAGTGCAGATATGAGCAAGGCAAAAGACTTATTGAATTTAACAGGCAGGCTAAAATTGGAAGATAAGGCCGCGCTTCTCCGGGAACAGTTCCAGGACAAGCCCGACTTTACCATTTCCGATGCCGCATCTGTTCTGCAGGAAAAGCAATCGACGCTCTACTGGACCCTGCATAAGCTCACACAAGGCGGCTATATTTCCCGTACCGGACAGGGCCTGCACTCCTTCCAAAACAGGGGAGCAGAATCGATCCAGCCGATCCTCTCAACGCTGGCAAGCAGGATACTCAACGTCCTCGGGGAAACCGGGCATGATTTCTTCATCTCCGGCCTGGACATCCTGATGGTGTTCATGGACCACGTCCCCGAGACCTATCCCGTTCTTCTGTTCACGGGGAAATCCGATGCGGATGAGGTCGCTGATATTCTTTCAAAGAATAAAATCGACGTCGTCCCCTATACCAATATCAAGGACTATTCTGCAATCCGGCGAATGTCCTCCGTAGGCGAGCTCGTCCTTCTGATCCCCACCCAGGAATTTGCCTACGCAGCAAATGGGCTGGCCACTCTTGAAAAGGCTTTTGTCGATCTCTATTACGAAGTCAGCCGGCGAGACTATCCCCTTTCGATTCAAGAGCTGGTCAGGATTTACCTCAACATGAGACGGAGAATGTCCCTGAATACAAACCGGATGGTCAAGATCGCTTCGCGCAGAAATATCCAGCAGGATATCCGCTATATCGTGGAGCACGATGCCATTACGGACGCTGCGATGGAATTTGTCAATAACCTGAGAAAGCGAACTGAGTAAATGAACTTTGACGATAATGTCCTGATTCATGACCGGAAGTGTTTTGAGCGCAACACGCTAACGGAGCGCCTGGAGCAACTCAAATTCAACAGCCTGGGCAGAATGGAGCTTTTCGTCTGGGATCTGGAGATCTTTCTGCAAATCCAGGCTCTCCTAAAAGACAAGATCGTTCTGAAGGGTGGTGCCGCTGCCCAGTTCTATCTGCCCATTGAATATCAGCGGACCAGCGTTGATATCGACATGATCTGTGCCGTGGGAATTGAAGAGGTTGAGAAAATTCTGGCGGCCATAGAGCGAAAGTTCAACAGTACGGATGACCTGTTCAAGGTACGACCCCATAAACCAAAAGATCCCAAGGCAAACCTGCCGATGATGACTTACTACATGGATGTCCCGTCGGTCTGCACGGTAAAGGAACTTTTCGGGAAAAAGATCACCGGCGCCCAGGAAATCAAAATAGAGTTTCATTTTACAGACGAACCCTTGGTGATTCACCAGATATCTTCCCCTCGTATCTTTGCTCTGGAGACGCAGCAGACCTATCAGCTCCTCCCGTTAGATGATCTCATTGGAGACAAACTGACAACCCTGGGACCCAATACCATCGGTATCCCGGCGGAACGGGCGGACGAACAGATCAAGCAAATCTACGATATCTCCTGGCTGATCAAATTCAACTGGGGGAATATCGACTTGTCGCGTGTCGGAACATCTTTTCTGGCAAGGGCGAAATCGGAAGCACACCAACGTGCCCTGACCGCGAACATGGTGGACATCTTCTCAGACATGATGGCACAAATGAAGCAACTTTCCATCGTGGATCTGGAAAATGATAAAAGCCTGTTGAAACGAATCAATGATTTCCAAAGCCTGTACGTGAGAAAAGAGCTGAACCGTTCGCCTGCGGAATGGGCGGTCATCGGCGCGAAGATCCGTCTTCTTCTTGGTTATCTGAGCCGGGATAAGGATGCAAAGAGTCCCTTGGACAGCCTTATTAAATGTGAACGGAACCTCGAATTCGATTACCTGAAAGGAGCTGAAAAAGGTCAGCTTGCCCGGCGATTCAGAGAGGAATTTTCAAAAGACTTTGAAAAATACAGCGATTATCCGGCAAAGGTACTTAAGGGAAAGAGTCCTGCAAGAATCTTGTGGGCCGTTGTGAACACGGATAATGTCGATGACATTTCTTTATGGATAAGCGATTTTATTACGAAAAGTGTGTGAGGAGAAAATCATTCAAAATAGGAACCCTCATTGCCAACGGTGAATTGCCAACCGTGAAGCAGCAGCACGAATTTTTTTATCCCGCCAGCATGAGGAATGAGGCGGCGGGAAGGAGGAAGCCGTCGTCCGGAAAGGCTTCCGCTCTTTCCAGATCGCGGACTGTCGTTCATCAAACAAAACCGCAAACAAAACAGAAAGTTTATAGGCGGAAAAGGGGAGTAACTCGCTAATTTTCAAAGGATGGGCTAACCCGTCTTCTTGTCACCCCCGGTTGATCAGCAGGGCCAGGCTCAGCCGGTTGCCGGTTTTCGTCTTTTCATAGATGGAGACGAGGCGCGCCTTCAACGCCTGCCGGCGGAGGGGCAGTTCATTCATATTCGCCTGCCCAGAGAGCGGAGAGAAATTCGCCGTAGGGAAGGATTTGAATGCCTTCCACCTCCCGGGCTCGCTTCTCCATACAGACGCACAGATAACGCTTGAATTGTTTCTCCTCGCTCAGGGCGCGCAGGGATTTGAGATCCTGCGGGGAGACGTTTTGCTTGGCCTTCGCTTCCACCGCCGTATGATCGCCGATGATGAAATCCACCTCGAAGCCGCTTGTTGACCGCCAAAAAGTCAGCGGCACTCCCGAAACGTAATCGCTGCGGCAGGCTAACTCGTGCATCAGAAATGTTTCAAAGGCTTCGCCGAATTCCGGCGTGCCGGGGAGGAAAGGCCTTCCCAGCAGGGCGGATACGATACCCACATCGAAAAAATAGTATTTCGAGGATGCCAGGGGCTTTCTCTTCACCGTCTTTCGCCACGGCGGCAGTTCGCGCAGGATGAGGGTGTCTTTAAGGATATCGTAATATTCATACACCGTGGTGCGGGCTACCTGGGCGTCGCTGGCGATGTTCGTGAAGTTGACGATCCCGCCGTTGCTGTGGGCGGCGATTTTGAGGAAACGGCTGAAGGCGGGAATATTGCGGGTTGCCCCTTCCGCCATGATCTCCTGCTGTAGGTAGAAACCGGCATAGGCCTGAAGATCCGCCCGAGGGTCGTCGGAAAAGTAGATCGTAGGCAAGAGACCCCGCTCCACAGCCCGGTGAAGATCGAAACGGTCACCCAGTTCCCGGTATGTCAGGGGATGCAGGTGCTTGACCCGCGCCCGACCTCCCAATAGATTTACGCCGCCGCGCCGAAGCTTTCGGGCGCTCGAACCCGTCAGGAGGAAATGCACGCCCTGCGTCTCGATCAGGCGGTGAACCTCGTTGAGAAGGGAGGGAAGGCGCTGGATTTCGTCAATGACGACGCGCTTTACGGAAGAGCCGATCTCTTCGGCCAGGCGTGCGGGACGGCTGCTCAAGGCCAGATAGGTCGTACTGTCCAAAAGATCATAGTAACGGACATCGGGCAGGTGATGCCGGATGAGCGACGTTTTCCCTGTCTGCCGGGGGCCCAGCAGAAAGCAAGAGCGCTTCTCCAGCAGACTTTTAATATCGAGCTGCCTCTCAACCCAGGTTTGTTCCATGATGACCTGCCCTGACGCAATATTTGTCATTCGTCATACTATATGACGACATACTTGTCAATCATAAAAAAGCGCCGCCCGTACCCATTCACCTCATGCACCACCAGGTAACGACCAGCGGCATGAAGGCTGCGGTACCCGCTGAGATCGCCGGATAGAGCCTTTCCCTATTTCTCAGGTGGAGTTCCGGGTGGAGTTCCGGGGACAGTATACTTAATTCCGGGGACCTTTCTTTTTCGGTCACGGTTATAGCCTGAAAATGGCCCGGAAGCTTTCGTCGCTGCTTGGCGCGCCGATTGAAAAATTCATTGAGGCAAATGACCCGTTCAGCTCTTCAAGGCAGTCCATCTCCTATTTCAGGTCTCTGAGACGGCAGATCATTACACCCTGAATTCTTTGGCCGAAAAAAGGACCGAAATGAAGCAGATCACCGGTCACAAGGCAATCGGTGCGGGCAATCACGGCCGCCATGAGAACGGGACGATCCTTTTCCGACAGCGGGATTGGACAAGACATGCCCGGATCAGCCTCCGGAACCAGTTTCACCTGTGAAAGGCATTTTTCCAAAGCAATCCGATGGCTCGCCTTGTCCAGATTCCGTCTGGCCTCTTCCACTAAATAATGGGAAGCGATCAAGAAATAACGGCCTTGCGCTGCCTCATCCCAAAGCCTTTCGAGGGCCGGACTGCCGTATGCGGCGGAAAAGAGAATGTTGGCGTCCAGAAAAATTACAAGAGGTCTCTGTTGAATCATGGTCTGGTTGGGAACGGCTGGTCGGCGAACGCCTCAGGATCGAGCCCCATCCGGCGTACTTCCGCAATGGCCCAGGCATGATCATCTTCCGTCACTGTGTTGGCGAGCAAAAAACGCGCCTTGTCCTCCAGCGAATATTTTTCCACCGGCAGGGTCACAACAGGCCGCAATAAAATGCCTTCCTGCCGACCCTCTACGGAGATCAAATCCCCGTCCTCCAAGCCATACGATTGCCGGATCTGGGAAGGAATAACCAACGTGCCTCTTTTCCCGATTTTTATCGTTGCTGATTCCATAGCATTGCCTCCTTAACTGCTTATCTGGTAATCATGCTATCAGATATTCAGATTATCAGCAAGAAAGTTTATAGGCGGAAAAGGGGAGTAACTCGCTAATTTTCCGGTGAACGGATTTTTTGTATAGCCCCGGCTCATCAGGAGATCCATGTTGATCCCAGGCTTCCGGCTTCAGTCTTCGCATAGATTGAGGTGTGAGGGGGCGCATCATTCAAACATTTCCGACCTTAACAGTTTTTTAGCGTTTCATATACGTCTATTCTGGACCCCTCAGTCCCGGTTATTGGTTACCTCTTCCCGGGCGCCCTCTTCCTTAGGTAACTAATGGGTGAGGATGTCATCGGTCTGACGGATAACGTCCGCAATCCAGGCGTTCAGACTCTTTCCCGACGCATTGGCTAAAGTTACCGCCTTGTCATGCAATTCCTGAGAAAGGCGAAGGTTTAATCTACCGGACGTTTTCCGATAGGGAGAAACCCCTTCCTCGGCACACATGTCAAGAAAGACCTTCAGGGAAGTTTCCCCTTCGCGGCGCAATCCAGCGATATCGGTTGAGTAAAAATCGGCGCCGCCGTTCAACCCCACGAACTCACCCCGGAACATATTGATCTCGGGGTCGAAAGCGATCACAGCCTTTACACCGTTGATCTCCATAACGTTCATCATGATTTCACTCCATTCTCTGCCAGCCATTTGCGAATACTCGCGACTGCTCCCTTGTCGGTGTCGGGCGACGGATGGGGACGATGAAATACTCTTCGTTCCCCAAACAGCCGGACACCGATACGCGATCCTTCCCGTTCCGTTACCTCCGCACCGAGTTCCCGGAACAACGCTTCAATATCGCGCCATTTAACCTTTGCGCTGGGGGGATGCGCGAAGATCAGTTCAAGGGTTTTGCGGTGCTTGTTTGTCATGGCTGAATGGTGCCAAATTATGGCGTCGTTGTCAAGGGAAAAGTTTTGACACATCAAACAACACCATCAAACAAAACCTCTGTCAAACAAAACCGCTTGACTAATTCACAATTGCCAATACAATGTAAACATGTCGAAAGAATAGATGCTCGGCCCCTCGTATATTGAAAAGGAGAGTATTAAATGCCAATAATATCAATGTTCTACGGGGATCATTATCCGCATGTATCTTATCGACAATCAGCATCACAACGTGCCACATTTTCATGCTAAGTATGCTGAGTATGAGGTTTCTATTCGCATTGAAGATGGTGAAGTTTTAAAGGGAGAATTACCCCGTAAGCAGTTGCGACTGGTGCAGGCGTGGATAGAACTGCACCGAGATGAGTTACAGGCCGATTGGGAACTGGCTGTTGCCGGAGAGAATCCCTACAAAATTACCCCGCTGTGAGGCTGCTATGTACTGGGACGTGAAAACTGTTAAACCAATGTCCGACTATCGTATCTATGTTGAAGTTGAGGATGGCCGCAAAGGTATATTTGACCTCAAGCCATATCTGGATCGAGGAGTTTTTCGCGAACTAAGAGAAATACACTACTTCAATCGTGTCGGAGTCCTGTTTGGCGCGGTAACTTGGCCAAACGAGCAGGATATCGCGCCTGAAACCCTACTTGCTGAAATGCGCCCGGTTGACCCGAAGGACGGGTAATCGCATTATATTGAACGAGATAATTTCCCGATTGCAGCCAAGCCAATTGGCCTGACGGCGGGGCCCGGCGGAGGATGAAAAACGGGGAGCACTGTCGTCAGTACATTAATCACATCATACAGTTAACCTATGCCGGAGCACCGGCAGACAATTTGGGACAGCGCCCTCTTGACAGTAATATTTTTATCCCGTCAGCATGAGGAATGAAGCGGCGGGAAGGAGGAAGCAGTCGTCCGGAAAGGCTTCCGCTCTTTCCAGATCGCGGACGATCTGATAGCAGGGAATCTTAAGGATTCGGCCGAAATGCCGGATGGCGGGGGCGATCTCCCGCCCGCCTTCCTTCGCCTCGAAAAGGGCCAGGGGTTTGTTGTCCTTGACAAGGACGAAATCGACCTCCCGTTTGGCCGTATCTCGGATGTACATGACCTCGAATATCCCGAGACCAGTTTCCGTGAATCGCGCCGCCATCCTCATAAGGCCGATCGCCACGAAGTTCTCGAAACGGGGTCCAGCATCCGGCAGCAGCGACCAGTCGTAGAAGTAGAGCTTGGGTTCCTTTTTCAGCGAGCGCTGGATCTGCCCGTGCCAGGGCCGGATCGTGAACGCCAGATACACTTCCTTCAGAACATCGATCCACTTGGCGATCGTGCTGTGGTGGCAGTTCAGATCCTCCCGCAGGGAATTGACGCTCAAGGGAGATCCGACCTTTGACGGGAGGAGCTCGACCAGGTGTTCGAGCCCCCGGATATCGGCGATGCGAGACAGGTCGCGGACATCCTCCTTGGTCAGAAGGGTCCTGTAATCGGTTTGCCAGCGGCGGTGAAACTTCGGCGACGCCTTCAGGAAGGGCTCCGGGAAACCGCCGAAACGGATCAATCCGTCCAATGCCTCCCGGGTTTTGTCCGTATCGACCTTTCTTGCCTCCCGCAGCAGGCCGTCCCCATTTTCAATGAGCAGATCGTCGTCCAGAACGAAGGAAAAATCCGCCGCCGCCTCCGGAAGCCCCAGCGGGAACATCCGGTATGAAAAGTATCGGCCGACCAGCGAATCCCCTGATTTTCGATACATCCCCAGACGCGAACTGCCCGTGACCAGAAGCCGGACCTTTTCCCGGTTGGAATCGTAGAATCCCTTGAGAATATCCCGCCAGTTTTTCTGCTTGTGGATTTCGTCGAAGACAACTGGAACGGGCTCAGCCCCGGTTGATCGGAAAGGCGAGGCCGAGCCGGTTGCCGCTTTTCGTCTTTTGGTGGATGGAATTAAGGCGGAATTGTCGGGCTCAGCCCCGGTTGATCAGCAGGGCCAGGCTCAGCCGGCTGCCGGTCTTCGTCTTTTCATAGATGGAGGTGAGGTGGGCCTTGACCGTTCGTTCGGTGATATTGAGATTGAACGCAATTTCAAGGTTGGACTGGCCCTGGGCCACCAGTTCGGAAACCTTATGCTCCGCGGGGGTCAAACCGGCCAATCTTTGCGCGGATTCCGGCGCGACCTTTTCCTTTGCTTTGGAATAGGATTCCAGAATCAACTGCTGTATGACCTTCTGCCCCAGCCAGACGGCGCCGCCTAAAATGACACGCACCGCTTCGACGAGCCGTACCTGAGAGATATAGGTATTCCCATATCCCACGATCCCCAGTTTCAGGAAAGCGATCCCCTCGTCCTCGTTCGGCTGATCGGAGAGGAGAAAAAATTTGCTCAGGGGGGCCGCCCGGCGGAGCTCAGAGAACGCGTCCATGTCAACGAGGGGGCGATGCAGCAGGATCAGGTCAAACCTCTTTTCCGTACATCGGCTCTTTAATTCCCGGAGCAATGTCGCCTGTTCCAGCGGGTATTGACCGCCAAGCAGACTTTCCCACCTTGTGATCACGGACTTGTTTGCGCTGCTTAACAGGATCGCCATGGGATTACCTCTCTCTTAATGCCATATACTTGGCTCTGAGGACAGGTTTCAAAAGGTAGGAGAGTACCGTTTTCTTGCCCGTCAGGATGTCGACGGATGCGATCATGCCCGGAATAATGGGTAAAGGATTGGTTTTGGGGCCGAGATAGTTCTTGTCGGTCCGTAGTTTTACGAGATAAAAGCTGTTGCCCTTTTCATCCGTAATGCTGTCCGCGCTGATCTGTTCCAGTTTCGCCGTCAGACCGCCAAAGATGGTGAAATCATAGGCGGTGAACTTCACCATGGCGTCCTGGTTCGGCCTCAGGAAAGCGATGTCGGAAGGCTTGATCATGGCATCGATCAGCAGCGTGCCTTCCAGGGGAACGATCTCGAGGAGGTTCATGCCGGGCTGGATGACGCCGCCGACCGTATTAATCAGCAGGCGATTGACCGTACCGTTGACGGGGGATTTCACAAAGGTACGATCAAGCCGGTCTTTCAGGCCGATGGCTGTGGCGGTGTCCTCCCCGAGCTGCGCCGAGACCTCGTTCAATTCCGCCTTGGCCTTGTTCATGAAGGCAAGCCGCAACTCTTTCATGGCCACCTGGCTCTCCTCGATCCTGGACTTCGCCCTGGGAATCGCCTGTTTTGTCTGTTCTATATCTCCCAGCATCGAGCTTGCTTCGCGTTCAAGACGGAGGACCTCCATCTCCGAAACGGCGCCCTGGGCCACAAGGGGCTTCATCAACTTCAGCTCTTTTTGAAAAAGGATGTAGGTCTTGTTCAGCTCCGTAAGTTTGGTGTTGAGCTCTTTCAATTCATTATTGCGTTGATTGTTTTGCTCCTGTTTGATTTCCAGGCTGGAGCGAAGCTCCGTTTTCCTGGATTCATAGAGCTCCTGTTCACGGATGCCGATCTCCGGTTTTTCCGCCATCACCTCATGGGGAACTCTAAAGGGTGCGCCGCTCGTTTCCGCCTGGAGGCGGGCCGCCTTGGCCTTGTTGGAAAGGTATTTGGACCGATTCTGCTGAACCGACGAAGCAAACCGGGTCTGATCAATCTTCAGCAGCAATTGGTCCTTTTTCACCGTGTCGCCCACTTTAACCAGGATTTGCGAAAGAATTCCCCCCTCCAGATTCTGGATAACCTGTATGTGGCTTGCCGGAATCACTTTGCCCTGTCCCCGGGTCACCTCCTCGATTTCCGAAACAGAGGCCCAGTAAATGCCCATGGCGGATAGAATCAGAACGGCGTATAGAATCGCCCTGCCCCCTCTGGGAGACTGGGCCATGACGGACGACCGGATATCCGTGACAAGGTCGATATCCTCGGACGGCATGCGGTAGAACAATTCGTTTGATTTCGGTTTTTTCTCTTTCTCAGACTCAGGCTCAGACACGGGTTTTCTCCTGCCTATACGTTAACTCGACCCTTTTTCAGCGCCTCCAGAACGGAAGCCTTGGGTCCATCCGCAACGATGACACCGTTATCAATGACGACAAGACGATCGACCATTTCCAGCAGTGAGGCCCGGTGCGTGATCAATATCAGGGTTTTCTCTTTGATGACTTTGGATAAATGGTCTTTCAAACGGATTTCCGTTCGGTTATCCATGTTGCTCGTAGGCTCGTCCAGGACAACCACGGGTGGATCGAGCAGCATGGCCCTTGCCAGGACGACGCACTGCCTTTGTCCCCCGGAGAGGCCCCTGCCCAATTCTCCGACTTCCATGTCAAAACCAAGGGAATGCTTCTTGACAAATTCGTCGACGCCGGCAAGCTCAGCCGCGCGCATAATGGAGGAGTCATCCACATCGTGGGTGCCCATGGTGATATTGTCGCGGACGGTACCGCGAAAGAGTATCAGATCCTGGGGGACATGGCCTATAAAATTCCGCAATTCCGCAGGATCAATCTGCCGGATATCGGTTCCATCCATCGTGACCATGCCGCTGATCGGCTCATACAATCCCAGCAGCAGCTTGCCCAGCGTGGTCTTCCCTGAGCCGACAGGACCGATGATGCCGACCTTTTCACCGGCGGAAATTTCCAGCGTGATATTGTTCAGGACTTTCATGGTCTGCCCCGGATAGGAAAAAGTGAGATTCTTAACCCCGATGGCGCCCTGAAAGCGGGTTCTGTGTAAAAACGACTTGCCGGGAGGCCTCTCCACAGGAAGAGCCATGATATCATTCAGTGTTTTAAGCGCTTCCTTGGCGCGCTGGAAACGGGTGGCAAGACTGACGACCTGTCCCATGGGTGCGATAACCTGCCGCGACAGGATGACCAGCGCGATCAGACCGCCCTGCGTGAGCGTGCCTTCTGAAATCATATAGACGCCGGCGATGACGGCGGCCACCACCACCGCACTTTATACAAAAAAAGCAAAGTGATTGACAGAGGATGAGAGCAATCTCGACACGGAACTCCATTTTGCGATGTAGCCGACCGATTCTTCCCAGGCGCGCTGGACCTGGCTCTCCGCGCCGAGCATCTTGATGGTCTCAAGGCCCGATAATCCTTCAATCAAAATGGAGTTTTTCTGAGCGGAGGCCTTGAATGTATTTCCAACGGCTTTTTGCAGCGGAAACTGGATCAGGACGGCATAGAGCAACATCAATGCGATAGCGGCAATGAATATGTACACGATGTTGCCCCCGATATACCAGACAACCAGCAGGCCCAATGCCATGAAGGGGAGATCGATCAGAGAGGTAATGGAAAATGAGGTGACAAAATCGCGGATGCCCTCGAATTCCTGCAAGTTCTTGGAAAAAGAGCCGATGGATTGAGGACGGACCTCCATCTTCAGGCCCAGAACCTTCTGGAGAAGCATAGCAGACATTTTCAGGTCGGCCCTCTTCCCCGCCTCATCCACAAAATAACCGCGCAATGCGCGCATGGCCACGGTAAACAGATAGATAACCATGATGCCGATGGAGAGAACCCAAAGGGTCTCCACAGCATTGTTGGGAATGACCCGGTCATAAACGATGAGAACAAAAAATGGACTGGCCAGACCAAAAACGTTGATCAGGAACGAGGCCACAAGAACATCACGATAGATGCGCCATGATTTGAATATGGTTCCCCAAAACCAGTGTTTTGTCGAACCGGGGCTGAGATCGTCAAGAGCCCCCTTTTCCATCCGGAATTTCGGACGGACGAAAATGGCATACCCCGAATAAAGTTTTTCCAATTCCTCCCTGGAGATGATTTTTTCTCCCATGCCTGTTTCAGGCATCAGTATCTTTAATTTTCCTGTTCCCGAAATGTTTTCAACCAGGATACATGCCTGCCGTTCCTTGAGAAGCAATACGGCCGGAAGCTGCATGTAAGAAATTTTTGCAAGAGATTTCTTCAAAATGCGGGCGGTCAGATCGGCCCGGGCGGCAGCCCTTGAAAACAGCTCGACCGTGAGGCGATTATGGACGAGCGGAAGGCCGGAACTTAGGCCGCTGCGGGAAGCGGGACGTCCATGCAGCTTCGTAAGCTGTATCAGGCAATCCAGAAGCGGGTCATCATGTCTATCCGAGTCCTCTCCGAGATTCCATTCTTCCGGAGGGGCTTGTTCCTTTTTTTCAGAAATATCCATTTTTTCACCCGGGGGAGAATCGGCGTTCGAATCGCCGTTAACCCCTATCCTCCACCATTCACTTATTTTTAATCATATATTTTTTTAAAAAAAAATGCTACACCCGCTGTAAAGAAATTTCAATCCAATTCAGGAACCGGGGGGCAAAGCCATGTTGTACGTAGAACGGGACGGGGAAGGCACGATCATCGCGATGCACAGCTCTCCCAAACCGAACGCCACTGAAGAAAAATCCGTTGTTGATGAAGAAATTCTCGATTTTCTTCACACAACCGTCAGTGCGGATTCCCGGAAACTGCTGCTGACGTTATCGGATATGGGCATCATCCGCCTGTTGGAAGACCTGATCGAACTTCTCATCCAAAAAAACGTTATTCTTTTTACGGAGCTTCCGGAACAGGCCCAGGAAAAAATCCAGGAGCGGAAGCGGCTTCGGGAAACGATCACTTCCCAGAACCTGATGGTCGATAATATTTTATAAGCCTACAATAACCGGTCCGGCGGCTTTAGCAGGCTGTTGAAAAACGCCCATCTGCTGCGTTTCCCTCATCTTTCGCCGTTCAACGTACCATAAAGTACGCCTCACGGCTCAAGATTTCGGGGGCCTTGCATCTGGACATTTTTGAACAGCCTGCAAAAGCGAAGCCGCCGATCACGGCCGCGTACCCCCCCATCCCATCACTCAGGCAGGTCGAATCATACCCTTGATCGGCTTCGGCTTGTCAACGATATATCCCTGAATTGCATCAAGATTCAGCTCTCTGAGGATCTGAACCTGCTGCTCGGTTTCCACCCCTTCCGCGATAACTTTGATATCGATGCTGTGGGCGACGCTGCAAAGCGACCCGATGAAAAACCGGCTGTCGCTTTCCTCGTCCTTAAGCTCCCCGGTATAGGCCCGGTCGATCTTGACATAGTCGGGGCGCATCGATTTGAGGTACCCCAAATTGGAGAAGCTCTGGCCGTAATGATCGAGTCCCATGGCGTGCCCGTATTCACGCACGAAAATACTGAAATCCTTTACTAAATTCAGATTCTGAACGGCGCTGAATTCGGAAAATTCAAAGATGATCCGGGGCGCGGTCTTGGGAAGATTTTTCAGTGCGGATTGCAGCCATTGCCGGAACGCGTCGTCCTGCAGCGAGGCGGGAGACACGTTCACCGCGATGTTCCCGACAGCGAGCCGGCTGCTGTCGAGCTGCATCACCTCTTCGAGGACGATACGGTCTATGGAAGAAACGAGCTTCAGGCGCTCGGCAAGGGGCATAAAAACGCCGGCGCTCAGGAATTTACCGTCCTCCTGGATGATCCGGGAGAAAATCTCCAGATGCAGGAGATGGCTCCTGTCGGTCGTCTTCACGACCGGCTGGGCATCGAGGCTGATTCTGCGCTCCCTGAGGGCCTTTTCAAGCATATCCTTCCACTGCTGCTGCCCCAGCGGTGCCTTGTCCGTCTTTTCGGTAATTGCGCGGACCCCCCATCCGTTGGGTCGTCCCTCCTGCCTGGCGGCGGTCAGCGCCAGATCGGCTTCCGAGAGCAGGCGGCCGAGCGTGGTGGTGGCTTCATAGGTCGCGGCCCCCACATAGCCGATGTTGTCCGTAACCGCGAGCTGCTCTGCGGCAAGCCCGCTCAGTTGATTGGCCACGCCGCCGGCGATCGTCTCCGCGTCCCATGGCGGGGCGTCGGGAAGGAAGATGCCGAAGTCGCCTCCCGTGAGGCGGGCGAGGGCGCAGCTCGCATACTGCTTGGTGGCTTCCTGCAGGAGTGCCGTGACCCTCTTGAGCAATTCGTCGCCGGCCTGAAAACCCTTCAGTTGGTTGAGTTTGTCCAGATCGTTCAGCTTGATCAGCAGCAGAATGCCTTTGGTGACGCTGTCGCGGCGATCGAGCCGCGCGGTGATCTGGGTATCGAAATAGCGACGGTTGCCCAGACCGGTCACCGGGTCGTGGTAGGAGCGCTCCCGGAGTCCTTCGGCCTGGGCGACCTGCTCTTCGAACATCTCCTTCACTTTACAGGTCATGCGGTTCATGGCCTCGACCACGCGCCTGAGTTCCTTCGTCCACGGTACGCGTTCCTGGATCTCATACTCCTTTCTGCACAAGGCATCCGCCTGCCTCTCCACAAGCACGAGCGGTCTGAGCAGAAAGCGCAGCCCGAAGCCTCCGGCAATGAGCACGAAAAGACCGCAGGCGATGAACCACAGGGTCGTGCTGACCATATCTTTCCAGAGCGTCTTGTAGGCATAGCCGGGATGGCTTTTCACTATAATCGTGCCGGCCTGAATCCAGCCGGACATCACATTTGCACTTGCTTCGGGGGTCTTCAGCGGGATCCAGCGAACGAACCACGGGGGTACATTTTCGATTTTCACGCTTTGGACGCGCTCGATCATAACCTTTTGCTTGGCATCGACCAGTTTGATGATCTCATAATACCCGCGATCGAATACGGCGTTGATCATGCTTTCCACCGACGGCATGTCATTTTTAATGACATGCTGGGAGACGGAAAGGCCAAGGGAGGTTGCCGTATCCTGGGCATGTGATTCCAACTGATCCACCAGGAAAGAACGGGTGCTGTCGAGCTTTGCATACCATGTCCCGGCAAAGAGAAGGAAAAACAGAACCAGCGTAAAAATGATAAGTTGGCGGTATAGTGTCATTGTATAGACCCTCCATTTACAGTTTGTTTTCCGACATCTTCTGCAAGAGACCCTGCCAGGGTCTGAGCCGGTCGCTGCCGCCGGCCGACTTGCCTTGTCCACGCTGTTTGGCCGTCCAGAGTCCGGAGCCGTTAAAACTGAATACGGGCATTAAATCCGTCCGTTTCGATGCGGGATCAATGGAGTCTATCAGGTTATCGAGAACCAGCGGTTCGGCTCCAGGTTCGCTGTAATACGTCAGGACCATGTGGGCTATATTATATTGTATTGCTTTAACATACGTAATGTTCAGCCTTTCTTCGGCAACACCCATCGCCTTAAGGGTAAAATATTTGGCAATTGCAAAATCCTCACAATCACCTGCATTCTTGCAGAGAAACTCAATAGGCGTCGCCCAGTAATCCTGTACCCCCCAGAGTTCGAGGTCGCTTACAAATCGAATCCTGCTGTTATAGAAATGGTTGACTTTTTTGAGTTTTTCCCGGTCCGATGGGCTTTTATCATTGTGGATCAGCTCTTCCCAAGCGGTGAACCGTGCCGGCGCCTCTTTGCCGCACTTCTCTTCCGCTTTCTTCAGGAACTCTTTATCGAAGCGAAAGATCGTCTCCGTGATGACTGGTACTGCAATCACCAGACCCGCGAAAACAGTCAAAACGAACAGGATTGATTTATTATTTTTCAAATAATTGGCCACTGTCGCTGGAGTTGACCCATCCCGTTATCTTATAACGATACCTGGAAATGGATTCACTCAATGGATGTTTCTGCCATTTGAGTATGTTGTTCGGAAAGGAGGAGGACACTTTACCGTATCCGGGCGCTGCGAGGATGAACCCCGGAGTCACTCCACCATGCACATCCGGGGACGTGTGCATGGTGCTTATTCCACTGCGTGGCAAAGGCCCCGGCCGTTCATTCGCCTACTATTCCCAATTCGGCAAGGGGAACAGCTCCGTCAGCGTGGTCTCAGCGCGGCTTTCGTCAGGCCATTGCAAGCCCAGGGTATCTATCAACTTGCCCATACCGCTTAAGACTCTGTATTCAGAGTACATTTTATCGTATTTGGCCCTTACGAGATCGGACTTGGCGGTGATATATTCCGCCTGGGTATCCAGGACGTCGAACATGGTGCGTCTTCCGATATTCCACTGTGCAGCAAAGGCCTCTGCCGTTGCTCCGGTTGACTTGATATAATCCTCAAGGTACGCCAATCTTTCTTTCGCCGCCGTATAGGCCTCCCAGGAAAGGCGAACGGACTGAACGACCTGACGCTGGGTATTGTTGAGTATTTCCTTCGCTTCACTGACCAGATGCAATGTTTCCGTGATCCGCGCCTTGTTTCGCAAACCATTAAAAATATTGAACCGCAGCACGGCATTTGCCAACACATCTTCCTCGCGATTCGGATAGTTAACGTCCGTTTGCCACCTGTAATCCACCGCAACGTCAAGGCTCGGATAATTAATCCGCTTTGCCGTCTCATACTGCGCCTGCCTTGACTCCAGATCGGCTCGAGCAGACTTGAGAATCGGATAGTTTTTCACGGCCAACTGCTCCGCTTCGCCCATCGATCCAGGAATGGTTGAATCCATGGAAGCGGGCAAGGCCAGGTCTTCCGGAAGACGGCCGATTACAGCCTGGTAATCTGTCTTTCCGTCCGCAATATTTGCAGTGGCTATGACCACGTTGGACTGCGCCAACGCCAGGCGTCCCATAACCTGGTCGAGATCGGCTTTGCGGTCTACGCCCGACGTGCTCCGCAACTTCATCTGGTCGCCAATCCGTTCATGGTTGAGTAAATTTTCTTTAGCAAGGTCATACAGTTCCATGTTACGCAGCAGATTCAAGTAAACCCTGCACGCCTGCAGGCCGACGTTTTCTGATGTTCCCTGCAACAGATAAGCCTCAGCTTGCACACGGGCTTCCTGCCTTCTTACCTCAGATTGGGTCGCGCCGAACTGGAACACATTCTGGCGGAGGCTGAAGATGGTGGATTTTGGTCTGCTGAGGGTCGGATCCGTTGCAAACGTGTGCATTCTTTGGTCCAGGCCGGCAGAAAGGGAGGCATCAAGGGTTGGATAATATCCTCCCTTGGCCTGAATCACCTCCTGGTCCCTGGCCAGTCGATTGTAGGAGATCGCCTTAATTTCCGGATTGGTCTGCAGCACATATTTGATCGCGTTCTGCAGGGTCTCTCCCTGGGCGCTACCACCCCCCAAAAGAAAAACGCCCACACCAACAATACCCACGCACTTAAAAAATGAGCTCATCTTGCCGTCCTCCTCATCGTTGATGATTTGTAAGCAACACTTTGAATATCGATATATTATAAATCCACAAACGCTCTGGGTCCGCGAAAGAACCCTTGCAGACCCGCGTGCGCTTGCACAGTTATCAAGGTAAATCCTTTTTGTCAAGATAGTTTTTTCTAATATACAGTTTTTTATAATGTATCTTCTCCTTGACAATCAAAAATTTGAAGGCTATAGCGGCGTGAAACGCAAAAGTGGTGAAGGGTGCTTGTCATTTGAACAGGGACAGTTCAAGTCGTAACTTATTAAATATAAAAACAAATTATTATCAGAGACAAACGCCGAGAGGAAGTATGAAACTTTTGACCTACCAGACGGACAACGGGCCGCGTGTCGCTGTTCTCACCGAAGCGGGCGTGGAGGAGATCGTCCCCGAAACGGGCGACGCCATTGTTGTTATTGCGGCGGGAGGCATCCCCGAGACCAACGGCAAGCCCAGGCCGCTCTCTTCTGTAAAGTTGCTGGCGCCGATCGCCGAACTCAAGCGGCCGGTCATTGCCGTCGGGCTCAACTACAAGAAGCACTCCGACGAAGTCGCCCGCAAGCACGCCCTGCGGAAGGTAGGCGTTTACCCGGAGAACCCGGTCTTCTTCTGCAAATGGTCCGGTTCGCACAACGGACCCGAGGGTGAGATCGTCCACCACACGATCACCCAGGAACTCGATTACGAGTGCGAGCTTGTGATCGTTATCGGCAAGCAGGGGATTAACATCCCGAAAGGGCGGGCCATGGACCACGTCTACGGCTACACGATCATGAACGAGGTTTCGGCCCGCGACGTTCAGCGCCGTCACAACCAGTGGTTCAAGGGCAAGGGCCTGGATACCTTCGGTCCCCTGGGGCCGTGGATCGTCACCAAGGACGAGGCCGGCGACGGCGACAACCTTGCCCTCCAGAGCCGGGTGAACGGGCAGATCCGCCAGAACTCCAACACCAACGACATGATCTTCGACATCGCAACGATGGTTTCGGTCCTCTCGGAGGGCTTCACCCTCTATCCGGGAGACCTGATTGCCACCGGTACGCCCGAGGGAGTGGGCTTTGCGATGGACCCGCCCGGGCTGCTGAAGGTGGGCGATGTGGTGGAGTGCGAGGTCGAGAACATCGGGGTGCTGCGCAACCACGTCGTCGCGCCGAAGTAAATTTTTTGAAATCATGACGAGACCTGAATTTCTGCCCTTCCTGTCTTTGCGAGGAGCGGAGCGACGAAGCAATCTCATGGTTTATCGAATGGTTATGGGATTGCTTCGTCGGCCTTTGGCCTCCTCGCAATGACCA
>Ga0163199_1000911_pt1 | contig 18422 bp, 18 predicted proteins | sample PL_2010_150m_FD_113537 | JGI IMG/M metagenome (GOLD analysis project Ga0163199, IMG submission 113537) | Freshwater microbial communities from Powell Lake, British Columbia, Canada to study Microbial Dark Matter (Phase II) - PL_2010_150m | ecosystem: Environmental > Aquatic > Freshwater > Lake ...
ACGTCGCCCATGGTCAGGTCACTCCAGAAGAGCGCGCGGGCGGGCTTCGACATCGACAGCCCGGAGAGTATTGTCCAGACGCTGCCGGCGCTGGTTGCCTCCTGTCCGAAACCCATCGTGGCCTTCATAGACGGAGGCCCGCTCTTCGACCCGATGGCCGACAAGTTGATGGAGCAGGGCGTCTGCGTCTTTCGCTCCAGCGAGCGCGCAACGCGGGCGCTCGTCCGCTATACCGAGGCGCGGCTCCGCGCGGCGCGCCTGCGTGGCGAGGCAGTGCCTGGCGCCTAGCGTCTTCTCCAAAGAAGGATACGACTGCCGGGTCTATTCGACTCCCAACCTGCTCTATGACATCGAGATGGCCTATCGCGATCTGCTGCTCAAGTGAATCAAAGGGGCAAGATCTAATTTGCCAGGAAGCTTTCACGCTTGTAGCCTGGCTGTGGAGCGCACGGCGAGATGGGCGCCGTGGCCTCCTCATGGTTATCACAAATCGTCAGCCCCGACGCCCACCCCGCCGTGTGTAACGGCGTCCGGTTTCCTAGAAAATCCGATCCTGGCCTCTTTTGCCCCTCTTTTGCCCCGGTGGGCGAGTTCACCGCAATTAATGCCCATGGCTTTCCCATACGTTTGCTATGATGCTTGCGAGCGCAGAGGAGGAGCGTCAAACATGTCCGATCTGGAAGTTGCCGAGTTGCCTGTCGCGGAGAAGCTGCGCCTGATGGAATGCCTCTGGGATTCACTTAGCCGCGACGCGGCAGGGGAAGCTATAGTCCCCGAGTGGCACCAGACCGTTTTGGCGGAGCGTGCCGGCCGGATCGATAACGGACAGGAACCCTCGTCACCCTGGAGCGAGGCAAAACAGCGCCTACAGCAACGGATCAACTGATGCGCTTGCGCATTACCCGTGCCGCAGAACAGGACTTACTGGACGGCTGTGCCTTTTACGAAATGCAGCAAGCGGGGATCGGCGCCTACTTTCTCGACAGCCTGGCGGCCGACATCGATTCGCTCGCGCTGTATGCGGGTATTCACGTCAAGCCGCACGGACGTTTCCATCGTGCCTTGGCCAAGCGGTTCCCGTTCGCGATCTATTACGAGACCAGTGGAGACGAGACCACGGTTGTCGCCGTGCTCGATTGTCGCCGCAATCCCGCCTCAATCACCCGGCGGCTTGACGTCGAATAGAATATCCGGCCCCTTTAATCTCTTCGTTTGTTGTTTGCTGTTTAGTGGGACTGTTGCAATGAATACTTGGTGATCCGCCGCCAATCAAAGCGATTGCGCACCATTTAGTGAATACACTTTCAGTTGAGCCACTATGACCCCAATATGCGCGACGATTGCAGGAATTGTTCTCCAGCTTTTCGGTGGTGGCTATCTCGTGTTTCAGTCCTGGCGGACGTCTCGCGACCTCTCAAGGCATCCCGAAACGGTTACCTTCGGCGAACTCGCTCCTACAATTGACACCCTTACTCGAGAGTTGAGGAGGCAGTTCCGTGAGCAGATGATTGGCTTCGTATTTGTTGTCGTTGGCTCCGGCCTTCAGCTATATGCTGTGGCAGCCGCCTAACAAATCAACCAAACGCGTTTCGAATCAAAGAGGCCATTATCGAAATAGATGCGCAGGAGTCAATCGGGCCTGTGCAAGTTGTCGCGCAGCGCGGTAGTTTCCACGTTGGGCATCAATGATGTCCGCACTATACTGATGTTTTTGCAGGAGGCGCCTTATGCGTTATCGCATTGCTCTTCACGAATCAGACGAGGGATTCTCGGTTTCAGTGCCGGGACTCCCTGGATGCTGGTCTCAGGGTGGTACCGAAGCGGAAGCCGTCGAAAATATCAAAGATGCTCTTCGCGAGTATCTTGCCGTTGTCGATGAACAGCTTCGCGGTGAGCAGGTTCGCGAAATTGAACTGACCGCGTAACTTTGGCAAAGATTCCCGGCGTCAATCATCTTGATGCTGTTCGTGCTCTTTAGAAATCCGGCTTCGCCGTCGCGCGTCAAGGAAAGCAAATCGCTCTGTCGAATGGCATACGTATCGTTACCATGCCGCGACACAATCCTGTCAATGCCTTTAAGCGATGGATGGTGGCTTCGCAGTCAGGGCAACTACGACGCCGCTATCGCATGCAGAAATGGGCGAAGTCCTATTCCGAATTTGCAGTTGTTGGTTATTGGCAGCCTAAGTGCCGCTTGACCACCATCGCTGGGACAGGAACCTGAATGCCCGATAAGGAAGCCACAGCGCGCATCAAGATCAACAAGCTGCTCGAAGCGGCCGGCTGGCGTTTCTTCCCGGAAGGCAACGCTCCCGCGAACATTCGTCTCGAACCCAGCGTCACGATCAAGGCATCTGACCTCGACGCGCTCGGCGACAACTTCGAAAAGAGCACAAAGGGGTTTGTCGACTTTCTCTTGCTCGACGCCAGGGGCTTCCCGCTCCTCGTTCTCGAAGCCAAAGCCGAGGACAAGAATCCGCTCATTGCCAAAGAGCAAGCCCGCAAGTATGCCAAGTCGCAGAACTGCCGTTTCGTCATCCTCTCCAACGGCAACCTGCACTACTTCTGGGACCTCGAACGCGGCAACCCGTACTTCATTAGCTCGTTTCCGACACCCGACTCGGTCACAGGCCTACCGGACGGTCACGCCCAATCCGCAGCGCCTGATCGAAGAGCAGATGGGCGAGGACTACATCGTTCGCACCCAGCGGCCGAATTACCAATCGGAAGCCGGCTGGCGGAATGGGGCGGAGCGCCCCGGATACATCCAGGCCAACAAGCTGCGCTTTCTGCGCCCGTATCAGCTCAAGGCTATCTGTTCGCTCGGAGGTGTGATCACGACAGATGTGAACCTCTCACTTCCATATTTCGGTGCCGACAGTATCGAGTCGAACACAGGGAAGCTTCTGAAGACCGAGACGGCGGAGAGTCAGCGAGTAAACGGTCCGGTATATGGATTCACTGGTCAGCGTCTGCTTTACAGCAAGATTCGGCCTTACCTCAACAAGCTCACAGTCGTTGACTTGCACGGGTATTGCAGTTCCGACATGTATCCGCTGCTTCCAGATGCAAAAAAGGCGCTTATCACCTATCTCGCGACGTTCATGCTTTCGGACAAGTTCAACGACAGCATTCGCGCCTATTACGAGCGAGCCAGCATTCCGAAAATTAACCGCTCACAGTTGTTCGAGACCGAAGTCCCCCTCCCACCCCTCGACAAGCAGCGCGCGATAGTGGCCGAGATCGAAGCCGAGCAAGCGCTGGTCGATGCCAACCGTGAACTGATCACCCGCTTCGAGCAAAAGATCCAGGCCACCCTCGCGCGCATCTGGGGGGAATCATGATTTCCACGATTCGGGTCAGGATCGGATTGTCTAGGGAACCTGACGCTGCTTCACACGGCGGGATGGGGGTCGGGGGCGACGATTTGTGATAACCATGAGGAGGCCACGACGCCCATCTCGCCGTGCGCTCCTTAGCCAGGCTAAATGTGACTGTTGATGCCATAGCGTTCACGCACGACGTCAGGCTCTTGTTGCGCACCACGCAACGCGCTATCATTCCGGCATGATTACATCGTTTCGCAACAAAGGTCTGCGAAACCACTTTGAATCGGGCAGCTTGGCTGGAATCCAACCCGCACACGCGAATCGTCTCAAAATGCAGTTGGTGGCACTCGATACCGCTCAAACTGTCCAGGATATGGATATTCCCGGCTTCCGGCTTCACCCGCTAAAAGGAAAGGAGCGGAGACGTTGGTCAATATGGGTTAATGGCAACTGGCGTATCACGTTCGAGTTTGAAAATGGCAACGCGTTTGTCTTGGACTATGAGGATTATCACTAATGGCTATGCACAATCCACCGCACCCCGGGGTGTTTATTCAAGAGGTTTACCTGATGCCAAACGGAATCAGTTGCCGGGAACTCGCCCTCAAATTAGGCGTTGCCGCCTCGACGCTTAACCGCGTTTTGAACGAAGCCAGTGGCGTAAGTCCGGAGATGGCGCTTCGTCTTTCAAAAGCATTGGGACGCTCGCCCGAAAGCTGGTTAACCATGCAGGACAATTACGATTTATGGCAAGCCAAGCAGACTGTGGACTTGAAGAAGGTCCACAAGATTGAGTTCAAATTCGCCTAATTGCGTGAGCAGAGAGTGTCCGGTAGTATCCTCGCCTTCGCGAAGTGTTCGCCCGATGACATCGTCAAGCGACGAACTGCAGCCATCAACAATGGAGATCCCCCGATGAAGAAGAACTCCCAGAACATCCTCCTGGCCGGACTGGTCGCGATGCTTGGCGCGGCAGGCGGTATTGCGGCCGCAGCACAAACCCTGGTGTATTGTTCCGAAGGCAGTCCCGAAGGCTTCAACCCGCAGTTTTTTACCACCGGCACCACCGCCGACGCCTCGTCGGTGCCGATATACAACCGCCTGGTCGAATTCCAGATCGGCACCACCAAGGTTGTGCCGGCGCTGGCCGAGTCGTGGCGGGAATCGGCGGATGGACTCACCTATACCTTCAAGTTGCGCAAAGGCGTCAAGTTCCACAGCAACGCCAAGTTCAAGCCGACGCGCGACTTCAACGCCGACGACGTGCTCTTCAGCTACAACCGCATGGCCGATCCGAATCACCCGTTTGCGAAGGTGACGCCGGGCCAGACCTACGCCTACTTCGAAGACATGGGCATGGACAAGATCGTTGCCAGCCTCGAGAAGGTCGACGACTACACGGTACGCTACCACCTCAAGCACCCTGAGGCGCCCTTCATCGCCAATCTCGGTATGGATTTTTCGTCGATCCTCTCCGCCGAGTACGCCGACAAGATGAAAGCCGCGGGTACGCCCGAAGTCTGACCGGGAGCCGATCGGCACCGGTCCGTTCCAGTTCGTTTCCTACCAGAAGGACGCCGTCATCCGTTACAAGGCCTTCGACCAGCATTGGAACGGCCGACCGAAAATTGACAACCTGATCTACGCCATCACTACCGACGCCTCGGTGCGATACGCGAAGCTGAAAACCGGGGAATGTCACGTCATGGCCTTTCCCAAGCCGGCCGATATTGCGCTGATGAAAGCGGAACCGGCAATCAAGCTGTTGACGCAGGAAGGTTTGAACGTCGGCTATATCTCCTTCAACGTAGAAAAGAAGCCGTTCGACAACAAGCTGGTGCGCCAGGCCTTGAACATGGCCACCGACAAGGCCAACATCCTCAAGGCGGTGTATCAGGGTGCCGGACAGCCGGCGAAGAATCCCATACCGCCGACCATGTGGTCGTACAACGACAAGATCAAGCCCTACCCCTATGACGTTGCCAAGGCCAAGGCACTGCTGGCCAAGGCGGGCTATCCCAATGGCTTCGAAACCGACCTGTGGTACCTGCCTGTGACCCGTCCCTACAATCCGGACGGCAAGCGCATGGCCGAACTGATCCAGGCCGACTGGGCCAAGGTTGGCGTCAAGGCCAGGCTGGTCACTTTCGAGTGGGGCGAGTACCGCAAGCGCAGCAAGGTGGGCGAGCAACCGGCGATGATGTTCGGCTGGTCCGGCGACAACGGCGATCCCGACAATTTTTTCGCGCCCTTGCTGAGCTGCGATGCGGTGAAGGGCGGGGGCAACACGGCGCGCTGGTGTGACAAGAATTTTGAAGACTTGATCCAGAAGGCCAAGGCTGTGCCCAAGCAGGCGGAGCGTTCCAAATTCTATGAGAAAGCCCAGGAGATTTTCAAGGAAGAGGCTCCCTGGATACCCCTCGCGCATTCAGTCCGGTTCACGCCGGTGCGCAAGGAGGTGGTCGGCTTCAAGATGGATGTGACGGCCCATCATTACTTCGACAAAGTCGAACTGAGCCAGTAAGCCGATCCAAGCAAAGCCGGTAGCGACGAATGTTTGGATTCCTCCTGCGCCGAGCGGGGCTCGTCGTGCCGACCTTTCTCGGCATCACGTTGCTGGTGTTTTCCCTGATCCACTTGATCCCGGGCAATGCGGTCGAAGCCTTGTCCGGCGAGCGGGGCATGGATCCGGCGCGTTATGCCCGATTGCTCCACGAATTCGGCCTCGATCAGCCGCTGTATGTCCAGTACTTCGAGTATCTGGGGAAACTTCTCAAGGGCGACCTGGGTTTTTCGATCATCACCCATGAACCGGTAGTGCGTGAGTTCCTGACGCTGTTTCCGGCCACCCTGGAATTGTCCTTCTGCGCCATGCTGCTGGCGCTGACGATCGGATTGCCGGCCGGCATCCTCGCCGCATTGAAGCGCAACACATTTCTGGATTACTCGGTGATGGGTGTGTCGTTGACCGGCTATTCGATGCCGATCTTCTGGTGGGCGCTGCTGCTGATCCTGCTGTTCTCGGTCACCCTGGGGTGGACGCCGGTCTCCGGCCGCATCGACATCCTCTTCGATCTGCCACCCGTCACCGGTTTCATGCTTATCGACAGTCTGATTTCTGGCGAGGCGGGCGCATTCAAGTCGGCGTTGTCGCATCTGATCTTGCCGACCATCGCGTTGGGGACGATTCCGCTGGCGGTGATCGCGCGCATGACGCGGTCGGCGATGCTGGAAGTGCTGCGCGAGGACTATGTCCGGACCGCCCGTGCCAAGGGCCTGTCGAGATTGCGGGTGATCGGCATCCACGCCTTGCGCAATGCCCTGATTCCAGTGGTCACCGTGATCGGTCTGCAGGTGGGCACCCTGCTGGCCGGTGCGATCCTGACGGAAACCATTTTTTCCTGGCCAGGGATCGGCAAATGGCTGGTCGAGGCGATACACCGCCGCGATTATCCGGTGGTGCAGGGGGGTATCCTGCTGTCGGCCAGCATCATCATTCTGGTGAATCTGATCGTGGACATTCTCTACGGGGTGATCAATCCCCGAATTCGCCGCGGCGCATGAGGCAGATCAACTCGAATTCCCTTGAAACAACGGCGGGCACGGGCGACCCGCCGGGGGCCACGACGGGTCTGCCGGCCATCGCCCCCCCTCATCCCGCGCGCGAACTGTGGGATTATTTCAGCCAGAATCGCGGTGCCGTCGCGGGGCTTGCAATCGTCTGCGGGTTGACATTTCTGGCGCTGTTTGCCGATGTGATCGCCCCCCATTCGCCGATCGAGCAATTCCGCGAGGCGACCCTGATCCCACCGGCGTGGCAGGCGGGCGGCAACAGCAGATTCCTGCTCGGCACCGATCCGGTCGGACGCGATATGCTGTCACGGCTGATCCACGGCTCGCGCCTGTCGCTGCTGATCGGCCTGGTATCGGTATCGCTGTCACTGGGTCTCGGCATCGTCCTCGGGCTCCTGGCCGGATTCTTTCGCGGGATCACCGAGATCGCCATCATGCGCCTGATGGACGTCATGCTGGCCTTGCCGAGCCTGCTGCTGGCGGTCGCCGTGGTGGCGGTCCTCGGCCCCGGTTTGATCAATGCCATGTACGCCATCAGCATCGTACTGTTGCCGCATTATGCACGCCTGACCCGCGCCGCGGTGATCGGTGAAATGGCCAAGGATTACGTCAACGCCTCACGCATCGCCGGCGCCGGAACCTTGCGCCTGATGTTCAATTGCGTCTTGCCGAACTGTGCAGCCCCCTTGATCGTTCAGGCCACGCTGGGCTTTTCGGCGGCAATCCTGGACGCGGCCGCGCTGGGTTTTCTAGGCCTTGGTGCCCAGCCGCCCACGCCGGAATGGGGTTCGATGCTGGCCAGCGCCCTGGAGTTCATCCAGAGCGCCTGGTGGGTGGTGACCTTCCCCGGTCTGGCGATTCTGATTTCGGTGCTGGCTTTCAATCTGATGGGCGACGGTCTGCGCGATGCGCTCGACCCGAAACTGAAACAATGAGCCTGCTGGAAATCCAAAAGCTGCACGTCGAGTTCGGCCCCGCCCAGGCACCGTTTACCGCCGTCGACGATCTCGACTTGAGCATTGACCCAGGCGAAATTGTCGGCATCGTTGGAGAATCCGGCTCCGGCAAGAGCGTCACCGCCCTGGCCCTGATGGGTCTGATCGATTTTCCCGGTCGCGTCACGGCGGATCGCATGGCCTTTGCCGGGCGCGACTTGCTGCGCATGTCGGAAAGTGAACGGAATGGCATGTTGGGCAAGGACATCGCGATGATTTTCCAGGACCCGATGACTAGCCTCAATCCGTGTTTTACCGTCGCCTACCAGTTGATCGAGACGCTGCGCGTGCATCAGGGCGGCGGCAGGCAAGAACTGCGTGACGAGGCCCTGAGACTGCTGAAGCAGGTCGATATCCCGGATCCCGATCACCGGCTCGACGCCTATCCGCATCAACTTTCCGGCGGCATGAGCCAGCGCGTCATGGTGGCCATGGCGATCGCCTGCAATCCGCGCCTGCTGATTGCCGACGAGCCAACGACGGCGCTCGACGTCACCGTGCAGGCGCAAATGCTGGAACTGTTGCTGCAACTGCAGCGCGAGCGCGGCATGGCACTGATGTTGATCACCCATGACCTGAGCATCATTGCGCAAACCGCCCAGCGGGTGGTGGTCATGTATGCCGGGCAGGTGGTGGAGACCGGGCCCGTTCCGGAGATTTTCAAGGCACCCAGGCACCCGTATACCCAGGCATTGCTGGCGGCACTGCCGGAATACAACATCGGCAAGGCACGCTTGACAACCATCCCGGGCGTTGTCCCCGGACAGTATGACCGGCCCGGCGGCTGTCTGCTCAATCCGCGTTGCAGCTATGCCATGGACCGCTGCCGTGAAATGCGTCCGGCATTGTCAGTAGAAGCGGACGCGCGAGTACGCTGTCATTACCCGCTGGATGGCGAGGGGCGACCAACTGACCGCCCGTTGGAAGGCGGTATCGACTGATGGGCATCCCGGACGCCCTGCTGGAAGCCCGCCAACTCACCCGCCATTACCCGGTCTCCCAGGGCTGGCTCAAGCCCAAAGCCCTGGTGCGTGCGCTCGATGGCGTTTCGTTTGCCCTGACTCCCGGCAAAACCCTTGCCGTGGTCGGAGAATCGGGCTGCGGCAAGTCTACCCTGGCGCGCCAGATCACCATGATAGAAGCGCCCAGCGGCGGCGAACTGTGGATGGAAGGCGTCAACCTGGCCCTCGCCGACAAGGTGGCGTTGAGGCAGATCCGGCCTCTGGTACAGATGATCTTCCAGAATCCCTATGCGAGTTTGAACCCGCGCAAGAAAGTTGGCGCCATGCTGGAAGAGCCGCTCATCATTAACACGGCGCTGGGCAAATCCGAGCGCGCCGCCAAAGCTCATGCCATGATGGCCAGGGTGGGATTGCGTCCCGAGCATTACGCACGTTATCCGCACATGTTTTCGGGCGGCCAGCGCCAGCGAATTGCCATTGCCCGCGCGCTGATGCTCGATCCCAAGGTGATCGTCGCCGATGAACCGGTATCCGCGCTGGATGTGTCGATTCAGGCGCAGGTGCTAAATCTGCTCATGGATATTCAGGACGCCAGCGGCGTCAGCTATCTTTTCATCTCCCACAACCTGAGTGTCGTCGAGCACATCGCCGATGAAGTGCTGGTGATGTATCTGGGCAAAACGGTTGAGCAGGGAAGCAAGCAACAGATATTCGGCCGTCCATCGCATCCCTATACCCGGGCATTGCTGGCCAGTACTCCGCGCATCAACCCGGCGCTGCGCCAGCAGAAAAGCATCCTGCGCGGCGAACTGCCGTCGCCGCTGGCGCCGCCGCCGGGGTGCGCCTTCAGCAATCGTTGCCCGCATGCCGTCGAGCGCTGCCGGGAAGTTGTGCCGACGCTGCAACCATTCGATGACCGGCTGGTGGCCTGCCATCGTGTTGCCGAACTTGCCTGACTCGCCCTATCCTGGCGGGGGGAGATTTCGAGCGCATTGGCGCTGGCAATGGATTGGTCAGCCGTCAGTTGATTCAGTTGGGCAAACCCCGGCTCTGCCGGGAGACCGCAATAGGTTCGACCTACGCGGCAGTCGTGTAGAAAGTCAAGAATTAGTGCCGACATTCCCTCCCCGGGCAGGGGGAGGGCTAGGGTGGGGGTGGAAAGTCTCGCGTGAGACCGGAACATTTTAACCCCCATCCCAACCTTCCCCCTGCGAGGGGGAAGGAGCGAAAGGCCAGCCGCTTCGGCTGGCTCACGGTTTTAGGGCGCCGTTGAGGCGCTCACCGGATAAACCCCCGGCTTTGCCGGGGGTCATCTAATTCCGAAGTCACCGGCAAGGCGCGGGTCGTAAGCATTCGTGGCACTTGTCGGGAACTCGACGATTGCGCGCCGGCAATTGTTTTCGGCCGAGACCTCGAAGCGCATGTCTTGTGCATAGAGATCTTCCAGGCGTCTGCGGACGATCTCGGTATCGTCGTTGTGCATCTCGCAAGCGACCGGACGCTTATTTTCGACGATCAGCTCGAGGCGGTCGCCAGACCGGGAACTGCGACTATTCAGCGAAATCGTCAGACCTTCAGCTGATTCGTTTGCCAATGCCCAGCGGACCAGCGGGAGAAGGATCATCGGGGGGATCTCCTGGTGCATTGTCGCTGGGGTCGATGTGAAGACGGGACGATTCACGGCGGGACTGCCAGATGCAACGAGCGCTAGATACGCTTCGACAAGTTCCCTTTCATGTTCGACCGTCGACCTGCCGCGGGGCATGCCCGGAAGCGCCGCTCTGAGGAAGCGTATCAAGGCCTCCAGCTTGGCCTGCCCCAACACTGGATCGTTGGCGTAGGCCGCATCTATCGCGCGAAGAGACTCAAACAATAGCTCCGGGTCAACGCGCGCCTGCATGGCGCCCAGTTCGGCCGCACATGCATCGTGCTCGTCATCGAGCGCCTGCAGGCGTGCCGTGTGTAACGCAGCGGCGGCCTTATGACCGGCTTCAAGCACGGCATGGAGCGCGACAACCACAATGCAGATGTACAACGCCGAAAGGAAATCCCGGCCGAGCAGCATCAGACGCATATCCCCAAGTTGCGCCAACGCCGCCAGGCCTTTCACACTGCGTTCGCTCATGGGCGGCGAGAATATCCAAAGAATCCATGTCCCGACCGCGCTGGCGATGATCACCGCCGCCGGGTAGCGCAGGGAGCGCACGCTGCCCTCGTTGAAGGTGTTTTCGGCGGCGACCGCGGCAAGAACCGCTGAAGAGGCCACAGCCAGGTGGTACGCGATCAATGAAAAAGCCTTCCACCGACTCGCCTCCGGCAGTCCCGTGAGGCCAATAAAACCGAGGTTTCCCAGGATATCGTAGCCGACCGTGAAGACCACGGCGAGGACGACATGGCGCATGGATAGTCCTGCAAGGATGCCACTCCTGATGCGAAATGAGGGAATATCCATCCTCTGGATGGCGTTCGCGATCGCGCTCATCTCGAGTCTGTCCCCGCCATCCATGGAAGGACGATGGTGGCCTGAAAGCCCTGTGGCTGATTGCCTTCTAGCCGCAAACCGGCTTTGCTTCCATACAGTGCCGAGAGCCTGGCGCGAATGTTGGATAGTCCGATCCCATCGCCCGACTCGGCGACAAGTCCTCGTCCGGTGTCAACAACCGATATCCGGAGCGTTTCATCGTCACGCGCCGACGCGATGCAAACCGACCCGCCTTCCGGCAAGGGAGATATCCCATGCTTGATGGCGTTCTCGACCAGGGTCACCAGCATCATGGTCGGAACCGAAACGTTCAGATGGTCTGCAGAAACATCCAGCGATACTTCAAGCCGTTCTCCCATGCGAATCTTCTGTAACTCCAGATAGGCCATTGCCAGGTCGATTTCGTCGGAAAGCGGCGCGTGATCGCGGCGTATCCTCGGTAATGCCGCGCGCAGGTAACGAGACAACTGCGCCAGCATGGCGCGGCCGCCAGCCAAGTCTTGTTGGCAAAGTCGGCGGATGTTGGACAGGGTATTGAATAGAAAGTGGGGCTCGATTTGAGCCTCCAGTATCGTCAGCCGAGCCCCCATCTGACGCACTTCAATCGCCTTGCGCTGAAGTTCGAGCCGGTGCGTGTCCTCGCGTGCCGCCTCGACTCGCTGAAGGACCAGGTATCCGACCGCAATCGCCATCGCCCAGTCGGCCCAGAACACTGTGGTTCCAAAGGCGCCCGAGGCAATGGCGAGACCGGTCGGGGCAGACCCGGCCAGAGCGCTTACGGCGGTCGCGGCCAGACTTCCGGCTACCGCTACCGGAACCACGATCCAGGCGCTGTTGAGGCCGGCGCGAGTGGCGGCGTTGAGGGCTACGACGCTGGATACAAACAAGGTGAGGCCTCCCACCAGAACGGCGACCCAAAGGGACATCCATGCCGCGAGGAATTCGGCGGGTCCACCGGCCGAAATCATTCGCACCGGCGTAACGTTCGAGTGCAAGGACCAGATTCCGAATAACAGGGAGACCAGGGCAAATCCACGCCACGAAATGCCCTTCAGCAGCATCGCGTCGCGAGCTGAAGATGGCCTTCCGGAACGGTTGTCGGCTCCCAATTTAGGGGGCTGCTACATTTGCCGAAAGCGATGCGCGTATGCGTCGCTGATCGGGAGAAGTGTAGTGCCGTGCTTCAGTCGAATCTGGGCGTGTCCGCGCGCATCCCGCAGGACGCCTGCGATCGCATTTACATTGACGATGGTTGACCGGTGGATTTGCCAGAAATTAGCCGGGTCAAGTTCCTCGACAAGCTCCTTGATCGGCTTTCGGATCAGCGACTCGCCTTCGATTGTCACCACGCAGGTGTACTTGCTGTCCGCCTGGAAGTAATGCACGTCGTCCACGGTGATGATTTTCACCGTCGTGCCGTGTGAAGCATTGATCCACTTGAGGTATCCCTTGCGGTGCGGCTCCAGGCGATCGAGGACGCCGTCGATCGACGACGCGGGCCGCCGGATTCGCTCCTTGAGCCTTGCCACCGTCGTCGCAAAGCGAGCCATGCTCACCGGTTTCAGCACGTAATCGACCGCTCCCTGTTCGAACGCTTCCACCGCGTACTGGTCGTATGCGGTGACGAAGACAACGTGGCAAAGGCCACTGGCCTGACGAGCGACCTCGAGCCCTGTCATACCGGGCATCTCGATATCGAGGAACAGGATATCCGGCGGCTCGCGCTGAAGCTCGCGTAGCGCCGCGATGCCATCCCCGGCGCGAGTCGAAATATCGAGCTCCGGCCAGAGGGCTTCCAAGGCATCTGCGATTTCGTCCTGCAGCAGAAGTTCATCTTCCGCGATTACGGCGCGTGGAGCGGCCAACTTCGTGTTCCTCCGTCGGTTGGTTGCCGGATAGCGATTCGGAATCCCGGCGCACGGAATCATAGCATTCGAGGTTGACAGATCGCCGTCCACCGCGGCCAGGCGAGCATCCGCTTCTAGAGTAGCTTGGGTGCGGGGCAGGCGCGCGTCGCGAGTTTGTAGTCCCCATTCCGGTGTGCCGTAACGACGATTCGGTCGGGGATGGATTTAGCGACCTGCTCGTGCTCGGCAATCTGCGTCATGGCCATGTGCACGGTGGCGAGCGCGACCGAGTTTACGATAACGGCGATCGCAAGAGCGAGGAAGCGTAAGTTTTTGGTCATGATGGTCTCCGGTTGTCCGACACTGCAAGACTAGAGGTTCATGAATTCGCGAGGAAGTGCGAAGCGACAAAACCGCCAATTCGGCGACCGAATGACCGCAGGTGCCGACGAATCCACCCGACGGCCGTTGCCTCGTTGTCCGCCAGCATGCAGTAGCATTTCATCCCGGTCGAACCGGGTGTTTGGGTAGGGGAAAAGGAGCCGAGGTAGAGAAAGACAGGCCGGCTATTTTTAAGTTTCAAACGCCCTTGTTCACCGCCGACGCCTTGCTTTCCCCCAGGTTGCGCGGGCGTCCGCGCCGGCGTGCCTCACGTGGTTCGTCGACGAGCCGCGCGATCTGTGTATGGAAGAGTAGTCTTCTTCGGGAAAAAAACATGGCACGCGGTTGTGCCCGCGTTACACGATGTTCAGCGGCACGTGGTTGCAATGGATGCGCGGGCGGCGGGGCAACGAAATCTTCTAGCAAGAATAATCGAGCCTGGCCCCTTGAATAGTCCACGAGCCTCGAGTTCGACAGCTAACATCGCTGTAAGCCGCTTGAGTCTTGGTTCTCCGGTCAATGAGACCGGAGCCTATTTGATGCGGTCACTAGTGCCTGCCCACGTAAGCAGCTGATTGGCTTTGAGTCCCGCCGTATGGCAACTTTGCGCTGTCTTTGTTGCTAGGAACCTATCCTTCTCCAGTGCAACGAGCCGCAGTTGCTCCCCAAAGGCAGTCCTGAGCTCCGTAACTTTCTTGTTGCTGGCGCCGTGTGTCGGGTGGAGTCGTTCAAACGTGGTACGGGCTCGGCCCATGGTGTCCAATATCTCCCTTTCACATGCCACTATCTCCTTGGTACTTAATGAGGGCGCGGCCGAACTGGTCGCTGCCGACACCGAGCATACAACTCCAACAGCCAGGCTCATCGCAATCCGTAAAAAGTTCACAATCGATTCTCCTTTGTTTGAGTGTGGTGGCGCTTGTCTATGAGTTTGCGGTTCAGCTCGCTGATTGTCGTTGTCGGCTAGCAGCAATTCGAGCAACGCTTCAAATCTCGCGAAGTTGACAGATCAAAAGCTTCTAGCAGAAATCGGTACAACCACTACCTCCTCACATGGATGGCCTCACCACTCGGAATAGACGTGCTGCCTGTGACGAAATGGCACGAAAGTGCTAGAAGTTTTCGGGTATGCCAATCATGAAAGAGATTCCTGTGACCCAACCCAATATACCTATCACGACTTACTTCCGCCGAGCACGGCTTTTCGGTTGGATGGAACGCTCGCTACGCGCCGCCAGATAGATTCCGGACATCAAGGCGACGAAACCGGTCATTTGCAGCGGCGAAAAGCCCTCGCCGAATAGCAGCAGGGCTAGCAGCGCCGCGCCGATCGGCTCGCCGAGGATGGTGAGTGAGATGAAGGTTGCCGACACATGCTTCAACGCCCAGTTGAACACGGTGTGGCCGAGCAGTTGCGGTCCGAGCGCCAGGGCAATCAGACAAGCCCAGGCCAGAGGCGTAAATCCCCATAACGGTTGTTTGGCGATCAAGGCGACGGCGACCAGGGTCAGCGCGCAACTGGAATAGACCAGCCAGACGTACGCCAGGAGCGAAAGACGGCGGCGCAAGCTGCGGCCGATCAGCAAGTACCCGGAGACGGTCAGCGAACCCATCACCGCGAGCAGGTTGCCGAGGACCGGATCGGGCTGCGCGCTGCTACCTCCGCTGTCGGCAAGGAAGATCAGGGCGCTGCCCAGCAGGGCGCAAGCGATGGCAACCAGAATGGTTTTACCGAATCGTTCATGAAAGATCAGCATCGAGGCCAGGGCAATCCAGATCGGATTGGTGGTCACCAGGACCGTGCTGCTAGCCACCGAGGTGTACGCCAGCGAACTGATCCAGGTGGCAAAGTGCGCCGCGAGCAGGGCGCCAGCCGCCAGGGCCAGACCGATGTCCCGCGTGGACAGCGTGCGAATCTCGTCGGAAGCTCTGGCGAACACCAGCGGCGTGAGAAGCGTGGCAGCCAGCGCCAGCCGAATTGCGGCAATGGACAGCGACGGCACGCCGGCGGCTTGCGCGTATCGCGTCAGGATAGAGCTCGACGAAATAATGATGACCCCGAGACCAAGCGCGATATATGCCCATCTCTGGTCGGATGGGTGATTTTCGCTGTGTAGCAAGGCGAGGAATCAGTGGCGCGGGTCGACGGCGATGTTCCCGGTACCCGCGGAACGGGATTTCGCCAGCTGCCGCAACTTCTTGGCCGCGCGATATAGGAAGCGGATGAAAAGCAGCGTCAGCAGCGCTTCGAACAGCGTCATCACGAATGCTCCGAATGCCGTCCAGCGAGGCGCACGCAGACGGTATTTGGCGAGTGCTCGATCGCGGGCGATTTCAATGCTGTCATAGAACGTCGGCACCACCAGCAAAGTCAAAATCGTGGAGGTGATGGTGCCGCCAATGATGGCGACGGCGAGTGGCCGATAAAAATCTCCGCCCTCACCCAGGCCGATGGCAACTGGCGTCATGCCGGCGATCAACGCGAAGGTGGTCATCAGGATCGGCCTCAATCGCATGCGGCCAGCATGCATCAGGGAATCTTCCCGATCATAGCCTTCCGCCTCGCGTTTGCGCGCGCAGTCGAGCAGCAAAATGGCGTTCTTTGCAACCAGGCCCATCAACATGATGATGCCGATGAAACTCATCAGGTTCAGCGTGCCCCTGGTGAGCATCAGGCTGATGACTACCCCGATCAGACTCAGCGGGAGTGACAGCATGACCGCAAGTGGCGCGCTGAAGGACCCGAACTGCATGACCAGGATCAGGTACATCAGCCCAATTCCCATCACCAGTGCGATCGCCATGGCGCTGAAAACCTCCTTCTGGTCACGGGCCGCGCCGCCCAGTTCAATCCCGTATCCGGACGGAAAATCGATGGCCTTGGCGATTTTCAACGCATCCGCGGTGACTTCGCCGGGCGAACGGCCTTGCGCGTTGGCCGATACCGCGATCATGCGCTTGCCGTCCATGTGCTGGATTTGTGCCGGTCCCTTGCCCATGGTGATGGTCGCGATCTGGTCGAGCGGCACCATCATGTTGCTGCCGCTTACGGCAATCGGCAGGCGCTCGATGTTCTCCGCATTGACCCGGTCATCCGGGTGCAGGCGCACCGATACATCTCGCGACTCGCCGGTAGGATCCACCCAATCGCCGACTTCGACGCCGGCAAAGGCGACGCGCAAAGCCTGCGCCGCGTCGCTGACTGAAATCCCCAAGGCGTTTGCAAGACCGCGATTCAATTCGATCTTCAACTCGTCCTTCGGGCTTTGCTCGGAGAGCCCGATATCGACTGCACCAGGAACCTGTCCCAGCTTTACCATGAAGTCGCTGGTGATACTCATCAGACGACGCGCATCAGGACCATAGAACTGCAGTTGCACCGGCTTGCGCGCGCCATTGTTCAGGTCGTCCAGTACCACGTACTCTGCGCCGATCAGGCGCGCCATCAATTTTCTGAGGTCAACGGCGATTTCAACGGCGGAACGATTGCGTGCGGTACCCTTGCCGAGATCGACATAGACGCGGCCGCCGCTGGCGTCCACCCGGCTGTTGGTGGCAACGGTTTCCGGCAGGGTGCGAGCCAGTTCTGCAGCTTTCTCGACCTTGATTCGCGCGTATTCCAGGCTGGCGGAGGAGGGAGTTCGCACCTCGATGGCGATCATGCCGACATCCTGCGAGGGAAGAAAACTCGATCCACCGAATTTGGCTTGCAGGCCGACAGCGGCGACCAGGCTAAGGGCGGCGATGATTGCCATCCAGCGGCGATGATGCAGGGCCCAGGCGATGACGTTGCCATAGCGATCGGCCTGATGGTTGAACCAGGCATTGAATCTCGACAGCCACAGGCCAATACCGCTTCTGGTATGCAGGTGATGGTCCACCGGATCGCCCCAGTAGGCGGACAGCATCGGGTCGAGCGTGAAGGAAATGAACAGGCTCACCAACACCGAACTGGCCACGGTGACCGCGAATGGTCGGAACCATTCGCCGGAAACGCCCGGCATGAAAGCCACCGGAATAAAGACTGCGATGATCGAGAAGGTGGTCGCGGCAACGGCCATGCCGATCTCCTGGGTTCCCTTGCTCGAGGCGGTGCGACGATCGGCGCCCAGTTCCATGTGGCGGACGATGTTCTCGCGGACCACGATCGCGTCGTCGATGAGCACCCCGATCGCCAGCGACAGCCCGAGCAGTGTCATGAAGTTCAGAGTAAAACCGCTCAGCCATACGGCAATGAAGGCAGCGATGACGGAAGTGGGCAAGCTCAACGCGGTGATTAGCGTGGAACGCCAGGAATTCAGGAACACATAGACGACGAAGATTGTCAGCATTGCCCCGAACATCAGCGACTCGATGACGTTATTCAGACTCTCCTCCGCGTCCTCGCCACCATCCTGGGTCACCACCACCGAGGTGCCGGTCGGCAGGGTCTTGTTCACTTCAGCGACCATGGCGCGGATCTTGTTGGCCACAGTGACGGTGCTCGCTTCGCGCGAGCGGGTGACCGAAATCCCGACATTCGGGTGGCCATTGCGCAGGCTGAAACTGTTCAATTCGGCGAATCCGTCCGCGGTAGTCGCGATTTGGCCCAGGCGAACCACTTCGTTGCCGCGGCGCTTGATGACGATCTGCTGGAACTCGGCAGGGGACTCGATGCGTCCGACCAGGCGTATGCTCTGTTCATCCAGCAGGCCGCGAATTTTCCCGACCGGTGCGGTGACGTTCTGTTTGCCCAGTGCGCTGACCACTTCCGCCACCGAAACGTTGTACTCACGCAGCTTCTCCGCGCGCAACAAGATGCTGAGTTCGCGCTTCAAGGCGCCGTTTACGGTGACCACCGCGACCCCGTCGAT
>Ga0163199_1000912_pt1 | contig 18409 bp, 13 predicted proteins | sample PL_2010_150m_FD_113537 | JGI IMG/M metagenome (GOLD analysis project Ga0163199, IMG submission 113537) | Freshwater microbial communities from Powell Lake, British Columbia, Canada to study Microbial Dark Matter (Phase II) - PL_2010_150m | ecosystem: Environmental > Aquatic > Freshwater > Lake ...
CTTTAGTCACTTTAGTTCACTTTAGTTCACTTTAGTTCACTTTAGTCACTAATTAAAAACTGCATCGATAATCCGCTCCAATCTTCTTTTATGTTTCTCAACCAATCCGGCAGCCGGACTGGCACTTTCAGGACGGCTGACCAACTCAAGGCCCAGTTCAGGGTACTTTCTGAACAGATAAGGCCAGACACCCATGTTGGCTGGCTCATCTTGTACCCATAAGAATCTTTTAGATTGAGAGTTATGATAGATTATATCACGTACTTCTTCAGAAGGGAAAGGGGATATTTGCTCCACCCTGTGGATGGCCACATGCATTTTACCCAATTTCTCCCTCCGTTCGATCAATTCAAAATAGATTTTGCCTGAGGTAAAGACAACGACCTCCGCTTTTCCTTTTTTAACTTCCAGGTCTTCTATTAATTTGATGAACCCTCCTTTGGTCAATTGGTCCAGCGAAGAAACAACTTTTGGATGGCGAAGCAGGCTCTTCGGAGTAAATACAACCATTGGAATACGCACATCCCCAATTACTTGCCTTCTGAGAAGGTGAAAGAGATTGGCAGGCGTAGTTGGAACCACTACATGAAGGTTGTAATTGCTGCAAAGAGATAGATACCGTTCGATCCGGGCGCTGGAGTGTTCTGGACCCTGACCTTCATATCCATGCGGCAGGTAAAGCACCAATCCGTTCATGATCCCCCATTTCTCTCCCGCAGAACTAATGTATTGGTCGAAGATGACCTGGGCCACATTGGCAAAGTCGCCAAATTGCCCTTCCCAGATCGTTAATCCCTTTGGATAAGCCATCGAATAGCCGTATTCGAATCCCATTACACCGTATTCATTTAGCGGTGAATTGATTACCGAGAAGGATGCCTGCCCGGGAGAGATATTTTGTAGCGGGAAATACTTCTCTCCGGTATCTTCTAAAACCAGGGCTGAATGGCGGTGGGAAAAGGTGCCGCGCTGCGAATCCTGACCGCTTAACCGTACCGGAATCCCTTCATCAAGCAAGGATGCATAGGCAAGCAACTCGCCCAATGCCCAGTCGACTTTGCTGTTGGCAATCATTTGATTTCGTTCATCCATCAACTTGACTATCTTGCTAAAGAATTTTTTGTCGGATGGCAGATGATTGATCTTTTCCGCAAGTTTCAACAGCTTTGATTCTGAAATAGCTGTTGGAATCACGTATAACTCGCTGGGGTCAGGAAAGCGGTACTGCCTGTACTCATCGACAAGGAAGTTCTTGATATTGAGCTTATCGATTTGCTTGCTTTCCTCAAAATTGTCTTCCAGCTGTGCATCAAATTTCGTAATCTCATGCTCAATTTCCGCCTGCGACATGACACCTGATTCCATCAGTTGCCTGGCATAGATATCACGGGGATTGGGATGTCCGGCAATTATCTTGTAAAGAAGCGGTTGGGTAAACCGTGGCTCATCTCCTTCGTTATGACCATATTTCCGGTAGGAAAGAATATCAATAAAAACATCTGATTGAAAATGCTGCCTGAATTCAAGGGTTAGCTTTATTGTGAAGATAAGCGCTTCAACATCGTCACCGTTCACATGGAAGACAGGTGAGCGGGTAACTTTAGCCACATCAGTGCAATAGGTACTGGAACGGGCTTCGAGGTAGTCGGTAGTGAATCCAACCTGGTTGTTGACCACCAGATGGATCGATCCTCCCGTTTTATATCCGGGGAGAAGGGCCATCTGTACTACTTCATATACGATTCCCTGTCCGGCTATGGCTGCATCCCCATGGATGATAACAGGTACGATCTTTGAGGAGTCATTCCCATAATAGTGGTCAATCCTTGCCCGGACCATACCTTCAGCCAAGGCACCTACCGTTTCGAGGTGTGAAGGGTTGGGTATCAGGCTTAATTTTACCTTTTCGCCGTTGTCTGTGGTAACAATATTTTCAAAACCAAGGTGGTATTTTACATCCCCGAGAGAGATACCTTTCTCATATTCAGTAGCATAAAACTCTTTAAAAATATTTTTATAGGGTTTTTCCAGGATATTGGCCAACACATTCAACCTTCCCCTGTGCGCCATGCCTACCACAAATTCCTCAATCCCAAGTTGGGCACCGTGGACAACCAGGGCGTCCAACGCAGGGATCAGCGCTTCGGTACCCTCCAATGAGAATCGTTTGGCACCGACAAATTTTTTGTGAATAAAGCTTTCAAAACCGACAGCAATATTGAGGTGATAAAAGATATGCTTTTGTTGTTCAGGAGTGAAAAATTCACTGTTTCTGGATCTTTCCATCCTGATTTTCAACCAGTCAATCAGTTCAGGCTGACGCATGTAAAGGAATTCAGCTCCGACAGATTCACAATAGGTGGCTTCGAGGTGCGAAATAATCTCTTTTAAAGTCACATTACCTATTCCAATCTCTTTCCCGGCATGAAAAACCGCATTCAGATCAGACTCTTCCAATCCGAAATTCTTGTAATCAAGGGTAGGTGAGTAGTCCCTTCTTTTCCGAACAGGATTTGTCCGGGTAAACAGGTGGCCCCGCTGCCGGTATCCATTGATCAGGTTGAGAATTTTGAACTCTTTCTGAATCCTGTTTTCATCAGCAACCGAAACTTCTGTTTCCTGGTAAGATTTTCTGGCTAGCTCAAATCCTTCAAAGAAATTCCGCCAGCTCTGTTCCACATTACCCGGATTTTCCAGGTAGTTCTGGTACATCTCTTCAACAGCACTGATTTCCTGATTTCCAACAAGGGAAAATTTATCCATACAAATTATTATTGATCCATCTTACGGTGATAAAGGAAATATGTTAAAAACCAAATGTAATAAATGATCGGTATAATCTCAGAAAAAATGAGCATTTTTAAAAATTAAATTCTTTTTCTGCCGAGGGAATTGCCGAATAAACCTATGGATCAATCCAACGAACGCTTTTTAGAGCAGATTGCTAAATCACTGTATCTGATTCACGGACAGAATATTGCTGACATTACAATTGTCTTTCCAAACCGTCGTGCGGGACTCTTCTTTACGGAATACCTTAACAGGATCATCACAGGTCCCATTTTTTCGTCCGAAATTATTACCATTCAGGAGCTTTTTTCCAATATCTCACCTTTGCGGTGTGAAGAACAGCTTCAACTTATTTTTCGCCTGTATAAAGTTTACACCGGATTAAGTGGTTCAAAAGAAACCTTCGATGAATTCTACCTCTGGGGAGATATGTTACTCCACGATTTTGATCAGGTCGATAAGTATCTGGTTGATGCAGAGTTACTTTTTACAAATATCACTGACCTGAGGGAGATCGATGAGCACTTCAACGACTGGAATGCTGAACGCAAGGAAGAGATCAGACAATTCTGGAAAAGTCTGACCAGCGGAGAGCAGAAACATGACCAAAAGGAATTTGCACGTTTGTGGCAAGCACTGTTTCCTATTTACCAACAATTCAAAAAAGAACTCTACAGCGCAAACCTGGCTTATGAAGGGATGCTCTTCCGCGACGCAGTTGAAAACTTTAAATGTCTATCTTCAAGTTATTTAACTGAACGAAAGTTTGTTGTGGCAGGATTTAATGCCCTGAACGGCTGCGAAAAAAAGCTGTTCCAGTCATTGCATGACAAGGGTAATATCAGCTTCTACTGGGATTATGACCTGTATTACCTCAATGACCTGAATCAGGAAGCAGGACTATTCATGCGGGAAAACCTGAAATTGTTTCCCCAAACGGATCAAACCTTTCAGACGGATTGGCTGAATCGGTCAAAGAAGATACAAATCATTCACACTTCATCTCAAATGGGACAGGCACAAATTGCTGCCAAAGAGGTTTCTCAATTGACCTTCAATACCGCCGGTTTCGACGATATTGCCGTTGTCCTTTGCGATGAGGAGCTTCTCTTACCAGTACTTTCAGCTCTTCCTGAAGAAATTGGGAAAGTAAATGTCACGATGGGACTTCCCCTCAAACAGACTCCCTTGTATGATCTGTTAATTCATCTTATTTCACTTCAGAAAAATCGTAGCACAGAAGGGAAACCAGCTAATTTTCACTTCAAAACAGTTACTGACATTCTCAATAATCAATTGATTCAATCAATATATCCACTTGAATGTAAGTTTATTGTGGAAAACACTATTCGCAAAAATCAATTGTATCTTCCAACTTCAGAGTTAAGTTCGACTGAGCTCTTCAGCAAAATTTTTTTCAATTGTCAATCAGTTTCTGATCTGCCCGACTATTTTCTTGCTATTCTCTTCGATCTATTCCGGTTCTGGGGAAATATTGATGATGAAAACAATGCCGGTAATTACCAGGAATCCATTTACCAGGTCTATATAGCCATCAATAAGCTGAATACAGCTCTGTTTATATCCGGAAAAGAAATTATGGGGACTAAGGAATATCTTTCCAGGGACACTTTCTTTAAATTGTTGCATCAACACCTTAGCGCCATGAGTCTCTCATTTGAAGGTGAGCCGCTCGCAGGATTGCAGGTGATGGGCATTTTGGAAACGAGGTCACTGGATTTTAAAAATATCATTTTACTATCTGTCAATGAGGGAATTATGCCTAAAGCGAACCCATCCGGATCTTTTATTCCATATAACCTTCGCAAGGGTGTTGGCTTACCGACACCCGAAGAGCAAAATGCCATGTATGCCTATTATTTCTACCGGTTGTTGCAGCGGGCTGAAAGTGTGACATTTGTTTACAATTCGGGCAGCAACGGATTAAAAACCCGGTGAAAAGAGCCGGTTTCTTTACCAGTTGTTGTTGGAATTTCCTTTTCCTATCACCGAAACCGGTATTGAAAATACCATTGAACCAGTTCCTTTGTATCCGATTGTCATTGAAAAAAACGGGAAGGTTCTGGAGAAATTGATCAGCTTTTTCGAGGCGGGCAGGAAAATATCTCCAACGGCGCTCGATCAATATCTGCAATGTCCTCTGAGCTATTATTTTAAATACATTGCCCGTCTTGAAGAGGAGGAAGAGGTATCGGAAGAGGTAGACGCCCGGATGTTTGGAACGCTGTTTCATTCAGTTATGGATACTTTGTACCGGGATTTCCTGAATAAGACGATCCATGCAAATGATTTAATGTCCCTGGCAGAAGATGAGCAGAGGATAGAAAGGGAACTTAAAAAGGCATTTAGTTTGCTATTTTTCAAATCGGATGGCAATGACGAAAATCTCTCCCTTGCCGGACGGAATATCCTGGTATACGAAGTAATCAGGAAAATGGTGATTCAGACAATCAGGGTTGATATTAAAAGAACTCCCTTTATTTTAAAAGGCCTGGAACAAAAAGTAGATGCGACTTTGGCTATTTTTAGCGGAACAAAGGCCGTTCACATTGGTGGTACAATTGACAGAATTGATTCTGTACCAGGAGCTACCGAGATTATTGATTACAAAACAGGTGCAACAGAACATTCTTTCAAAAATTTGGCAGAACTGTTTGATGCGACGGTGAAAAAAAGGAATAAAGCGGCATTTCAAACATTGCTGTATGCATTTGTGTGGGATGAAATGCATCCCGGTGAAGATGCAATTTATCCCTGTATCTATGCGCTGAAAGAGATTTTCAAGGAGGAAACGAGTCGTTTGACGATCAAAGAAAACGGCAACAGGGAAGTCAATTATCCTGAATTGAGGGATCAGTTTAAACTTTTACTGGTAAGTTTACTGGAGGAAATTTTTAATCCGGACCTTCCTTTTCAACAAACAACGGTGGAAGAACATTGCCAATATTGTACATTTATTTCCATTTGTGGCAAGTAGCTTTATTAATCGTGATTGAGCAGATCTGGTCTGATTTTGCGCGTTCGCTCAATAGCCTGCTCCATTTTCCATTCATCGATCATTTGGTCGTTTCCTGACAAGAGTATATCCGGAACCTTCCAACCTTTGTATACGGCCGGCCGTGTATATACCGGCGGTGTTAGCAAACCATCCTGGAAAGAATCGGTTAATGCGGAGGTCTCATCAGACAGCACACCCGGCAACAGTCGCACGATAGCATCCGATACGATGGCAGCAGCTAGTTCTCCGCCTGTCAGTACATAATCTCCGATCGAATATTCTTTGGTAACCAGGTAGTCCCTGACACGCTGATCGATCCCTTTGTAGTGGCCGCACAGGATCATCAGGTTACCCTTCATTGAAAGCTGATTGGCATCCTGCTGAGTGAATCTGGCTGCATCAGGTGTAAGGAATATGATTTCATCATAGGTTCTTTCTGCTTTGAGTGCAGTTATGGCTCTGTCGATCGGCTCAACCATCATGACCATGCCAGCCCCTTTGCTGAATGCGTAATCATCCACCCTTTTGTGTTTGTCTGTCGCCCAATCCCTGATGTTATGAATGCAAATCTCGGCCAGTCCCTTTTCTCTTGCCCTCTTTAAGATGGAGTGATTGAATGGACTTTCGAGTAATTCAGGTACGACAGTCAGGATATCTATTCGCATAAATCAGATTTTTGGCAAAGGTAAAAAAAAGTCCGGCACCCTCAGATTCATCCGGTTTATGTACTTTTTCCATAAATTTCTAAAAATATGTCATAGAAACAGTTGACGTTAACGCGCAATTGTCTATTTTCGTGCTCAATATAATAATGTACATCCATCCTGGCTTGATCGCCGTAATGAAAATGCTGATGAAATCTAATGAATTGAAGAATCCTGCTTCTGAACCGGAAAATGAACAGCAACCAGTTTCCGACGGGCAGATTGCAGAGACAAGCGGTACTTCGGAATCTATTGAAATAATTGAAGAAGCTATAGAAGAGGAACTTACAACAGAAAAACCAGAATCAGAACCAATCATCGCATTGGAAACTATTGAAAGCGAACAAACCGCTTCAGTCGCTGATCTAACTGTGGCTGAAACTGAACTATTGACAATCGTTGCTCCCAAGCCTAAGGAGAAAAAGAAAAAAGCTGAAGCAGGAGCAGTTTCGAAAAAAGAACCAAAAGCAGCTAAAGCAGTAGCATCTGAAGTAGAAGAAGCTGTTGTCGCTGAGGCTGTTCATGAAAAAGGATCTGAAGTAGACGAAATAAATCTTGAACCACATCCTGATCACATCAACGAAGAAGATGATCCGTTTCACGATGATGAGCCTTCAGCTGACGGTAAGCCGATTCACGATTATTCCTCCTATAACAAGATTAATCTTATCAACACGCTCCGAAAAATCATCAGTGAAGGGGAAGTGGATGTTATCAAACCGCATGCAGATGCCATCAAAGCCTGTTTTTATAAAATCAGAAACCACGAAATAACGGAACAAAAGGCTGCATTTGTAGCAGAAGGCCACGACGAAGAGCTTTTTCTGCCCGAATCTGATCCTTTTGAACAGGAATTAAAAGATCTCTTCCGGGAATATAAAAACCTCAGATACGAATCCAACAAAAAACAGGAAGCGGTCAAGGAAGAAAATTATCTTAAGAAGACCGAAATAATAGAAGAAATAAAAACACTGGTGAACAGTGATAATTCATTGAACAATACGTTTCAATTGTTCAACGAATTGCAAATAAAATTCAAAGCCCTTGGGCAGGTTCCGCAATCGAAAGTCAAAGATCTCTGGGAAAATTACCACTACCAGGTTGAGCGGTTTTATGATTTTATTAAAATCGACAGAGAATTAAGGGATCTTGACCTGAAGCGCAACATGGATCAAAAGGTACTTTTGTGCGTAAGGGCAGAAGAGTTGGCCGACAAAATGGAAGATCCGCTGTCTACATTTAAAGAGCTTCAAAAATTACACGAATCATGGAGGGAGGTAGGCCCTGTTCCCAGAGAACATAAGCAGGAGCTTTGGGATCGCTTTAAAATAGCTACATCAGTTATCAACAAAAGATACCAGCAACATTTTGAACAAGAGCGCTCGGTTCAAAAAGAGCAGCTTCAGAAGAAAATTGAACTTTGTGAAAAGGCAGAAGAGCTCTCAGGATTTGTTTCCGATAACCCGCGTGAATGGAATGATGTAACCGAAAAGGTCATCTTGCTGCAGGAAGAGTGGAAGAAAACAGGTTTTGGTCCCAGAAAGGAGAACTCTAAAATTTGGGATCGTTTCAGAGCTGCCAATGATAACTTCTTCCAAAACAAGCGTAATTTCTGGAACAAGAGCAAAGAGCATCTGCTTCAAAACTATGCTTTAAAAGTTGACATTTGTGAACAGGCTGAAAGATTGAAAGTTAGCGAAGAATGGAAGGCTACAACAGACCGCCTGATTACCCTTCAGAAGAAATGGAAAGAGGTTGGTCCGGTTCCCAGAAAGCAATCCGAATTGATTTGGAAACGTTTCCGTACAGCCTGCGACGAGTTTTTTAACAAGAAACAGACTCATTTCTCAGGTGTCACAGGTGATCAGGATGAGAACCTGAAAGCTAAAAAGATACTTTTAGCCGACATTGAAGAATTTAAAGCAACCGGATCTGCACAGGATGATCTTTCCGCTCTTAAAAAATTCCAGGACCGGTGGGCTGAAATAGGTCACGTTCCGTTCAGAAAAAAAGAGGAATTACAGAATCGGTATCACGATGCGATTGATAATCAGTTTAATAAAATTAAGATGGATGATCAGGATCTTAACCTGATCAAATTCAAGTCGAAGATTGAACACCTGGCCTCTGTTCCAAGAGGATGGTCCAAGATCAATACCGAGCGCGACCGGTTTGCCGTTCGGCTGAGGCAGCTGGAGAATGATATCAACACGCTTACCAACAATGTTGGATTCTTCGGGACATCAGCGGGTGCGCAATCGCTTGTCCAGGGTGTTAACGATCAGATTGAAAAATTAAAATTACAAATTGATCAGCTTAAATCGAAGATGAAAATCATCGATGAACAAGAAGAAATCAATTGATTCTTATCAACTTTACAGGACCCGTTCCCTTTTCGGAGCGGGTCTTTGGTTTGATTTTTAGCCGACTTTTTTATTCCCGGATTCTGCCTTTACGTTTTTTATTCTTTACTTTGCATGCTGTTAATGCACACTAAAACAGGAAAGTTTTGTCTACTACAAAGTACATTTTTGTAACCGGAGGTGTTGCGTCCTCCCTGGGAAAAGGTATTATTGCCTCCTCTCTTGCCAAACTACTTCAGGCAAGAGGATACAGAGTTACCATCCAGAAACTGGATCCTTACATCAATGTTGATCCCGGAACACTCAATCCCTACGAACATGGCGAATGTTATGTAACAGAAGACGGAGCTGAGACTGATCTTGATCTTGGTCATTATGAGCGCTTTTTGAATTCGCCAACTTCCCAGGCCAACAATGTTACGACTGGCAGAATCTACCAGTCTGTTATCAACAAAGAGCGGAGAGGGGATTTTCTGGGAAAAACCGTTCAGATCATTCCCCACATTACGGATGAAATTAAGCGTTACATTAAATTCCTGGGTTCAAAGAAAAAATTTGATGTTGTCATATCTGAGATTGGCGGAACTGTTGGTGACATTGAATCGCTCCCATACATTGAGTCTGTTCGTCAGATGAAATGGGAATTGGGAACGGATGCGCTGATCATTCACCTCACACTGGTTCCCTATTTGCAGGCTTCCGGGGAACTGAAAACAAAACCTACGCAACACTCAGTCAAACAGTTGCTGGAGAATGGCGTCCAGCCGGATGTACTGGTGCTTCGGACGGAACACCAGCTAACCCCCGACTTGAAGGGAAAAGTTGCCTTGTTCTGTAATGTCAGCAAGGAAGCAGTGATCGAATCGATTGATGTTTCTACTATTTATGAGGTTCCAATCAGGATGAGGGACGAAAAACTTGATGAGATCGTCTTGAAAAAACTCGGCTTGCCGCTGGGTAATGAACCTGATCTGAAGAGCTGGAACGAGTTTCTTTACCGGTACAAGAATCCCAAAAAGGAGGTGAAAGTTGCGCTTATCGGCAAGTATGTTGAATTAAGAGATGCCTACAAGTCTATTGCAGAGGCTCTTATACATGCAGGTGCCACCAACGAATGCAGGGTAAAGGTTGAATGGATCCATTCAGAAAAGATCAATGAAGAAAATATTGAACGAAAATTAAAAGGTTGTCAGGGTATTATCATCGCACCTGGTTTTGGCCATAGGGGCGTTGAAGGAAAAATTACTGCGGCAAAATACGCACGGGAATTGAAGATTCCCTACTTTGGCATATGTCTGGGTATGCAAATCGCAGTAATAGAATTTGCAAGGAATGTGCTGCATCTGGAGTGTGCCGATTCAACTGAGATGAACCAGTTAACAAAATTTCCTGTCATCGACTTAATGGATGAACAGAAAGGAATTGTCAACAAAGGCGGTACCATGCGGCTTGGATCTTATGATTGCCAGGTAAAACGGGATTCGCATGCCTTCGTCGCTTATGGCAAGACGAAAATATCCGAGCGCCACCGGCACCGTTATGAGTTCAACGACAGTTTTCAATCCAAATTTGAAAAAGCCGGCATGAAGGCAACCGGTATCAATCCAGATACCAACCTGGTGGAAATCATCGAAATCCCTGATCATCCCTGGTTTGTCGGGGTTCAGTTTCACCCCGAATACAGAAGTACCGTACTTCAACCACACCCGCTGTTTGTTGCTTTTATCAAAGCGGTTATCGAAAATTCTCAAAAAAATTCAATTTAATTTATGGATAAAAATACCATCGCCGGACTGGTTCTCATTTTTGCTATTTTGTTTGCTGCCAGTTATTTTAACAAACCTTCAGAAAAAGAGATCGATAAGCTCAGACTGAAGAATGATTCCATTGCATTGGCAGAAATGGCAAAAACCAAAGAGAATGTCAAACAGTCGGAATTAGCTGCTGTTTTGCCGGTCCTTTCCAAGACTACAACCGCAGCCGTTGAAAATGAGCTGACTAACCTGTACGGGGTTTTTGCTTTTGCGGCCAAAGGAGAAGAGAAATTCGTCACCCTTGAAAATAATCTGATGAAGGTGGTTTTGACCAACAAAGGGGGAAAGATATATTCTGTCGAGTTAAAAGACTACAAAAGATTTGACGGCAAACCATTGGTGCTTTTTGAAGGAGAAGAGAATCATTTTGGATTAAACTTCTTCTCCCAGAACAAAAGTATACAGACAGACCATTTCTTCTTTACGCCTTCTGTTACTGAGTCCAATGTTACCGTAATAGGCGGTAAAGTGCCGAAAGGAAAGGAGGGACGCGAAAAATACAACAAAGACAATCCGGGTGACTCCAAAACCGTTTCGATGCTCCTGGATGCCGGAAACGATGTCAGCCTTGAATATGCATATACCCTAAGAAACAACTCTTACCTGTTGGATTTCAACATCAAAACAGCAGGTTTGAAGAAGGTCGCAGGCGCCAATTCAGAATATGTCAACTTCCTCTGGAGCATCAATATGCCGAGGCAGGAGAAAATGTCGAAATTTGGCGAAAACAACCAGTCTACCATCTACTATAAGTTCGACAAAGATGTGGTGGATAAACTTGCTCCGGCAAAATCTGAATCCAAATCTTTGGCAACCAAAGTGAAATGGGTTGGTTTCAAACAGCAGTTTTTCTCCTCAGTTTTGATTGCCGATCAGTCGTTCCAGAACGGACAGATTTCAACCAAGAAAAAAGATACTGATTCGTCCTATGTGGCTGAAATGACTGCTGATCTGACAATTCCTCTGGATGTAAAAGGAAGTGAAAATTTCCCGGCTAAGATTTTCTTTGGTCCGAACCAGTACAATGTTCTGAATCAGTATGATTTAGGAATGGAGGAGCAGCTTTCGCTTGGATGGACGGTAATTGGATGGGTGAACAAATACATTGTCATCCCTGCCTTCGATTTTCTGCGTCGCTACATCAGCAATTTTGGGTTGATCATTCTGCTGCTGACCATTTATATCAAATTACTGACACTGATCTTCACCTACAAATCTTATATCTCAACGGCCAAGATGCGTCTTTTGAAACCTGAGATTGAGGAGATTCAAAAAAAGTTTGGCGAAGATAAAAAACTGGAATCCCAGCAAGCTGTCATGGCTTTCTATAAAAAAGCCGGGGTGAATCCAATGGGTGGCTGCCTCCCGATGTTACTCCAGATGCCGATTCTGATTGCCATGTTCTACTTTTTCCCTATTTCGATAGAGCTGCGTCAACAGAGTTTCCTGTGGGCAAGTGATTTGTCAACCTACGATTCAGTCATGACATTGCCATTTACAGTACCTTTTGGCTTTGGCAATCACGTAAGTTTATTCTGCTTGTTGATGACAATTGCCAACATTCTCTACGTGAAATACAACAACGAGATGACAGGTGCCGGTACCCAGCAGATGCCGGGTATGAAAACCATGATGTACCTGATGCCGGTGATGTTCCTGTTCATCTTCAACAGCTATGCGTCAGGTTTGAGCCTGTATTACTTCTTATCGCTGGTATTCACTTTTGTACAGATGTATATTTTCAAGAAACTGATCAATGAGGATAAAATACATGCACAACTGAAAGCCAAGCAAAAAGTGCCGGTCACCAAATCCAAATTCCAGACCCGACTGGAAGAAGCAACCAAACAAAAAGCACTGTCGGATAAAAGAAGAAAATAAAAAAAAGCGCTGATGAGGCGCTTTTTTTATGTGACAATTCGACGATTCGACAATTCGACGATTCGACAATTCGACGATTCGACAATTCGACAATGTGATGATTCGAAGATTAGACAATGGATTAAAGGTATTCGACGAGGTTATAAATTAGATAACAGATCAAAAGAATTAGAATTAACAAATGACCTAATTGTCGAATTGTCGAATTATTTAATTGTCGAATTATTTAATCTTTTGCTCAGAGCCACCATCTTTATAGCTGTATAGGCTGCCTCGTCCCCTTTGTTGCCCAATCTTCCCCCGGCCCTGTCAAGGGCTTGCTGCTGGTTATCGGTCGTTAAAACGCCAAATACAAAGGGTATTCCATACTCAAGGTTCAGTTTGGTTGTCCCGTAAGTCACGCCCTGACAGATGAAGTCAAAATGACGCGTCTCACCCTGAATCACACAGCCAAGCAGGATAACTGCATCAACATCAGTGTTCTCAGCCATCAGTTGCCCGCCAAGTGTCAGTTCGAAGGTACCAGGTACTTCTTCAACATGAATATCTTCGCGCAAAGCGCCAAATTTTTGGAGGGTGTCGACTGCACCGTTTTTCAGGGCGATGGTAACTTCAGGATTCCATTCTGCATAGACGATTCCAAATTTCATGCCTTTGGCATCCGGAACCTGGTGATTGACATGGTCAGAGAGATTTACTGTTGCCATAATAAAAGTTTATAATGTTTATAATGTTTGAAATGTTTGAAATGTTTGAATTGTTCGAATTGTTTGAATTGTTTCCGGTCCCTGAGCAGCGCCGCCCTGAGCTTGCCGAAGGGTCGAAGGGGAAATGTTTGAATTGTTTATCGATCCTTGAGCGTGGTCGGGGAGTCGGAGGGAAAATACTCGTTAAATTATATGTAAGTGTAAAGGTATCTTTATCTAACCAAACTTAAAAGAGTCAACCATGGAATTGCTTCACTTTCGCCCTGCAAACCAAGCATAAACCATTTCATCATCGGCAAGGGATACAATATTCGCCGCTTTTAACTTACTTGCACAAAATAATTGCCAATAATGAGCCGATTCTTTTCTTTTTGCCTGATACTGATCCTAAGCGGAAATTTATCTGCCCAGATGCAAACATTGAACAGCCATGTAATTTTAAACTACAACTTGCGGGATTCTGCAAGGGTGAATTATTCCTTTGACAAAAAGACCCATTCTCTGCTGAAATCAGCTATTTTGCCTGCTTCCCTGATGTTGGCAGGCATTATTGTTGAAACACTTCCATCCAATACAGTGTTCAGCAAAGATAGAATTCAGATGCACATCCTGGATAAAATGAATGGTTTCACAACCACTGCCGATAATTACCTTCAATTTGTTCCAATGGCTGCCCTTTTTAGTTTTAAGCTGGCCGGGATGAAAAGCAGGAACGATCTGATGAATCAGGCTATTTTGACTGCAAAATCCGAATTGCTTATGCTGACCATTGTAAATTCAATGAAATATTTCATTCACGACATGCGCCCCGACGGAAGCAGCGACAACTCCATGCCTTCCGGTCATACGGCCCAGGCATTTGTCTCCGCAACCTTGCTCGACATGGAATACAGGGAAACCTCACCCTGGATCAGTGTCGGTGGATATCTCTGTGCTACTGCCACTGGTTTTTTTCGTGTTGCCAATAACCGGCATTGGGCTTCAGATGTACTGATTGGTGCAGGAATCGGAATTGCTTCGGTTAAATTGGTCTATCTGACTCATCAGTACAGATGGGGTAAAAAGCCTTCTTCAGCAGCATTAGTACCAATGCTTTACCAAAATGGCGGGGGAGTGGCTTTTGCGATGAAGTTCTAAGATAATGTGCCAATTCGACAATTCGACGATTCGACAATCAAAGAAGTGATCCTGCAACCACAATCGAAAATCGGAAATTTTACCAGAAGCAAAACCTCCCCGGAATAATCCCCGCTTTGAATGAGCCTATCAGGGTTCCAGCTTCGGAAAAACGGCTGATGATACCTGGCTGCTGGTAATCCAATGCATCGCTGACATAGATGTTACCGTTGACGGGATCAATTCCCAGACCATACAGCAGTTTCGATTTAGTTGTCAGAAAAGGTTTATCAGGCAGCTGGTCAGACGATACGGCCATTTTTCTCACTTCACTGCCCAAAAGGTAAAAGAGGTTTTCGCCCTTGCCGTCAATGGTCAATTTGACCGGCTTTGCTCCGGCATTGAAACTTAAAGTCTGCTCAATCTTCAAAGTAACCGGATTAATACATTGCAGTACAGCGGGGTTTGCCGACGTGTTTCCCGGTACAGACTGGCACAATACCCATATTTTGCCAAACTTGTCGGAAACTATCCCGCAAGGCTGTACTCCGGTGGAAATTTCACCAACGATCTGATCCCTGTCCGTATTGATTACCAGCACTGTTTTATCTCCCGACCAACAGGAGACAAAAAGTAAGTTTCCCAATTGCACCATTTCTTCAGTTGAGGGGTGCAAAGGGGTTGAAACTGAGCCGGTAATCTGATTGGTTTCCGGATTGACAATTGTAATCTTACCCGCGTACAGGTCTGTCACATAGGCCTTTTGGTTGTTTACAAAATGCAAATACCTGGGCGAAGTCAACCCGGTAATTTTGCCGGTATATTTCCCTGTATGCGTATCCAATTCATAGATTTTCCCTGAGTTATTGACAACCACATAGCCAACCGATTGGCGGATAGTCATCGATTCTGCCACATCTCCGAGCGGCAATCCGTTAACCCGGTAAAACAGATCGTTTTGAACCTCTTTTTTCAGCGTGTCATAACAAGAGATGGTTGCGTTCCCGTACATAAAATTACCTTCATTGACCACGAAAACCCCGCCTGCCGGGAGTTGAACAATACCCTGCTGAAGGTGATCTTTCACCCACTGATCGTCTTTCATGCAGCCTGTCATCAATAACGGCAGCAGGATAAGGAGAAAGCTCCCGTTAAGACAGGTTTTTTTGCTAAAAATCATAACGCAAAATAAATTGGAAATTCCTTCCCGGCATCGGACGCTGCAAAACGGTCCGATAAGCTTCGTTAAAAACATTCAAAACTTTGCATTCAGCCGCCAGCTTTTTTTTGCCTGCCGGGATTGCCACACCTAATAAAAGGTTATTCATGAAATAGGGATAGAGATAGTCAGAAATTGTCTCCTCGTTGTTGGCTGTGGTAGTATACCTTTTGCTGTAATAGTTCCACATCCAGTCGAACGAGAAACGTGACCACAAAAGGTGCAGATTCAGATTGGCCGAATTTTTTGGAATGTATGGAAGTTGTTTTCCGTAGGCAGGACTGTTTTCAGAAAGGTTAACAGTGCGGGTGAAGGCATAATTTCCCTTCAGATCGCAGCGAACAACCTTTACATAGCCGCTCCAGCCGATATTCGCCTCGATTCCATTGCTGCTAACTTTTTCAATGTTGTCGGGTTCCCAATACCCCTGAAACGTTGGCAGCCAGATGATCCAGTCTTTGACACAGGAATAAAAAATGGAAATTCCGCTATGAAATTTGTTTTTTCCGAGTGAAAAATCGTTGGTGGCACCTAAGTCAGCCTGGAAACTTTTTTCGGACTTCAAATCAGGATTGCCTCCCGGTATATAGTAGAGATCATTGAGGGTAGGCACATGGCTGTTCCCGGCTACGGAGGCGCTCAATTTTAGAGGTTTCAATGGATCCGGCTGATAGCTCACCCTCAGCAAGGGCAGCAAAGCCTCGTGCCTGAAGTCAATCAGCTCTTCCCTCATCATCATTTCTGCCTCCCAATATTGGTTCAGTTTGGTTTCAATCCTCGCAAACACTGAATTTTCCATCCTGCATTGGTTGTACCCGCTTATTTGTGATGTCGGCAGGCGATTTTCAGAGAGAACCCGATAATAATCGGCTTCTAATCCGGCAACCAAGGTAAATTTCCGGTTGATGTTGTATCGGTAATCCAATTTGTTGATAAATGAGAGGATTTTTGCATCGGCATCCGTCACAACCTGATTCATAGCCCCGCTAACACTGTTTTCGAGCCTGTAGGCTGAATTTTGAAGATTGATTGCAGAAAGCAACGACAACCGGCTCCGAACGCCAAATCGCCTCCATTCTGCGACAGACCGGAGGGCGTTCTCAGATTGCCTGTTGATATTGGATAAGGCATCACTTTCGTTGGTTAGTAGGGTAGGAATGCTGCGTTCGTTATGCTGCAACCATGATTTAAGGGAGAATGTCTGATCAGAAGCAACTTGAAGGTAAAGCTCCTGTAATAAGCCGTAATTCAGGTAAGCTGCATTCTTGTTCTGTTCTTCCTGATAAATATAATCGCCTGTTAACGGATCAATTGTTGCATTTAACTTGTTGGTAAACGGAAAGTCATTGGCTGAGGAGTTGTAAAAAAATGCGCTCTTTGTCTGAACCTTCCTGTTTCCGGCATTAATTTGCAAATATTCGTCAAAGGTACGATAGCTGCCGATTCCGCTGAGTAATTTCCCCGAAAGGTTATTGTTCCAGTCCGGCCTGTTTTCGAGTAAAATTGTTCCGCCAAGCGCCCCTGCTGATTGCGAAAGGGAAGAGGAGCCGTGAAGCAATTTCACGTTGTCGGTAAAATAGACAGGAATAAGGGAGAAATCGACCATTCCCAACATCGGAGAGTTCAGTTCAAGGCCATTCCAGCTGACTTTTGTGTGCGACGGAGCCGTTCCGCGAAATGATACCGTCGCCATCGCACCTCTTCCGTATTCTTTGACAAAGATGGGAGTATTTTGCGACAGGAGTTCCGAAAGCCTTACCGTGCCTGACTTGACCAGGGTAATTGAATCGATCTCAGATCTTGTTTCATTGGAATTTTTGGTTATTCTTTTCCCATTGATCTGAATGGATTCTAATCTCACCGTATCATTCAGAAATTGTGCCTTAGCAGGTTTTTGCAGAACAATTCCCATCAAAATAACCAACAAAAGTAGGTAACAGCATCTCATTCATAGCTTTTTTTGTCCAGCAGGTGAATGTCTGCCGCACCGCTTATCTCCGTTGAAACCTCATTTAACCATCCGGCTGTTTGAAAAACACCGCTCTGAACTTTAATAAAACTAACTGAAGAGAGGTTTGCAGGTTTTCCATAGGCATCAACGGCCGACGAAATATCCAGGAAATTGGCTCTTAGCATGGTGTTGAAATCCGCATTGCCGTAGCATTCAGCATAGCCGAACTGAAAAAGTCCGGTTCGCGGCATCCAAAGTTCAACAGAAGGGTCTTTTGAGGTATTCAGGTATGCATCAGGCAACCTCTCTCCGCTGAAAGTGACGGATGTTTTATCTCCGTATCCCAGCCACCACCATCTATCAGTTCCGAATCCGGGTACCAACGACCCCGATTTTCCCTGGTTATCTTTCCATGTTACGTACCCTGAAGGTCCAGGTTTATAATAGGTTACCTGATAATTGTGAATAGTCTCAGGATTGTTGTATTCACTGCCTTTGAGCTCCAGCCACGAGCCGTCATCAGGCAATCCGTTGTTGTTGGTATCTGCCATCACATAGATTACTCCCGGCTCGGAGGAGACCGAAGGCTGGGTGTAAATGGCAATGTCTGGCCCATTCGTGTTGACTACAGAATGGTCAAAACCGGCAATGATGTAACCTCCCCAGCCACCAAGAGATGTAAAAGATTTGCTATTAACCCATGGTTCACCGATAAAATCAGCCCCTTTTTCGGTGGGGGAAATTATTGTTGCATGTTGGCCGGGACCGTACTGATATTCAAATACTTTGGATATATAGGCTGATTGATTGGTCGCTAAAGGTTCATTGGTGTTACTGACCAAATC
>Ga0163199_1000913_pt1 | contig 18397 bp, 22 predicted proteins | sample PL_2010_150m_FD_113537 | JGI IMG/M metagenome (GOLD analysis project Ga0163199, IMG submission 113537) | Freshwater microbial communities from Powell Lake, British Columbia, Canada to study Microbial Dark Matter (Phase II) - PL_2010_150m | ecosystem: Environmental > Aquatic > Freshwater > Lake ...
GTCTCGATGAGAGTCAGGCGATGTTCCTTGATCTGCTGCGCTGGCGCGGCTATTTTCATGCGGCAACCCGAAATCGAATGCGAGGAACTATAGCCGAGTAACGCCGTCGGCTCAATCGAGAATCCATGTTCCGGTCAACCGCTCACCTGGCCCGGCGTTAGTCAATTGCGGGTCATCCAACCCAATCAACCCGGGAACCCACCAATGAACCGAAACACGATCGCGGCCGGACTCATGGCGCTAATGCTTTCACTGACGGCCCGCGCGGAGCCCGTCATACCCGCAGGCGGTGATTGCGGCCTGGCGCGCGACCCGCTGCGCTGCCAGGCATTGCAAAAGGCCCGTGGCGCATGCAAGGAGAAACGGGGAAGCGCACGCCAGAAGTGCGTGCAGGAAAAGCTGCCGGCACCGGATTGCACCCGCGACAAGGATCGAATCCGCTGTGAAGCGCGCCATGTCGCGCAGGAAGCCTGCAAAGGCAAGACCGGCAAGGAAAAGCGATCCTGCCTGCGTGACCTCGAACTGGCGGGAGGCGCCAGGGTGCCGGTAACGAAGTAGCCAGGACGCTCCCGGGCATGGCACTCTCCCATCAAGAATCGGCTCGCCTCCTTGATTTCTCCAAGAGCTGGATGTAAAGTAAGAAAGTAATGCTGTCATTACGGGAGGAATAGCGTGCTAGCGCTTGCCAAAATTACCGCCAAAGGCCAAACCACTATTCCGCAGGACGTTCGGGCTGCCCTGAAAGTCTCTTCGGGTGATCTGATCGCGTGGGAAATCGGCGCTGACGGGACGGCGACCGTGCGTCGCGTCCAGCCTATGGACGTTGAGTACATGCGCGCCGTCGAAGGCACATTGAGCGAATGGGGCGGCGCCGCGGACGAGGAATCGTATGGCGACCTATGATCGTTTTGCCGTGGTGCGGGTGCCCTTCCCTTTCACCGACAGTAATGCCACCAAGAACCGTCCCGCCCTGGTGCTCTCCGACCCCAAGGGTTTCAATACCTCGGCCGGACATTCGGTCATGGCCATGATTACTTCGCAGGCCAATTCGCCTTGGCCTCTCGATTGCACGATAACCAATCTTGCCGCCGCCGGTTTGCCCGCGCCGTCGAAAGTGCGCTTCAAGCTGTTTACTCTCGACCATCGGCTGGTTCGCGGACAACTCGGGAAGCTGTCTCCCGCCGATGCAAAGATCGTTCGGAGTGGTCTTGCCAAGTTGTTCGGAACCAAATAGTGAGTCTGGCTAGTTTTCCAGTACCTCCCGCCACGCCACCAACTTCTTCTGGAAGGCCAGAGTATATGCCGGGCTGGAGGACGGCAACATCCGCGTTGCATAACCGAGTTCGTCGAAATCAGCAGCGCAGCGGGCGGCCGTCCGGCCGTTGAAGCAGACGCGCCGCAGGTTCGGCGCGAGTCTTTTCAATCTCCCGAAGTCGTTGGCCTGCGCGCCCCGGATCGCGCTATCCAGGCTGCCGGAGCGTTCGCAACTGGCGTATACATCCCACACGGCGATTCCGGCACGCCGCAGCGCCAACTGCCGATCGGCGTAGTCCATCTCCGCCAGCGGAACCTCGAGCAGCGCCGCGAGCAGGCGCCAGAACTGGTTCTGGCGGTGACCATAATATTGCTGCGCGGCCAGCGAAGCCGCCGACGGAAAACTCCCGAGGATCAGGGTCGTGGCGGCCGCGCCGATGATCGGCGGCAGGCCGCGCAGCCGTGCCGTCATCGCGGTTGATACCGGCTCAGGCCGGAGTGGCGCCGCCCATCTCCAGCATCAAATGGTTGATGCGGCGCACGAAGCCGGCGGGATCGTCGAGCTGGCCGCCTTCCGCCAGCATCGCCTGATCGAACAGCACCGCCGCCCAGTCGTCAAAATGCTGCTCCTCGTGGCGGATGCGCAGCACCACCGGATGCTTCGGATTGATTTCGAGTATCGGCTTGGAATCCGGCGTCTTCTGGCCGGCCGCCTTGAGCAACCGCGCCAGGTTGCCGCCGATGTCATGTTCGTCGGCGACCAGGCAGGCCGGGCTGTCGGTGAGGCGGTGGGTGACGCGGACTTCCTTGACACGTTCGCCAAGCGACTTGGCGGTTTTCTCGATGAAGTCCTTGAACTCCCCCGCTTCCTTCTCCTGCTCCTGCTTCTCGACCGCGTCTTCGAGCGATCCGAGGTCGAGGCCGCCCTTGGCCACCGATTGCAGGGATTTGCCGTCGAATTCACTGAGGTTGCCGATCACCCATTCGTCGACCCGATCTGACAGCAGCAGGACTTCAATGCCTTTCTTGCGGAAGATTTCCAGGTGCGGACTGTTCCTCGCCGCGTTGAATGTCTCGGCCGTGACAAAATAGATCTTGCTCTGGCCCTCTTTCATGCGGCCCACATAGTCTGCCAGCGACACGCTTTCTTCGGTCGTGTCGGCATGGGTCGAGGCAAAGCGCAGCAGCGCGGCAATCTTCGCCTTGTTGGAATAGTCCTCGCCGATGCCTTCCTTCAGCGCACGACCGAATTCAGCCCAGAACCTGGTGTACTGCTCCTTCTGGTTTTCCGCCAGATCTTCCAGCAGGCTCAACACCTTCTTGGTACACCCGGCGCGGATCGCCTCGATATCCTTGCTCTCCTGCAGGATCTCGCGCGAGACATTCAGCGGCAGGTCGTTGCTGTCGACCACGCCCCGGACAAAACGCAAATAGTGCGGCATCAGTTGCTCTGCATCGTCCATGATGAACACGCGCCGCACATACAACTTGATGCCGTGGCGAACATTGCGGTCCCACAGGTCGAACGGGGCATGCGCCGGAAGGTAAAGCAGCTGGGTATACTCCTGCCGGCCCTCGACGCGCGCATGGGTCCAGGCGAGCGGATCATCGTAATCATGGCCTACGTGCTTGTAGAACTCGCGGTATTCGTCGTCGCTGATTTCGCTCTTGGCGCGCGCCCAGAGTGCGCTGGCCTGGTTCACCGTTTCGTCCTCGGCAGTGACCTTCTGCGCCTTGGCCTCCTGGTCCCACTCCTCCTTCTTCATGATGATCGGCTGGAGGATGTGGTCGGAATACTTGCGGATGATGCCGCGCAGCTTCATGCCTGAAAGCAGATCGTCCTGTCCCTCGCGCAGGTGCAGGGTGATTTCCGTGCCATGCGAAGCCTTGTCGACCATCTCGACGGCATACACGCCTCCGCCCTCGTTGGCCATGTCGCATTCCCAGCGCACGCCTTGACCCGCTTGCTCGCCGGCGCGCCGGGTGACGACCGTGACCTTCTCTGCGACGATGAAGGCGGAATAGAATCCCACCCCGAACTGACCGATCAGATGGGCGTCCTTCTGTTGATCGCCGGAAAGTCGCGCGAAGAATTCCTGGGTGCCGGACTTGGCGATGGTGCCGAGGTTCTGGATCACCTCATCGCGACTCATGCCGACGCCATTGTCGGTGATGCTGAGGGTGCGCGCCTGCGCATCGTAGCCGATACGTATATTCAGCTCCGCGTCGCCTTCGTAAAGCGCCGGGTTATGCAGGGCCTCGAAGCGCAGTTTGTCGCAGGCGTCCGAAGCGTTGGAGATCAGCTCGCGGAGGAAAATTTCGCGGTTGCTGTATAGGGAATGGATCATAAGCTGCAGCAGTTGCTTGACTTCGGCCTGGAAGCCGAGGGTTTCGCGCGGGCTCGCTGCTGTTTGGGCTTCGGTTGCATTCGTGGTCATGGCAAGATCCTGTCAGAAAACGTGAAAATTAAGTGACCCGCGGCAAAGCCGGGGGTTTATCCGGTGAGTGCCTCAAAGGCGCCCTAAAACCGTGAGCCGCCCGAGGCGACTGGTTTTTCGCTCCTTCCCCCTCGCAGGGGGAAGGTTGGGATGGGGGTTAAAATGTTCCGGTCTCACTCGACACTTTCCACCCCCACCCTAGCCCTCCCCTTGTCCGCGGGAGGGAATGTTGGCACTAATTTTAACTTTCTACACGACTGCCGCAAAGGTCGAACCTATAGCAGTCCGCCGGCAGCGCCGGGGGTTTACCCAACAGAATTACAAAATTGGGGCGGTCGCGATTATTTCAAGCGGCGCTGAAAACGCCATTTCGCCGGGACTTCCGGATTCAAGTCAATAAAGAATCTCGACGATCTCGATCTCGCGCAGTCCGAGCGGACTCTGGAAACGCACCTGGTCGCCCAGCCGGGCCTTCATCAGGGCGCGCGCCAGCGGGGAAATCCAGCTGATGCGGCCGACTGCGGCATCGGCTTCGTCGACGCCGACAATTTGATAGCTGGCCCGGATGCCGTCCGCGTCGACGATCGCCACGGTGGCGCCGAAGAACACCTGATCCAGGTTTTCCTGGCGACCCGGATCGACCACCACCGCGTTTTCAAGCCGCTTGGTCAGATAGCGAAGTCGTTTATCAATCTCCCGCAGGCGTTTCTTGCCATAGATGTAGTCACCGTTTTCCGACCGGTCGCCATTGCCGGCCGCCCAGGAAACCACCTGCACCAATGCCGGCCGCTCAACTTTCAGCAACTGCTCGAACTCGACCCGCAGCCGGGCATGACCTTCCATCGTCATGTAGTTCTTGCTGCCGGGCGGGAGCGCGGGCATGCCGACGGGTTCGTCGTCTTCCTCGTCGCTTTCCTTGACGAATGCCTTGTTCATCGGGGTGTGGTCAAATACGCAACCGTCGCAAAGGCGACATTGTATGACGCCGGCACCCATGACGACACCCCAGCTCTTTCCGCCGCTGCCGCGTCGCGCCGCATTGCGCGCCGGCATCAACGCCAGCCTGCCGCTGATGATGGCCGTCATCCCGTTCGGCGTAGTATGCGGCGCCAGCGCCGCCAGCATCGGCTTGAGCTTCGGGCAGGCCTGGGCCTTGTCGTGGCTGGTGTTTGCCGGTTCCTCCCAGATCGTCGCCATGCAACTCATGGCCAGCGGCGCACCGGCGTGGGTGATCGTGCTGACCGGCTGGATCGTCAACCTGCGCTTCATGATGTACAGCGCCACCCTGGCACCGCATTTCCGAGCGAGGTCGCGGCCTGGCCGCTGGTTTGCCGCCTACCTGCTGACCGACCAGGCCTTCGCTGTCACCCTGGCGCGAATTATCGAAGGCCGCGAAGCCCGCGAAACTGCCTGGTTCTATCTCGGCCTGGCCTTTTCGATCTGGCTGTTCTGGCAAATCGCCAGCGTCGCCGGAATCCTGCTGGGCAGTTTCATCCCCGCGACATGGTCCATGGATTTCGTCGTCGCCCTGACCTTCATCGCGCTGCTGGTGCCGCTGCTGAATGACCGTCTGATGCGCAGTGCCGCGCTGGTCGGCGGGATCGTGGCGCTGGCGCCGCAGTTGCCGTTCAAGCTCAACCTGATGACCGCGGCGCTGGCCGGCGCAGCCATCGCCCTGCTGATGGAGAAAATATGGATGCGACCCTCGTCTGGCTGATCATCGTCGCCCTGGCAGCCGCCACCTTCGGCACGCGCCTGTCCTTCATCGGCCTGCTGGCCCACGTCGAGCTGCCGCAATTGTTGCAGCGGGCGCTGGCCTTCGTGCCGCCGGCAATCCTCGCCGCTATCATTACCCCGCAGGTATTTCCCGTCGTGCAGGATCTGCCGACGCTCGACTGGCCGCGCCTCGTGGCTGCGCTGATCGCCTTCGCCGTAGCTTTTCGCACCCGCAGCACGGTCGCCACGGTGTCGGTCGGCATGCTGGTGCTGTGGGGTCTCCAGGCCGTGCCAGGCGTGACCGGACTCTCGTATTCCTGAGCTGCGCCTGTAGTAGTGCCGGTCGCCGGCAATCCTCAAAACCCGGTCAGGTAGTCGTTGATGTACTGCCTTCTGCGATCCGGGTTGTAAAGCACGCGCTGAACGACATCGGCAGGAATGTCGTTCGACGCCAGGAAAGCCAGTGCTTCCTCTATTTCGCCACGATCGAACATGACGATGCCTTGGTCAATGGCAGACTGCTTCTTCGAATTCTCGCGATTCATCTCGCCTTCCAATCGATTGATACGGGTTGACGTTGATTAGAGCGTTCTCTCAGGATATTTTCGCGGTCCCTGGACCGAAGATCGCAGCTTATCAATATTCGGCGCCGAGTGATTTCGGTTGCGTCACTCCATCCAACAATCTCTGAAACAGTTCGAAAGCAGCCCAGACAAATGTCATGCTCATCGAGACAGCAATTGCGAACACAGGGTGAACGAACACTGTCGATGGTGTCACCTCCGGATTGAATCGAAGTCTCGTGCAAGGGCTTTTTGTCGGGCATTGCGAAAATAGTGTACTCTTTTAGTCAGCCATCAGGGCCACGCCACGCCCGGTTTGATCCGAAACCCGTGGTGGATAGTTACGCGATCGCGGAGGGCTCTGTCTAGGTCTGGCGGCATTACGAACAACATTTGGCTGCTTTGGCGCCAAGCTGCGATGGACCTTGTGCAATCGGATGCTGCGCCCGTTCACCGTGATAATGCCAAGATCGGAGAGCTCTCGCAGCGTCCGCGAAAACGTTTCCGGAGTCAGCCCCAAACGCGAGGCTATCAGTTGTTTGCTGGTCACTAGGTGGATCGCGACGTCCTCGCTGTCAGGCACCCCTGAGCCATTCTGTTGCCGAAGATATTCAAGGGTCCTCTGCGTTCCTGACTCCAGGACGGTGGCCATAAGCTCGCCCTCAAGTTCGTAGCGCTTCTCTGCCATCAGCGAAATAATACGGTTACACAGTTGCGGGCACTTGCCCATTGCAGTGCGGACCACTTCACCCTCCAGGCAGACCAGCAGGGAGTCCTCGACGGCAATGGCAACGGAGTTGTAACAATGTCGGCCAAACAGTTCAACCTCACCGACACACTGTCCACTTTGCAACAAATCGAGCACTTTCTCGGTTCCGGTTGCCGAAAGCGCGACGCGTTTAACCAGTCCGGTCACCACGATATACAATTCCGTCGCGACGTCGCCGGGGTGATAAATGGCGCGCCCCTTGCAGACAGATTTCCAACGGCAACGAGGCGCGATCGCGGCCACCAACTCGCCACCCGACGCAGCGAACAGAGAATTGCGCGCGAGAAACTCCGCGACAGTTGCGCTCTCTATGCTCCATTGAGCAAGACTCATGACCTCTCCCCTTGTTTAGGCCGAGCACCCGCAGTGCAATGACAGGAGTGCCTGACTGCGTTGTTGAATGGCGCAAGGTTGGTCTTTATCCGGGTCGGTGATATTGATCCAGATCAAGCTTGATTGACGCGTAAATCATTAAGGCTCGAATGTCTCCGACAACTCTTGTGGCCATAAAGTGCCTCCGGTATTTTGCGGCACCGGCTAGCCGGGGCCACTCCGACCCGGTTTCGGCTCCTGACGGGCCCAGCGCAATTCGCGTGTGAAAAAGTTGCCAAGCCCGTGCGGCACGCCTAATATTCACAAATGGATACTGTTGACTCCCCCGATCAGCTTCGCGCCCGGCTGCAAGAGCTGGCCGTCGAACACCACGACCTCGACGCTGCCATTGCCAAGCTCATTGACACGCCGCCCATGGATGAACTCCTGTTGCGCCGCATGAAAAAGCGCAAATTGAACTTGAAGGACCGCATTACCCTGATCGAACGCATGCTGGATCCGGACGACCTGGCCTGAGTTCTCACCGATGGCGGACCCCAAGACTTACGGCCTGGACACGCTCAGTCTGCATGCCGGTCAGGTTCCGGACAGCCAGTTCGGCGCACGCGCCACCCCGATTTACCTGACCACCTCATTCGTCTTCAAGGACAGCGACCACGCCGCCGCGCTTTTCAACATGGAGCGCGCCGGCCATGTGTACTCGCGCATTTCCAATCCGACCAACGCGGTGCTGGAAGAACGCATTGCCGCCCTCGAAGGCGGCGTCGGGGCGATAGCCACGGCCTCGGGCCAGGCCGCGCTGCACCTGGCCATCGCCACGCTGATGGACGCCGGCAGCCACATCGTGGCTTCGCGAGCCCTCTACGGCGGCTCGCACAACCTGCTGGAATACACCCTGCCGCGTTTCGGCATCGAAACCAGCTTCGTCAATCCGCGCGACATGGATGGTCTGCGTGCGGCGATCCGGCCCAATACGCGGCTGATCTTCGGCGAGACACTGGGAAATCCCGGACTCGACGTGCTCGACGTGCCGCAAGTCGCCGACATCGCCCACACCCACGGCCTGCCCCTGCTGGTCGATGCGACGTTCACCACGCCCTGCCTGATGCAACCGCTGGAACTCGGGGCCGACCTGGTATTCCATTCCGCCACCAAATTCCTCGGCGGCCACGGCGTCGCCATCGGTGGCCTGCTGGTCGACGGTGGTAGCTTCGATTGGGAGAAATCTGGAAAATTTCCGACGTTGACCGAGCCCTATGGCGGTTTCCACGGCATGGATTTCGCGGAAGAATCGACCGTCGCCGCCTTCCTGCTGCGCGCCCGCCGCGAGGGCCTGCGCGACTTCGGCGCGTGCATGTCGCCACTCACCGCGTTCCAGATCCTCCAGGGCGTCGAGACCCTGCCGCTGCGCATGGCGCGCCACGTCGAGAACACGCGCAAGATCGTCGCCCACCTTGCCACCCACGCCGCCGTGGAATCCATTTCCTACCCCGAGCTGCCGGACCACCCCGACCACGAACTGGCCAAGCGACTGCTACCCAAGGGTTGCGGCGCGGTCTTCAGTTTCGTGCTGAAAGGCGGCCGCGATGCCGGCAAGCGCTTCATTGAAAGCCTGCGGGTATTCTCGCACCTGGCGAATGTCGGAGACGCCAAGTCCCTGGTAATCCACCCGGCCAGTACCACCCACTTTCGCATGAGCGCGGATGCGCTCTCCGCCGCGGGGATACATGAAGGCACGGTACGCCTGTCGATCGGGCTGGAGGATGCTGGGGACCTGATGGAGGACCTGAACCGCGGCCTGCACGCCGCGGCCAAGGCCTAGGGCGTGTTCCCAGGATGGAACTGAACGTCAACGGCCAACCGAGCTATGCCTATACCGGCGGCAAGCACTTTAATTCGAATCTGCCGGCGGTGGTTTTCATCCACGGCGCCGAATCGGACCACTCCTGCTGGGGACTGCAAAGCCGCTGGTTCGCCCATCACGGGTTCTGCATGCTGGCGGTCGACCTGCCCGGTCATGGTCGCAGCGCGGGAGCGCCGTTGGCGAGTGTTGCGGAAATGGCCGCGTGGATCATCGCCGTGCTCGATGCGGCGGGAATCGGCCGGGCCGCGCTGGTCGGTCACAGCATGGGCGCGCTGACAGCGCTCGAAGCAGCCGCAAGTTTTCCCGAGCGCGTCAGCCATATTGCCCTGCTTGGCATCGCGGTTCCCATGCCGGTCTCGAATTCATTGCTGGACGCCGCACGCGACGATCCGACGCGCGCCGAAGGCATGATTAACGCCTGGTCGCACAGCGCCCACGGCCACATCGGCGGCAACACGGCGCCCGGCATGTGGATGTACGGCGCGAGTCGCCGCCTGATGGCGCGTGCCGGACGAGCTGTGCTGTTCAACGACTTGTCGGCCTGCAACCGTTACGCGCAGGGTCTGGAGCAGGCCGCCAAGGTGCGCTGCCCGGCGTTGCTGTTGTGCGGCGGCCGAGACCAGATGACGGCGCCGAAATCCGCGAGGAATCTCGCCGGAGCGCTGCCGGATGCTCGCATCGTCGTGCTCGACGGTACGGGCCATGGCATGATGGCCGAGCAACCTGACGCGGTCCTGGATGCGCTGCGCGCATTCGTGACTGATAATCTGACGGATTGAATCCAGCCGGCGTAGACCATCCAGGTCTCAGCTTCGGCCGTGCACCTGATTGCGGCCCGCGCCCTTGACGTCAAACAGGCGCTGGTCGGCCACGCGACAAAGACTATCCCAATCACTCCCGTCGGCATCGGTGGAGGCGACGCCGATGCTGACGCTGATGTGCTCCAGCGGATAAGCTGCGCCGACAGGCAGCGCGGCGACCAGGCCGCGAATGCGTTCCGCGATCTCGAGCGCCCGGACATGATCGATGGACGGCAAAATGACCCCGGATTCCTCCCCGCCGATACGCCCGAATACGTCTTCCGCCCTGAGTGTACCGCCAATATGTTTGGACATTAGCGCCAGCACCGATGCCGGCAGCGTGACTACGACAAGGGTCCGGACATCGAATATCATGGGCGAATATTAGCCGGACTGCCTTTCGACAAGGGCCAATAATGGAATTGGTGCGCATCTCCAAGTTGATGTCCGAACAGGGCATCTGTTCGCGCCGCGAGGCGGACAGCTATATTGAGCGGGGCTGGGTGTTCGTCGACGGCGAGCGCGTCACCGAACTGGGGAGCCGTGCCTTTCCAAATCAGAAGATCAGCCTCGACAAGGCTGCTCGAACCAGCCAGCGTTCGCTCGTCACCCTGCTCCTCAACAAACCGATGGGCTATGTCTCCGGGCAGGCCGAGCACAATTACAAACCCGCCGTGACCCTGATCAATGCCGAATCCCGTTATAGCGAAGATCGATCGCCGCAGCGTTTCAGTTCGGCCCAACTCAAGGGCCTGGCGCCCGCCGGACGCCTCGATATCGATTCCTTGGGTCTGCTGGTGTTAACCCAGGACGGACGCATCGCCAAACAGTTGATCGGCGAGGACTCGGCAATCGACAAGGAATACCTGGTCCGGGTGGACGGGACTCTGTCGGAAAGCGGCCTCGCGCTATTGAATTTCGGCCTGAGTCTGGATGGCAAAGCCCTCAAACCCGCCCAGGTCAGTTGGCAGAACGACGACCAGTTGCGCTTCGTGCTGCACCAGGGCAAGAAGCGACAAATCCGTCGCATGTGCGAACTGGTCGGATTGAAAGTCACCGGCTTGAAGCGCATTCGCATCGGCAAGGTACTGCTGGGGGATTTACCGATCGGGAAATGGCGTTACCTGGGTGCCAGCGAAGGATTTTGACCCGGCATGCTCAGTGCGGTGAACACCGCCAGCGTCTGCAATACCGCCACGCCGATCATGACGCTGGTCATCTGTCCGGCATCCATGAGCGGACCGAATACCAGTGGTGCGAACACGAAACCCACATCGCCGCCGGAATAGACGAAGCCGTAAATCCGCCCATACCCCTGGGATCCCATCGCCACCAAGGACGCCTTGCGTACCATCAGGTCGCGTGACGGCGCGACGACGCCCACGCCGAAGCCCATTCCCGCCATCAAGGCCAGGATGCTCCAGGCCGGCGGGATCGCCGACGCCAGCAGAGTCGCAGCCAGCGCGGCAATGCTCAGGGAAATGGCGATCACGCGTGTCTGGGAGTCTCCACGGCCGGCCAGGAACCCCCCGAAGATAATGCCGCAGGCACTTCCGAGCATGTACACAGTCAGGGCGGAGGTCGCCGTGGCCAGCGAGAGCGGATACAGCCGGCTGAGTATCGTTGGCGAAAAATTCTGTAGCGCCCCGAGTGCCATGGTGGTCAACAGAAAGAAACCAAAGCACAGCCAAACTACCCGCGATTTCAGGAACGCCAGATCAATCGGCTTATCCTGTGCCTGCCCAACCCGTGCCGGCAACTCATCCACCGCGAGCCACCGACGCTGCGAGTACAGAATCAGCAACATGGCGAACGCCCAGCCGCCAGCGGCAAATCCGGCGGCATGCCAGCCGGCCGCGGCGGCGATTCCGGCCATCGTCAGTGGCGCTGCGGCCCAGCCGAGATTGCCGCTCAAGCCGTGGGCCGAGAAAGCGTGTCCGAGCCGGTCCGCGGTGACGCGACGGTTTAGGATGGTGAAATCGACCGGATGAAACACGCTGTTGCCCAGCCCTGCAAGGCTTGCGGCACAGAACAGCATCAGGTAATTCTGCGCCAGCCCGAGGGTCATGCCGGATAATCCAAGCAACGCCATGCCCCAGAACAGCACTCGCAGCGGGCCGATGCGGTCGACTAGGAAGCCTGCCAGGGCCTGTCCGATACTCGAAATCAGGAAAAAAACGCTCATCAGCACGCCGGCCTGGGTGAAACTCAGAGAGAATTCCGGCATCAACCAGGGAAACAGCGGCGGCAGCATCAGATGGAAGAAGTGCGATGTGCCGTGCGCCAGCCCAACCAGGGAAATGGTCGAGAAATCGTGTCGGGCAACTGGATAGGCTGCAACGGCGGTCATGAGGCAATCTTTCGTATCCGGGATACGAGCACTATACCGTCCCGATACTCATCACGGATGATGTTGTTGATATCATCTCGACTTCACATTTCCGAAATTGGTGATCATGAACCTGTGCCGCCTGTTCAAGCTGACTGCCCTCGCGTGTTGCTGCCACGCCACCCTTGTTCTGGCAGGCGAGGAGCCGGATTCCAGTCCCGACGCAGGGCTCCGGCGCATCGAGCACATCGTGGTGATCTACGCCGAGAACCGCAGCTTCGACAATCTGTACGGGCTCTTCCCGGGCGCCAATGGCATCGGCCGGGCGACGCCGGCGCAATATCTCCAGACCGATCACGACGGCCGGATTCTGCCGCGTCTGCCCAAGGTCTGGAACGACAAGGCGGGACTCCTCAAAGGCGACTTGCCGAATCGCCCGTTTCGCATCGACGAGCCTCCCTTCGATCTGGGATTGGAAGTCAGGACGCCAGATCTGGTTCACCGCTACTATCAGAATATCGAACAGATCAACGGCGGCAGGCTGGATCGCTATGCGGCGGTGTCCGACGCCGGCGGGCTGGTGATGGGCTACTACGACGGGGCGACGATGCCGATGTGGAAGCATGCGAGGGAATACGTGCTGGCCGACAACTTCTTCCAGGCGGCTTTCGGCGGTTCCTTCTTGAATCATTTCTGGCTGATCTGCGCCTGCACGCCCTATTTTTCGAATGCCCCGAGCAATCTCAAAGTGCGGCTGGACAGTGATGGAAAGCTGCAGCGCCGACGAGGCTCGCCAGCGAGCGCCCTGCATGGTTCGCCGAAGCTGCATGACCATGAGATTACGCCGGACGGCTATGCGGTGAATACTTTGCAGCCTCCCTACCCGCCAAGCGGAAATCCGCGCTATGCCGATCCGCATGGCCTTCCTCTGCCAGCGCAGACTTTTCGCACCATCGGCGATACGCTCTCGGACAAGGGAATTACCTGGGCCTGGTATGCCGGCGCCTGGAATGCGGCGCTGGCCGACGATTTGCAGGACCCTGGGGTCCGGCGTACGGTCATTTACGGCAGCACCCCCGGCAAGCCAAGCTTGCAGCCGCATCATCAGCCGTTCAATTATTTCGCCCGCTTCGCCCCCGGCTCGCCGGACCGGGAAAAACATCTCAAGGACGGGGCCGAGTTCGTCGCTGCGATCGAATCCGGCAAACTGCCGCAGGTCGCCTTTTACAAGCCCGAAAGCAGCCTGAACGAACATCCGGGATATGCCGATGTGCTGTCGGGCGACGAGCATATCGCCGAACTCATTGCCAGACTGAAGGCCGGCCCACAGTGGGACAAGATCGCAATCGTCGTCACTTATGACGAGAACGGCGGTTTCTGGGATCACGTGGCGCCGCCAACGGGGGCCGGCTGGAGCGATCGTTGGGGCCCCGGCACGCGGGTGCCGGCGATCATCATTTCGCCTTTCGCGAAGCGCGGGTTCGTCGACTCGACCCCCTACGACACGACTTCGATCCTGAAATTCATTACCCGCCGCTTCGGACTGGAACCACTGCCGGGGGTGCGTCAAAAGGCAGGGGACCTGCTCGGCGCATTTGACTTCGGGAAACGCTGAGCGGGCGAAACCGACTACTCAATTCCGTCGAGAAATTCGACGATGGCACGGATGACCGCCTGCGGCTGATCCTTGTGGGATGAATGGCGACAATCGGCGAGCTTTAGCAACGCCACGTCCGGGGCGTTGACCGCCTGTGCGGCAATCGCATCTATCTGCGCCATGCTGCCGTATTCATCGTCCTCACCCTGGATGGCGAGTATCGGACAGCGTATCGCCGGCAGATACTCCTCGATGTTCCAGGCGCGAAAATCCGGGTGCAGCCAGATGTCATTCCAGCCCCAGAAGGTCTTCGCCGCGTCGCGATGGTAGCGAGCCAGTTTGTGCAGGAGATCGGTGTTGAGGGCGGTAGTCCTGGCTGCCTGGATGCTGGCAATCGAGATGTCCTCGACGAAACAATGTGGCGCCATGACGATGAGGCCCGACAGCTGGTGAGCGCTGCCGGCATGGATCAGGGCGATTGAAGCGCCGTCGCTGTGTCCGACCAGCACCGGCTGGCTGATTTCCAATGCCGCCAGCAGCCCGGGCAGCACTTCCTGAGCCTCGCGATGCATGTAGTCGGTGTCGAACGGCTCCTCTAGTACATCCGACTGACCGTAGCCGTAGCGAGAATACACCAGGCTGCGACAGCCGGTGGCTTGTGCCACGCGCGCCGGAAAATCGCGCCACATCGCCACGCTGCCGAGTCCCTCATGCAGGAATACCAGCGTTGGACGATTCAGCTGATGTGCCGCATGCACCACACACTCCAGGTGGTGGCCGCCCGCGCGGACAGTCCGGGATTGGATTTCAAGGGCCATGCGACAGGCTATACGCCGAGATGTTTCTGCACCAACTCGCCGGTCAGCTGATTCGATGCGTCGTTAAAAACCACTGTGCCCTTGATCATCACCACGCAACGGTCGGCCAGATCCATCACGGCAGCGTAATTCTTGTCCACGATCAGCGTCGCAATGCCGGAGCTGCGTATCTCGCCGATGATCCGCCAGATATCCCGGGCAATCAGCGGCGCCAGACCCTCGGTGGCTTCGTCGAGGATCAGCAGGTCCGGATTGGTCAGCAAGGCGCGGCCGATGGTAAGCATCTGCTGCTCGCCTCCCGAGAGTTGCCCGCCGCCATGATCGAGACGCTCCGCGAGGCGCGGAAAGGTTTCCAGCACGCGCGGGTAGGTCCAGTCACGGCGACCATCTACACCCTGGCCTGCCGCCATGACGAGGTTCTCCTTGACCGTGAGGTTGGGGAAAATGCCGCGCCCCTCCGGTACATAGGCCACTCCCAACCGGGCGATGTAGTACGCAGCGGCCTGGGTGACATCCTCGCCACGCCAGCATATCTTTCCCTGACGCGACCGCAGATGCCCCAGCATGCAACGGATCAGGGTCGTCTTGCCCATGCCGTTGCGGCCCATCAGGCCAACCGCCTCACCTCTGCCGATACGGAAATCGACGCCGTGAAGAATGTGGCTGGCGCCATAGTAAGTGTGGATGCCGCTGGCTTCCAGCAACGGCTCGGCCGACGGGCCGCCCCGAGGCCGAACAGCGTCGGCCTGCGAGGGCAGCGAGCCGCAGTCACCCCCCTCCATGGGGCGGGGAGCGGGGGGAAAGCGCTGCATATCAGCCATGGAAGCCTCCATGCGCATCGCCGAGATAAGCCTGCTGGACCTTAAGGCTGGCGCGTATCTCCGTCGGAGTTCCGGACTCGATCACCTCCCCGTTCACCATCACCGTCAGGCGATGGGCGACCGCGAACACCGCATCCATGTCGTGTTCGATCAGCATGATGGCGTGCGCGGGCGTGAGTTGCCGGATCAATTCGATGATCCTTTGCGATTCCTCCGCTCCCATGCCGGCCAGCGGTTCGTCCAGCAGCAGCACCCGCGGTTGAGTCGCCAGGCACATGGCAATCTCGAGCTGGCGCTGCTCGCCGTGGGAAAGTGCTTCGGCTGGCATGTCACCGCGGTCACCGAGTCCCGCCGCTTGCAACGAGCGCTGCGCGACGGCGTTCACGTCGGCATAGCCGGCGGCGCCGCGAAATATCCGCCAGGCGCGCTGCTGTCGCGACTGAGCCGCAATTCGGCAGTTCTCGAATACGCTGAATGGCAGGAAGATGTTGGTCTTCTGATAGCTGCGGCCTATCCCGAGACGGGCGATGCGGTCGGACTTCATGCCCGCCAGATTGTGGCGGCCGTGAGTCTCGTCAACATAGTAGATCGTCCCCAGGGTGGGCGACAGGTCGCCCGAAAGAAGGTTTGTCAGGGTCGATTTGCCGGCGCCATTGGGCCCGATCACCGCATGCACCTGGCCGACGTGCAATTCCAGCGAAACCGTGTTGACGGCGGTCAGGCCGCCGAAACACTTGGTCAGGTTTTCCGCGCGGAGAATGGCGTCACTCAATGCCGGACTCCTGTTTCGCCCTGGCGGAAAACAGACTGGAAACTCCCATCAGGCCACGTGGCAGCAGCAAGGCCACGATTATGATGAACAGTCCCATTGCCAACTGCCAGTGCGCGGCGGCGTCACCGAACCAGGCTTGATTGGAAAGCGCTTCCTGCAACAGGATGAAAGCGAAGGCGCCCAGTATCGACCCATGCAGGGTCCCCATCCCGCCTAGTATGACCATCATCAGAACACTGCCGGAACTGTGCCAACCGAGTATTTCCGGATTGACGAAACCAAACTGTGCAGCCGCCAGGTAGCCAGCCAATCCCGCCAGAGCGCCGGACAGCGTATAGCTCGCCAGCTTGTAGCGGAAGGTCGGGAAACCCAGCGCCCGCAAACGGTGTTCGTTAATCTTGATGCCGATCAGCGCGCGCCCGAAATTCGAATTGAGCACGCGCTTGAGGAACAGGTAGACCACCGCCATCAGGCACAGCACGAACCAGTAGAAGATTCTCCGGTCTTGGAGGTTGAGCAGCGTCGTATCGCCAATCTTTGCCAGCGGTCTGGCGTAAATGTATATCCCGTCTGAACCGCCGCCGATGGGCGTGTCGTGGAAGACGAAAAACAGCATCTGGGCAAACGCCAGGGTCACCATGATGAAGTACACGCCGCTGGTGCGCAGCACCAGCAATCCCGTCAGCAACGCGAAAGCGGCACAAGCCCCCAGCGCCAGCGGCAACGTGGTCCACAAGTTGGCCGAATCGTATTGCGGTGCCACCCGCGCCAGGACATAGCCGGCCAATCCGTAAAACGCCGCGTGACCGAGGCTGACCAGGCCGGTATAACCCACCAGCAGATCCAGGCTCATGGCAAAGATGGCCATGATCATTACCTTGGTGAGCAGCTGGATATAAAAGGTTTCGCCCACCAGCGGGAACATGGCCAGCATCGACAAACACGCCAGCAGGACAACCGGCAGGGACCACGCCCGTTTCGGATTCATCGCCCTAAATCCGCTTGAACAGGCCTTCGGGACGCCACAACAGGACCAACGCCATCAGCAGGTAGGTGGATATGCCTGCATACTCCGGCACCAGAACCTTGCCGAAAGTATCCGTAAGGCCAATCAGTATTGCGGCAATCAGCGCACCCCATACGGAGCCGATACCGCCGATGACCACGACGACAAAACAAATGATCACCACCTGTGCCCCCATGTTCGGATAGACCGAAGATACCGGAGCCGCGATCATTCCGGCGAAGGCGGCGAGAGCGACGCCCAACGAGAATATCAGGGTATACAGCAGATTGATGTTGATGCCGAGCGCCTGCACCATTTCGCGATTGGTGGATCCGGCCCGGATCATCATGCCCAGCCGGGTTTTCTGGATCAGCCAATAAAGGCCGCCGGCGAGCAGCAGGCAGACTCCGGAGATGGCCAGCCGATAGACCGGGTAGGACAAGTTCTCCGTCAACGGTATTGAACCCGAGAGCATCGCAGGCACGGCGACGCCATGCACGTCGTCGCCCCAGACCATCGAGCGCAACTCCTCGAACACCAGGATCAATCCATAGGTCATCAGCACCTGGTAGAGATGGTCGCGCGCATAGAGGTGTCGGTACAACAGCCTTTCAAGGAGCATGCCCAGCAGAACCGTCAGCGGTATGCCGAGCAGGATTGCCAGCGCCAGGTTGCCCGTCATGCTGGCAAGGGACCACGCGATGTAGGCCCCGATCATGTAAAAGCTGCCATGGGCCAGGTTGATGATGCCCAGGATGCCGAAAATCAGCGTCAGGCCGCATGCCACCAGAAACAGCAACAAGCCATATTGCAGGCCGTTGAGCAGCTGGATGAAGAAGAATGCCGGATCCATGGCGCAGACAGCATAACGGCGGCAGGAAACCGCCGCCGTTATGTCGAAGTCATGGGGTCAGGCTTTGCAACCTCGCGCTGGATCAGCGAGTGCCTTCCAGGCAACACGCTGAACCTTGTTCTGCTTGCCTACCACCTTGCGCAGATACATGTCCTGCACCGGGTTGTGCGCCTTCGAAAGTGTCCACTGGCCACGCGGACTGTCGATCTTGGCGGACTCCATGGCCTTGATCATGACCGCCTTATTGGCTACGTCGCCCTTCACCGCGTCAAGGCCGGCAACCAGCAATTGGCCCGCGTCGTAGCCCTGCACCGCATATACGTCGGGTTGCAGCTTATAGGCCTTGGCATAGGCCAGGCGGAACGAGTTGTCTTTTTTGGTGTTGAGGCCGTCCGCATAATGCAGCGTGGTTTCCACGCCCTCACCGGCATCGCCCACGGCTTCCAGCACGCCGTCGGTAAGGA
>Ga0163199_1000914_pt1 | contig 18392 bp, 14 predicted proteins | sample PL_2010_150m_FD_113537 | JGI IMG/M metagenome (GOLD analysis project Ga0163199, IMG submission 113537) | Freshwater microbial communities from Powell Lake, British Columbia, Canada to study Microbial Dark Matter (Phase II) - PL_2010_150m | ecosystem: Environmental > Aquatic > Freshwater > Lake ...
ACATTTTGATGCGAAGCCAGAATGGTGCCATCCGGTATAATAAATGCATGCCCGATGCTGTCAACCCCATCCCGGAATACCCAGCCGGAAATATCCTCCGCCAATTCACTCACATTGCGCAGCTCAACCCAATCTCCATGATCCAAACCGGAATCAGATTTATAGTTGATCTCCGAGAAAACAATCGGCTCACCGCAAGGTAAATAAGGCCGGCCCGGTGAACCCCCGATACATCCATCAAACCAGTTGGAAGGATCGCCGGACGGATGCAATTCATTTCTAAGTTCCAGCGTACGGCCCTGACCATCGGCTCCTAGTGGCCAGGGGGTCGCATCGTCGTATGCAACAGCGCATATCAGGTTTTTATTATAGTTGAATAGTTTTACCGCATCACCGCTACCGCTCAGGCCGAAATTAAAACTTCCGATGTAGGGTATGCCTGGGTGCTGAACCTTGAATTTGTCCTGATCGCTTACCACCACCAGCCTTTCATCAGGACTGATTACCGTATTCTCAGGGAATCGATACACATGAGTGGAATCCTCATCGGTAAAATACCAGCCATTCAAGCTGGCTGTCCATGTTTTATCCAGGTTCCAGATCTCAATCCAATCCCCGGCATCAATCGAAGTTTCGGAATTATAATTTATTTCAGATATGATTAGTTTATCAGAATAGGTTTCTAATTTAAAATGAGCTTTGAAAACAGCAGATTGCTCCAATGTATCCAGGAAAATCGCTTTGGAAACGTCTGAAATCAATGCATTGGCCTCCCAGTTAGAAAATGAATAACCGGGATTTGGCAGTGCTTCGATTTTTATTGGAACACCATCAAAATAGGTCCCAATCCATGGATATACTTCGGGTTTTACCGTACTGATCCGGATTGTACCGGACCCAACAGGCTCCACATTCAGAGTGACCAGAACAGTTTTACGCAAACTTAAATTCGTCTTCAGATGGTTCCTGACATTTTGGGCCCGATTGGACAATTCGCCCAGCATGGTCTGATGGGCCTGATCAAACTGCGCCATATACGCTGTTTCCGGTATATTGGGATTGCCCCAGCGTTTAAAAGTTGCAGGCAGCTCCGGGCGGGTAACATTATAAATTTCATTGGCAATAGCAGATAACCGGTCCGGCTTCCACCAGGTATTGAGCAGATCGGCAAATCGGTTTATAAAATAATCGTGAAACCGTTTGTTTTGCATAGCCTTTTGCCAGATATGGATGTATGGAAAAGTCGGATTAAAATCCAGCATGTACCGGATGTGATCCAAATTGCTGTCGGACCACCCGTTTGGACCTAATGACAACTCAAGGTCGATCAGGCTGAAGCGCCAGCGATTACCCGTCTGCGGGCTCCTGTGTATCCGGATATTATTGAATGGCCAATCGATATCAGCCATAAACGATTGCGCACATATATAATCTATATAATACTCAATATCAAAAAGATGATCAGCAATATCCCAGAAGGAATCTCTAAATGAATTTATGCTCAGAAATTTGTTATAGTCCTCATTAAAACGGTTGACCGGATCGGTGCCATTCACAGCTCTCAAAACACCACCATACCAATATGATACAGACAGAATTTCCAAAGAATCCTCGTTGGTCCCAAAATGCTGCTTAAAAAAATCCTCATCGAGTTTCTCCCTGAGTTCATAATATCCCCAGTATTTTCCATTCAGCCAGACCTGTACCGGAGCATATCCGGCAAAGGTGTTCTTCGTGCTATCGCCCATGCATTTGGTTTCAATGGCATCCTTGCATGGGTAATACAGATATTGATTGGAGCCATTCCTGAGATAAAAATTAGCGTAACTCAGGCGTTTTGGGAGGGCAGGAATTAAGGGATACCTAACATCGCCATCGCCCAAAGCGCCGTTACCGGGTTCAATACGTAAGGAAAGCTGCGGTTGCGTCCGGCTGCCACCGGCTCCGCCATCTATCCTTATACCTGCATATTGCTTAAAAACAGGCTGATGTGTATTTGGCTCAAAATATTCAATATAGCACTGACGCTTCCAATCGGCCCCCCAGTTGTCAAAGATACCCGTCTCGCCATACAGATCTCTCGTTTCCATGGTTATGGAAAGAATTCCTGCCGGCGTTGGATTCTGGCCGATGAAGTAGGTGTTGGTTACAACCGGTCCCGGCAGTTTATGGCCGGTACTGAAACAGCGCGCCTTCAATATCGCATTGTTAGGAATGGATATCGGATCACCGGTGTATAGTTCGGAATTATTCCCGGGAATCTGTCCGCTTGTGGTAAATCGGATTTCGGTTGTCGGAGATATACTGCTCAACGTCACCTCAATGGCACCAGGATAAAAGCCTCCCGGAAGAGAGATTACCGGCGCCGATTCAAATCCTTCGGTATAAGCCATCTGGGTTTCATTGGAAGCATTGGGCGTTCCTGTCAGAAATACCGCACGTGTTGATGAACCATCGGTTGCGCTGCCCACACTGGAATTAACCGGCAAATTCGGGGGAAGTATCAAACGATCGATCAACACCCCATGATTATCTGTAAGATAGATTGTTTCACCTTCATTGGAAATCTTAAAATTCGTATGAAGTTCACTGTCGGCAGTGGCAATAAACCAGGCAGGAAGAGGACCGAATTGTGTTCCTGCATCCGACAACCCGAACGAAAGAAAGGCCCGCAGGCTCATATCAATCAAACCAGCCGTGAAATTATGCCCCTCTATAGCCAGGAGGTTTTCGCCGTTATGCAAAAGGCTGCTTAACTGATTCATATCCAGATCAAAACCTTCCGGTTTTTTCCCCTGAAACATAATGGCTTCACGCGAAACATCTGCAGTACTGTTCCAGGCAATTTTACTTATATTGGCTCTCCTGATCTCCGTACCATTCAGATAGGCCACAAATCCGTCGTCATAATCAACATGTAAGGTTGCAGCAACTATTTTGGTGATATCGGAAATTTTAAATGAAATTCTGGTATAGACTGAAACTTTATCCACGGGGAACTCTGTACGGTCATCACCATCCCCATAACCAAACCCGCCCTGATCAACATTCCAGGATCGATCATCATAATCCGGGTTCATCCAGGTTATTGGAGTATTTTCGGTGGGGTTGATCCATTTCCAGAGATCTTCCTCCCTGACGGCAGTTTCCCAGTGGTTAACTTCGCTGTTGGAATTACCCTTGCCTGAAGCATAGACCAATATCCATTGTTTTGCCGGGAGTTTTATATCGGGCAGGGTCCATTTAACAAGGTTATCCGGGTTATCGGATAAATGGTAATGCCAAATGCTAACCGATTCATTTCCCGCATTGTATAATTCGATCCAATCCGGATTATTGCCATTGGCATCCGTAACCTGTGTAAAATTGCGGTAAGAGCCTTCGTTTATTACGATCTGTGCATCAGTAGATAAAGCTACTAAAACACTGATTATCAATAATAAAAGCTTTCTCATAAAAAATTTCCCCCGGGCGGTGTAAAAGTAACAACAGAATCTATTATCCAGCGTTTCTGGTTACTGGGAAAAAGATGCAAACAGCAAAAATTGCATACAGGCACAGACAATATATCATATATGGGCGGAATTAATGGACCGTCTATTTTCTGGAAGGAAATTGTTCATATCACGGTATTAAAAAGAGCATAAAAACTATACGAAAAATTGAAAACATTTGGTAAAATCGTGTCATAAAACAGAAGATATTTTTACATTGATAACTAATTAATACAAAGCATTTTAACCCATAATCGACTGATAATATTTTTCACAGATTGATGAAAAAAGAAGAAACTGTATCAGAAAGTCGGGAGCCAGAAGACGCATCTAGTCTCGAACCTCCAAGTAATCAGCCTGATAGCAGGCAAGAAGTCCACCTGACTATTCAGGCAGCGCCCAGCACCGTTTTTACAGTCAGTGTCAGGTCTGTTGAATTCCTGACCAAACATTTCCCGGGTACCAGCGTAAGTGACTGGAACAATTGGCAATGGCAGGTGCGGAATAGTTTCACATCGCTTGATCAGTTGAATTCTTTCCTGGGCCTGTCCGAGCAGGAATCCAACTCAAAGGCCTATGGAAGAAATCTTCCGGTAAGGATTACGCCCTATTACGCCAGTTTACTCGATCCCAATGATCCCGGACAACCATTGCGTCGCACGGTTGTACCCGTGGCCCTTGAATTAAATATATCTCCCGGAGAAGTTGAAGATCCATTAAGTGAAACACATGACAGTCCTGTTCCGCTTATTGTGCACCGGTATCCCGATCGGGTTCTTTTTCTGGTTACAAATTTCTGCTCCGCATTTTGCCGCTATTGTACCCGGACACACATGGTTTCGAAGCAGGATAAGGTTCATTCCAGTCAGGTAGAATGGGATAAGGCAATCGATTACATCAGGGAACATACGGAAGTCCGCGATGTGCTTCTTTCAGGCGGTGACCCGTTAACGCTCAGCGATAGCCGGATCGAATACCTGTTGGCCAAACTCCACGATATCCCTCATGTAGAAATTATACGGATCGGCACTAAGGTTCCGGTGGTTATGCCCCAGCGCATCACCCGCGACCTGGTCAACATGTTAAAGAAGTATCATCCGCTTTTCATGAGCATCCACTTCACCCATCCGGATGAAATTACCCCTGAAGTTATGGATGCCTGCAACCGGCTGGCCGATGCCGGAATTCCACTCGGCAGCCAAACGGTTTTGCTGAAGGGAATCAATGATGACGCTTCGGTGTTCAAGAAACTGACCCATGAATTATTGAAAATCAGGGTTAAACCTTATTACCTCTATCAATGTGATCCGATACCGGGCTCCGCTCATTTCCGGACACCGCTGGAATCCGGACTGGAAATCATCCGCAACCTGAGAGGTTTTACCTCCGGGTATGCCATCCCTCATTTCGTGATCGATACTCCCGGCGGCGGCGGAAAGATTCCATTGTTGCCCGATTATGTGGTCGGTCGCGAAGGAGATGATCTGATCCTCAGGAATTATGAAGGTAAGACGTATCGTTTCCCGGATTATATTTAGCTGATTTCCAAACATGATTATCGGAATAACCTATGACCTCCGCGAGGACTACCTTTCAATGGGATTCAGCGAGGAAGATGCTGCAGAATTCGACATCGTTGAAACTATTGAAGGTATTGAAAATGCGCTTCATAAACTTGGCCATCAAACAGAAAGGATTGGCCATCTCAGGTCACTGATGGAAGCTCTCCTGGCCGGACGCCGGTGGGATCTGGTCTTCAATATTTGCGAAGGGTATTATGGCATCGGCAGGGAGGCGCAAGTGCCGGCTCTGCTGGATGCCTTTTCCATCCCTTACGTCTTCTCCAACCCGTTGGTTCTCTCCCTGACTCTTGATAAAGGCATGACAAAGAGAGTGATACGTGATGCAGGTATCCCAACCGCTGACTTTGCCATAGTGACAACACCCGGCGATATCGCACGGATCACCTTGCCCTACCCTCTTTTCGTGAAACCGGTAGCCGAAGGAACCGGGAAAGGAATATCCGGCGAATCCATCATCCGCGATCCGGAAACCCTGAACAACAGATGCCGCTATTTATTAAACCGGTTTCACCAGCCTGTACTGGTTGAGGCCTATCTCAGTGGCCGGGAATTTACCGTCGGTATCACTGGTACCGGCTCTCACTCAACAGTTACGGGAGTAATGGAGGTATTGCTTACCGGCAAAGCCGAACCCGGAGCCTATTCCTACACCAATAAGGAAGAGTGGCGTGAACGCTGCCGGTATGAACTCGCCGCCGGTGAGATTGCTGAAGCCTGCGAAAAGGTTGCCCTTGCCGCCTGGAATATCCTGAATTGCGAGGATGGCGGACGAATCGACCTTCGTTGTGATTCAAACGGGGTGCCCAATTTCATCGAGGTTAATCCATTGGCAGGAATGAACCCTGCCTACTCTGATCTCCCGATGCTGAGCCGAATGAACGGAATCTCCTATGATGAACTGATTCAACGGATTATGCATTCGGCGACCCAAAAAATCCATCCCAAATGAGTAAGATTATTATCCTGATAAACCGCCTCCCGGATCAGCCGACAGCCGATGAAATAGACGTGATCGATCAGGTTGAGGCTGTGGAAAAAAGTCTGGATGAACTGGGCCTCATTCATGAAAGAGAATTCGTGGATACCAATCTCAATTCATTGGTTAATAAATTAATAAGCGAACCTGACGGGATCGCTTTTAACCTGGTGGAGAGCTTGAACAATAATGGCGGATTGGTCTATTTTATTCCCGCACTGGTGGAAAGTCTGAATTACCCCCTGACTGGCAATCCGTCTGATGCGATGTTCCTGACGACCCAGAAACCATTGGCCAAAAAACTGATGCAAAGTATGGGAATCCCAACCCCTCAGTGGTGGTCGGCAAAGGATTCTGTTGATCTTGATACGCACAAGCAATATATGGTGAAGCCCTCAAGGGAAGATGCCTCGGTAGGGATCAATGATGAAAATGTTTTTAAAGGTTCGGATCAGGGGATTCTTGATCGGTTCCGGAACCGCTGGGGTGATCATTTTTTTATCGAAGAGTTCATAACAGGCAGGGAATTTAACCTGTCGGTATTAGGCGGACCCCATGGCCCGGAAGTACTCTCGCCGGCCGAGATCCTTTTTAAGGACTTCCCGGCAGGAAAACCAACCATTGTAGGTTACGCAGCGAAATGGGATGAAAGCACCTTTGAATATCAGAATACCATCCGGACATTCGACTTTCCGGAATCTGATTATCCTATGCTTGAACAGTTGAAGGAGATTTGCCACCGATGCTGGTCTGCTTTTCATCTTCGGGGCTTTGCCCGTGTGGATTTCCGTGTCGATCAGAACAATCAGCCCTATGTACTTGAAATCAATGCTAATCCATGTATTTCGCCTGATTCAGGATTCTATAATGCCGCCCTCCGAAGCGGATATACATTTACTCAGGTAGTGCAACGAATAATTAACGACCGATGAAAACCGAACCCAAAAATGTGACTATCCGGTTTGAAGTCATTACTTCAGATTTATTGGCTGTTGAAAAAATAGTCAGTTCATCCGGTTTTTTCCGTCCTGATGAAGTGCCCGTAGCAATTGACCTGGTTACCGAGCGCCTGGAGAAAGGCGCTGAAAGCGGGTACGAATTTGTGATTGCTGAAGTTGATGGCCTGACCGTAGCTTATGCCTGTTTCGGGCTCATACCCTGCACTCTGTATAGTTATGACCTGTATTGGATAGCCACCCATGAGGATTATCGCGGCCAGGGCCTCGGAAAAATCGTTCTCCGGGAAGTCGAAAAAGCTATCACAACCTTAGGTGGAAAAACTATCTACGTTGAAACCTCCTATCTTCCTAATTATGAACCAACACGAGCTTTCTATCTGAAGAATAATTACATCGAGAAAGCCCGCTTTGAAGATTTCTATAACGACGGGGACGACAAGGTTGTCTACATCAAGAAGTTGTAAGTTTTTAAGGTGGAATTTTGAGATTCGAATTTAGAATTCTGAATTCTGAAGTGCAAGATCCAGGTAAATATCAAGTTAAGTAAATGCATCCATGCCTTGATCGATGATGTGCTGATGAGATTATAACTTTTCCGGTTTGATTTTCGTTAGAATGATATAAAAAACCGGAGGAATTATGTGGTTAAAAATGATTTGTTCCACCTTGCTGATATCGGGTTGCCTGTTTTCTTGCACACCAGTAAAACAGGCCGCGCTACCAGTCAAGCCCCAAAAGATTGAATTGGTTCCAAATGACCAGGATTCAACTGAATATGAACTGATTATCATTGATGCGGGGTTTTCGTCATGGTTCGACATGAATCGCAAGCCTGTCTGGTACTATTCGAAGGATTATCTTGCCGCGTGGAATTACCAGTACGTGGTAGCCTGGAATGCAAAAGTGCGGGACCCTCTTTTTACGCAAAACAGAGCTGACAATCCCTTTATTCTCGAAATTGATTACCGGCCCATTATTGATTACGGCCTCGATCTGAACTACAAGTTGTATCATTATTTTAAATATATTGAGGCAACCTGGGGTAAGATTTTGCCCTATTACCGCCATAATTGATTAAATTCCGGCCGAAAATCAAAAACTTATTATGACAAGTAAAGAACGACTTCTGGCGACCCTGAATCATCAGCAGCCCGACCGTGTTTGTGTCGATTTTGGAGCGACTCCGGTTACCGGCATTCATGTTTCCGTAATCAATAAATTATGGCAGAGAACGTTCGGTCACCACGATTACCGGGTAAAGGTTACCGAACCCTATCAGATGCTGGGCGAGATTGATCCGGGTTTGCGGGACGCATTGGGAATTGATGTAATTGGAATACCTGCACGGAAATCCCTTCTTGGAACCGATGAAGATGGCCAGTGGAAACCATTCCGGCTGTTTGATGGCACAGAGGTCATGATCCATCACAATTTAAATTACACCATCGATCCTGAAAAAGGTGATTTACTGGTCTATCCGGGAGGAGATATGACACAGAAACCCAGCGCCCGGATGCCGAAGAACGGCCTGTTTTTCGATACGATTATCCGTCAGGACCCGATAGATGACAACAACCTGAATGTTTCCGATAATACTGAAGAGTTTAAGTTGTTTTCGCCGGAGGATCTCAATTATTACCGGAACCGCAAACGTTATATCGACCGGAACCCTGAATATGGCAGCCTTATAGTACTCCCCGGAACTGCTTTTGGTGACATTGCACTCGTGCCGGCACCGTTTATGAAGCATCCCAAAGGAATCCGGGATATTCAGGAATGGTATATATCACCCCTGATGCGACGCGATTATGTTTATGCCATCTTTGAAAAACAGTGCGAAATTGCACTTCACAACATTGATACCCTGGCCTCTGTCTTAAGCGACAGTATTCATGTTGCCATGGTAAGCGGAACCGATTTCGGAACCCAGACGGGTACATTCATCTCCTGTGATACCTACCGGGATTTGTGGAAGCCCTTCTACACAGAGGTTAACAAGCGTATCCATCAGAAAACCAACTGGAAAACATTTATCCACTCGTGCGGGGCGGTCAGGGATCTTATCCCGGATTTTATCGAATCCGGTTTTGATATCCTTAACCCCGTGCAGGTATCGGCCACTGGTATGGATGCCCGGGAACTGAAGAAAGAGTTTGGGAAAGACCTTGTTTTCTGGGGCGGCGGTGTCGATACCCAGAAAACCTTGCCCTACGGCACACCCGAAGAGGTGTACCGCGAAGTAAGGGAAAGGATCGATATTTTCAATCCGGGCGGCGGATTCGTCTTTAATGCCATACATAATATCCAGGGTAATGTGCCGGTGGAAAATGTAGAGGCCATGTTCAAGGCTCTGAGGGATAGCCAAGCTAGAGTTGTCAACTTTTGAAAAGTTGACAACTCTAAGGTCTGTTAAAAGATGTTAATAAGGTGGCCTGGGTTCGGGCCTTAATCCCTTAAATTGTATTTTTCCCACTGCAAATGGCATATCGCCAGATCATTTCGTTTGAAACCTAACCTTTAAAAAGGAGGACATTGTGATTTTCCGAAACATTCCTATGAAACGCAGAAAATTGATTAGCAACACATTAATGTTGCTAACCGGATTATTCTGCCTGTTGAATGCCGGCTATTCCCAAACCGCTGGAAGCTACATGACTTATGATGAACTGACCAATGCGGTTAAAACCCTGGTTGATTCTCATAAGGATTTCGCCAAAGTTGAATCGATTGGCAAATCGGCCGAAGGGCGCGACATATGGGTGATTACAATTGCCAAGGCAGGTACCGTGTCTGTTGCAGAACGTCCGGGGCTCCTGATCACCGCCAACTTCGAGGGTGATCATCTGATCGGCAGCAGCCTGTCGCTCGAAATAGCCCGCTATCTTTTGAATGGCTACGCTACAGATGACGCCATAAAAACCAGTCTGGACAATCATGTATTTTATATTATGCCCCGGTTGAACCCCGATGGCGCTGAAACGATGTTTGCCAAGGTTATTACCGGCCGCAAAACGAATTCTACGGCTTTTGACGGCGACAACGATGGCAGGCTTGATGAAGATGGTCCGGAAGATCTGAATAACGACGGTCAGATTACGGTCATGCGGGTAAAAGATGTTAACGGCCTTTACCGTATTGATTCCGTTGAACCGATGCTGATGAAAAAAGCAGATCCTGCAAAGGGTGAACGGGGCGAATACTCGATTTATCCCGAAGGTGTTGATAATGATAAAGATGGATTTATCAATGAAGATCCGGCCGGAGGGACTGACCTAAACCGGAATTTCATGCATGCTTATCCGTATTTCAAAGAAAATGCAGGCAGATATATGGTCAGTGAAACCGAGACCCGTGCAATCCTCGACTGGATGCTGACTCATAAGAATGTAGCGATCGTAATGACTTTCGGTGAAAGCGATAACCTGATTGTTCCACCCACATCCCGAGGCCAGTTCAGTTCAGATCGTCCACTCGACCTGATCCAGTTTGCTCAGGCCTCAATAGCAGAAGCTTCGCGTGTTGGGATGATTTCCGGTGGCGGTCGAGGAGGCCGTGGCGGCCGGTTCCAGATGGGAGATTTTCCCGGAGGCATGTTCACGCCAACTACCCAGCAGGAAACTTCAGGTCGCGCTCAGCGTCCAGCCCAAACGGCAGCTACAACTGTGAATACGTCTGACCTTGAATATTTCAACAAGGCCAGCGAAAAATACAAAGAACTTACGGGTATTAAAACCCAACCGGTTTTGCGTAATTCCGAAGGGGCCTTTTTCCAGTACACCTATTTCCAACTGGGCCTTCCATCATTCTCAACACCGGGTTGGGGTTTAATTCTTCCGGCAGATAGCAGCAGAAGAGGCAGAGGTATGGGCCAGAGGCCGGGAGCAACGGATGCTCCGGCAGCAGCTGGTGCAAATTTTGCCATGGGAGGTGGCGGCGGACGCATCGCAGGAGGAATGGGCTCCCAGTCCGCTGGTGGTCAGCAGGAAGTTGCGGCCCAGGCACCCGGGATAGATGCGCAGTATTTCAAACACCTGAAATCAGCCAATATCAACGGCTTTGTAACATGGCAGACGGTTAAACACCCGGAATTTGGAGAAGTTGAAGTGGGCGGTTTTACCCCGACCGAAATATCCAACCCTCCGGCAGATAAGATTGCGGATTTGGGTGTCAGCCATGCAAAATTCGCCCTTTATCTTTCAACCCTCTTTGCCGAAATCAAAGTGGCTAAAACAGAGGTTATCAATGAAGGAGGCGGTTTGTTCAGAATAAAAGCTGAAGTATCCAATGAAGGATTCCTGCCAACAGCCCTCCGTCAGGGCGTTCAGGCACGATCAGTAAAACCAACCATGGTGCAACTGGGAGTCAAACCTGAACAGATTATTTCAGGAAGCAATAAAACCAACTTCTTCCAGGTTCTTGATGGTTCCGGAAAACGTCAGAAATATGAATGGCTGATCAAGGGCAAAACCGGCGATCAGATCGAGCTGAAAGTGGTTTCGCAGAAAGGCGGCACCGATATGGCTAAAATCACATTAAAATAAGGAGGATCAGCATAATGAAAACAACAAAATATTCGATCGTTGGCGCAAGCCTGATGATCATCCTGCTGGCCCTTTTACCTGTTAATGTCAGCGCTCAGAAGTTTTTTTCTGATCCGCAGTTTAAGGTAAAACTCGATTTTGACCGGTGGCACGATGTGAATGAATTATATAGCGATATGAGCCGTTTGGAAAAAGCTTTTCCAAAATTCCTGAAGCTGCAAAGTATGGGAAAAAGTTATGAAGGCCGCGACATCATGGTGATGACCATCAACAATCCTGAAACAGGTCCCGAAATGTCAAAAGCTGCCATGTACGTGGATGCCAATATCCATGGAAACGAAATCCAGGGCGGTGAGGTGTGTTTATATACCATCTGGTACCTGATGGAGAATTATGGCAAGATCGAGGAAATAACACGGCTGATTAATGAACGGGTTTTCTATATCGTTCCTACCGTTAACCCGGATGGCCGACAGTATTTTATGGAATCCGACGGCGGAAATGCCAGATCAGGCCACGTTCCGGTAGATGAAGATAATGATGGACTTTACGATGAAGACGGGCCGAACGACCTGAACGGAAACGGCATCATCGAACAGATCAGGAAATACGTTCCTGGCCAGGGAAACTACCGGATCAGCGCAACCGATAAACGGATGATGGAACCAGTTCCATTTGGAGAGAAAGGGGATTATATCCTTTTGGGTGACGAAGGTATCGATGATGATGGTGACGGAAGAGTTAACGAAGACGGACCTGGAGGTTACGATCCTAACCGCAACTGGGCTGTTGACTGGCAGCCGAATTATGTTCAGAGCGGTGCTATGGCTTATCCTTTCCAATTGCCTGAAGCCCACGCTGAAAACGAATTTCTCATGGCTCATCCAAACATTGCCGGGGTACAGGCTTACCATAATAACGGCGGAATGATTCTTCGCGGTCCGGGAGCAGAATCTTTGGGTGAATACGCGGCCTCTGATGTCAGGACCTATGATGAACTGGGTAAAAACGGTGAACGAATCCTGCCGTTTTACAGGTATATAATAATTTGGAGCGGTTTGTATACGGTGCATGGCGGATTTATTGATTGGACCAACGATGGCCTGGGAATTATATCATTCTCCAATGAACTCTGGAACAATTCACAGTATTTCACAAGCACAGCCCTTCAAAAACAGGTCGATGATCCAAACAGTCCGATCTCCGGAAGCAAGGGCCGCTATTTCTTCGATGACAAGCTCGAATTTGGCGATCAGTTTGTGGACTGGAAAGAATTCGATCATCCGCAGTACGGAAAAGTTGAAATCGGCGGGGAATGGAAAAAATTCATGGGCCGCGTACCACCTCGTTTCATGAACGAAGAGCTTTGCCACCGGAACATGGCTTTCTCTCTTTATCAGGCCGATGAAATGCCAAAAATGGAGATCGGCGAAACCATGGTTAAAAAGATTGGAGATAACGTTTATCGCGTATGGGTTGATTTCACCAATAAAAAGGTGGCGCCAACCATCACCGCTAAAGCCGCTCAAAACAATGTTGTTCGTCCCGACCTGATCACTTTCGACGGCAAACCGGAAATTATTTCAGCCAGCTGGATCAATAGCAAAGAGACTTTTGATTACCTGAATCCCATCACCGAACTCATCGACCAGAAACAGCTGAATCGCCTGATAATTCGTAACGGCCACCCGGGTAAAACCACCCGTACCCTGCAGTACCTCATAAAAGGTTCAGGCAATGTGACCATAACCTTCGACAGCGTTAAGGGCGGAAAAGTCAGCAAGACGGTACAGGTGAACTGACCTGCCCTCAGACCTCCCCCTGAATCAGATAGGATATTAAATGAAAACAATTAAGCAAGATAAAATAGTCATCTTCGGTGCCGGAAAAATCGGCAGGTCGTTCATCGGCCAACTATTTAGCCTTGGAGGTTATGAGGTGGTTTTTGTTGATGTTTACAAACGGATTATTGACGAATTAAACAAACGAAGAAACTATAATGTAATCATAAAATCAGAAAAAGAAGAGGTTATAAATATTACGAATGTTAGAGGAGTTTTTGCTGATGATGAGCAATCTGTTGCATTTGAAATAGCTACTGCCGGCTTAGTGGCTGTTTCAGTTGGCTTAAATGGATTAAATAAGATATTTCCGGCTTTGTCAAAAGGATTAGTTGAAAGATATGCAATAGATAACCATTCATCTTTAGATATCATTATAGCCGAAAACATGCGTAATGCCGATGCATTTTTTCACGAAGAAATGAAGAAATTTATGCCTCCCGGATACCCTTTTGACCGGTTGGTTGGTCTGGTTGAAACCAGCATTGGCAAGATGGTTCCTATCATGCTGAAAAAAGATATGGAAGCAGATATATTACAAGTTTTCGCAGAACCCTATAACACCCTGATTCTTGATAAGAAAGGATTTAAGAATCCGATACCCCGGATTGCGGGTTTATCGCCAAAAGAAAACATGAAAGCATGGGTCGACTGCAAATTGTTTATCCATAATTTAGGACACGCGGCAGCCGCATATATTGGGTACCTGTTTAATCCTGATGTTGTCTATCTGCATGAAGCACTTGCTGTGCCAAAAGTGCATGACTGCGTCAGGAACACCATGCTGCAATCCGCCGATATATTAATGAAGAAATACCCCGGTGAATTTTCAAAGGAAGATTTAACTGAGCATATCAACGATTTACTTTCGCGTTTCCAAAACAAGGCGCTGGGAGATACCATTTTCAGGGTTGGTTGCGATTTAATGCGTAAACTGGGGCCTGAGGATCGTATGGCAGGTGCCATAAAAACGGCAATTGTTTTTAAACTTCCATACGATAAAATATTATTTGCCCTGGTTTGTGGGTTTCATTTCAGGGCAACCGATGAATTCGGTAATATGCTGCCTCAGGATACAGAATTCGCCAGGATTTGCGAAAAAGGTATTAACCTAGTACTGGCAACAATTTGTGGTTTTGATCAAATCCAAAACAGTCGTTTATTCAAGGAGGCCCAGGCGATTGACATGTATATAAGTGGCTAAATTGAGGTTATTTCTTAACAGCGACCAATGTTACATCCAGCGGAATCATATCTTCGATGGCATTGTCGCCGAGGTTTTCGAAGAATTTGCCTGATCCGTAGCGAACGTCATACTGTGAACGGTCGAAAGTAACGGTGGTCTGGAAAACATCACCAACCCGTTTTACCTTGAAAGTAACAGGATGAGTGGCACCTTTTATGGTAAGACCGGCGGTTACAGTGGCCTCATCTTTCACAAATGCGCTGCTTTCCTTAATCTTGAGTGTTGCAGTTGGGAATTTTTCAACAGCAAAAAAATCACCCGACTTCAAATGACCAATCAGTTTGGCATTCCAGTTCGGGTCGGTAAGGTCTTCATCAACAATCGTCGTCATATCAATAACAAACTGTCCGGCTGTAAATTTTTCGTTTTGCAGAGTAAAACTTCCCTCTTTTAGAGAAACCTTTCCTAAATGGTTTTTCCCAATTTTTTTTCCGCTCCAGCGTAGGATCGAATTCTCAGTCAATACTTTATAATCCTGTGCAAATCCTTGTGATCCCAATACCAGGATCGCTGCCAATAATAAAATTACTTTCTGTTTCATATTAACTTGTTTCAATTGTTTAATCATTTGTTAAACAGAACAAACTAACACCTGAAAAGATTATCCATTTACCCGGTTTAACAAAGATTTAGGATTTGAGGCATGTAATGTGGCGGATTACAGATTAAGTATTAATACCACCTGAAAACCTTCAGCCCTGCCGTAAAAAACAATGCTCCAACAGCGGTTAGTACAACAATCGGCTGGGCAACCCGGATCAGGCCGGCACCTTCTATGAAGATGCTCCTCATGCCATCGGCCAGCATAGTCAGTGGTAACAGTTGTATCACAGGAATTGCCCAGTCGGGAAAGTTATGGTAACTGAAGAAAATCCCCGAGAGAATCATCATTGGAAAAACAATTGCATTGATGAATCCGTTCCCGATTTCTGTATTTGCGGTTCTTGATGAAACAAAGACGGCCAGTCCCGCAAATGAAAAATTACCGGCTAAAAAGATCAGTAAGAGAGCGGGAAGACTGACATGGATGTTGATTCCAAAGACCAGCCAGGCAAATAGAACCAGCAGCAATGATTCAATGATATTCATCCCGATCCTGACGGTAATCATGGACATCAGGAAATACGATTTTTTCATCGGGGTGGCAACCATACGCCTGAGCAGTTTTTTTGATCGCTTCTCGATCAGTCCATAGCTCAGCCCCCACATGCACGACATCATTACACCCATGGCAAGGATCCCGGGAACGAAAAAATCGATATAGCGTGTTCCACTGACAGTCAGCGGTTTAATCTGACCGGCATTTTCAGGCAAAACTTCAGGCTTCCCCTGAAACAATCGTGATAATTTCAGGAAACAAAGCTGTGCATCCGGATTCATCGGATCGAAGTGGTACTGTAGCTGACCATCTTTCTGTCCGATAATCAGATTAAAATTTCCTCTTTTTAACAGCACCATTGCCTCATCCCAGCTCATCTTCTGAAAGATGAAAGTGGTAGAACCCAGCTGCTCATCCTTAATAACCACAGTATCCTTAAGTATTAATTCTGAAGGTGTTATCACAGCAACTTTACGTATTATATCAGGTTTTTTAGTAAATGCGATTCCCAGTCCGAGTGACATCAGAATCGGAAACCCGATACCCCAGAAAAGGACGCCCGGCTCGCGCACAATTTCACGGAAACTTGAGGCGATTAAGAGGCACAGCTGCCGGGTATCCATACGATTATTCATGAAGATGCCTCCCCGTTAGTTCGGTAAACAGGTCATCGAGAGTTCGTTTAAGAGGAACTGTTACCATAACCGGCTCATGACCCGGACCTACGCCAAGAAGCTCATTGATTGTACCTTCTTTCAGGATAATCCCCTGATCCATGATAACGATATAATCGCACAGTTGCTCAGCCTCTTCCATATAATGGGTGGTTAGAACGAGTGAAGTATTCATTTCCTTTTTCATCCGGCTCAGAATAGTCCAGATCTCGCGGCGCGCGTTGGGATCGAGGCCAGTGGTCGGTTCATCGAGCAAAAGAATGCGGGGTTTATTTAAAAGGGCGATGCCAAGCGCTAATCGCTGCCTTTGTCCACCCGAAAGGTTCACCACAAATGCATTTCGCTTTTCATCCAGTCCGATCAGATCAATCACTTCTTCCACACGATCATTCCGGAGCCCATAAAACCCGGCGAAAAGTCGCAAAGTTTCAATCACGCGCAGTTTGTCGACAAATCGCGTTTCCTGAAGGCATAGGCCAATTTCACGATGCAGCTCGGCTGAATGATGTTTCCAGGTTTTCCCCAATACCAGGATTTCACCCGAATCCGGCGTCTGTATGCCCTCAATCATTTCCACCAGGGTCGTTTTACCTGCCCCGTTCGGACCCAGAATGGCCACAAAGTTCCCGGATTGTATCTGTAAATCAATCCCTTTAACAGCCTGAACTGTTTTAAAAGATTTGAATACTCTTTTTACCTCGATGGCAGATTGACCCAGCATATTTATTTCTTATGAACGCGTTTCATGATAAAATTAATTCGCCCACGGCTACTCACCTACATAAGATATCCCACCATCACCTGATTGGTTGTGAACCGGGTTAAGACGGCCATTCCGAGAGGTGCTTCAAACTGGTAGCGGAAAATCAAATCACCAATGCGGACACCGGCAAAAAATCCGGCTGATTCCTTGTAATGATACAACAGCCCGGCCTGAAAATTCTCGTTAATGGTAGCCCGCAGATTGACCTGGAAACCGAATCCGTTTTGACGGTTGTATTTCAATAAAAGGGATGGTTCAAGGATAAAATTCTTGCTCACGGCAGGGGTAATTCCGCCATACAGATAAAAACTCCGGGCGAGCCAGGGGTTTTCAGAAAATTCTCCCACAGTTGGAAAACTCAGATCCCCAAAGGAAACTGATGAATTAAAAAGTTGTACTACGGAAAATCCCGCAAACAATTTATCTGAAAAATAGTGAACCCCGGCATTTACATCTATAAAGTGAACGATCTCTTTACCCTCCTGATCGATCAATGGATCAGGATCGTTACCGTCAGGAAGAATAAATTCCGATTTATTAATGATATATTGCTGATACAGAGGAGCCAGGCCAAAGGACAACCGTCCGTTGCCAAGATATATATGATAAGCATAATCAATATGTATGCCTACCTGGCTGATGGCTCCGTATTTTATATTGAACACTCCTCCGCCAATACCTACATTTCCAAAAGCATTCTCGCCTTTATTGACAAATCCCCGCGGGTTGAAGTGCTGTTTTTTAGCATTCAAGCTGGTATGCCAGGTGGCAGACTGCCAGGTCGGGGCACCTTTAATGCCAAGCCATTGCTGACGGGCCGCGATACTCAGGGGCGCCCTTTTTGCGGTACCCGCAATGGCCGGATTAGTAAGGAATGGATTGATCAGGAACTGGTCCGCCAAAGGGGATACCTGCGCCTGCGCCATGCCGGCCACGCAGACGAAGATAAGGAGGAGATATGTTCTTTTTAGTATCAAGATCAGTTGTCGGTTATCAGTTGTGGGTTGTGGGACTCGGAGTAGCTTCAAGGGGTCCCGCCTTCGCCGGGATGACAATAGCACTTGCAGGCTCACTTGAATCTTCAACCTCAGAATTCAGCATTCTAAATTCGAATCTATAAATTCTTACTTCTATATTTTTATTATTTGTCATCTGAGTATTGTTAAGTATCCGGTAATCTGTTGTTCGCCGGGTCCCAGGTTTATCAGGTAATAAT
>Ga0163199_1000917_pt1 | contig 18374 bp, 6 predicted proteins | sample PL_2010_150m_FD_113537 | JGI IMG/M metagenome (GOLD analysis project Ga0163199, IMG submission 113537) | Freshwater microbial communities from Powell Lake, British Columbia, Canada to study Microbial Dark Matter (Phase II) - PL_2010_150m | ecosystem: Environmental > Aquatic > Freshwater > Lake ...
ATGTAGAGCAGACCATCGCTGATCGAAACCGTGGAGAGCGTGCGGTCCAGCCCTTGGTAAGACCATATCTTGCCGGTCTTGGTGATGTCGCCGGTCTTCGTCGCGTCAATGCACCAGAGCGCGCCGCGTCCGCGGCCGTGTTCGGGATCGCGGCCGATGGCGACATAAACGCGGTCTTTGTAAAACACGGGGCAGGCGATGATCTCGCTCATGCCGACGAAACTGCTCTCGTTCTTTTTGTTGAGCGACTGCTTCAGCCGTTTGTCGCCGAGGGAATAGTGCGCGGCCCAGCTCAGACCGCCGAATTGTCTATACTCCGGCGGATTGCAGTCGAAGGACCAGACGGTCTTGAGTTTGACCGGCTTCTTCGGCACCGTGGTCAGCGCTTCGAACGCGTAGCAGACGCCATCGCCACCACCGAAGAAAACCAGCTTCCGTCCGCCCACGACGCCAAGCGATGGTGTGGACCACTGGCCGTGCATCAGGTTGGGGCCGATGTGCCGCACATCGTCGGTGGCCACGAGCCGGCCGGTGCGCTTGTCCAACACAATCAAATTCGGCGCTGTCGGCGCTGGCGTCTTCCGGTCGTCGGTGTAGGCAATTTGCGCGTCGCGATCCACGCCGTTCGAAGTGCAAACATACAGCAGATCGCCGTCCACCAGCGGCTGCCCGTCGCACGCATCCGCCGGACGAATGCCGTAGTTCCACATGTCGAAGGTCCACACGACTTTCTCGCTGCGCACGCCGGGCGCGACGGCCGGCTGATTCGTCGAAGTGCTTCCGCTTTCGATTGGTGCGACGAAAAGATTGGTGCTGCCGTTCACGTCGAGGCACATCACCTCGCAACGATGGTTGACGAAATACACACGGTCGCCGTCCACCGTGGCGGTGGCACAGATGCCGAGGTTGGGCGTGATCCGGCCGAGCATGAACTTCCAGCCTTTTTCAACCTCGCTGGGAAATTTCCGGTAAGGCGCGGCGTATTGCCACAGCACCCGGCCGTTGCGAGCGTCGAGGCATTTGAAAATACCCCAGCCGGGATCGCCGCCTCCGATGAAAATCTTTCCACCGACCACTGTCGGCGAAGGATAGGTGATGGAACTGATCCGCACGCCCCAGACGACGTTCGAGGCGGTGGACAGGATGATTTCGCCTTTCGCCGAATCTTTTTCTCCCGGCACGAACGAGTCCGGCAGATTTTTTTCATCCGAGACCATGTTCTTGCAATGAGAACCGCAGAACTCCGGCCAGTCCTTTGCGGACGCGCTCAAGCCGCCAAACGCGTGCGCCCACACCGTCACAGCAACCACCGCCACAAGCACGAGTCGCAGAAACAGAATCCGCGGGAGGATGACAGTGCGCGTTGGGTGCTGACTCATGCTCAGGAGATTCCCGAACCCGCGCCGCCGCGTCAAGCACAGCTTCCACCGGTGTCGGAACTCCACGTCTTCCAAGCTTGTCGCGGCAAGAGTGTTCGCTTAGTCTCACATAAGCTATGAAGACCACCGGCATGACGGGGCGATTATGGAACGCATTGGGGATTCTTCTTCTTACGCAGGTGCTGGTTGCTGAGGATCTATCCCAAACACACATCAAGTCAGCTTGGGGAATGGAGAAGCTCCGAATTGCGGCTGAACAGGGAGACGCCAACGCTCAATGTGAATTGGGACAGCGTTATCTTTGGGGCAACGGCGGCGCTAGTGTTGATAAGGTGGAATCTGCGCGGTGGTATCGCAAGGCAGCCGAGCAAGGGATTGTCAAGGCTCAGCGGCAGTTGGCTGATTACTACAAGAATGACGAAGGCGTAACAAAAGACGTCGTCGAAGCTGTTAAGTGGTATCGCAAGGCTGCCGAGCAGTGGGATGACGATGCCATGAATAGTTTGGGCGAGTGCTATGCGAAAGGCGAGGGTGTGGCAAAAGATCCCGTTGTAGCTGTGCGATGGTTTCGCAAGGCCGCCGAGTTTAAGACGTTTCAACCGGGTGATATAGTTCCAGGAGCCTACGTCGACAATGGCACACACAATAATCAGTCGGCCCAAAACAACTTGGGCATTTGCTACATGAAAGGTGAGGGTGTGGTAAAGAATCCCGTTGAAGCCGTGAAATGGTTCCGCAAGGCAGCCGAGCAGGGGAACAGCGACGCACAGAACAATTTGGGCGTTTGCTACGCCAATGGCGAAGGGGTAGCCAAAGACACGGTAGAAGCCACGCGGCTTTTTCGTAAGGCAGACAATGACCCTATTGCGCGGTTCAATCTGGATTGTTGTATCAAGGGCGAAAATGTGGCCAAGGACGCGGCGGAAGCCATGCAGAGGACCCGCAAAGCGGCCGAGAAAGGGGATGCCGCTGCTCAGTTTAACTTAGGTTGTTTCTACAGGGGCGTAGACGTTGCGGAGGTTATAAGATGGTGGCGCAAGGCGGCTGAGCAAGGGGATGCCGAAGCCCAAAGAGCACTGGGCTATTGCTACAGGACTGGCCAAGGCGTGCCGAAGAATGATGCCGAAGCAGTGAAGTGGTATCGTAAGGCGGTCGACCAAGGGCATGCCAAAGCTCAGAGAGACTTGGGCGACTTATATAAAGATGGTGAAGGTGTTACCAAGGACACAGCGGAAGCCGTGAAATGGTATCGCAGGGCAGCCGAGCAGGGGCTTGCTTGGGCCCAAAGAGATTTGGGAGAATGCTATGAGAAAGGAGAAGGGGTGGCAAAAGATGAAACAGAAGCAGCACGATGGTATCGCAAGGCCGCCGAGCAAGGAGATTTTTCCGCAAAATTCAACTTAGACAGATTGCAGGATCCGTTCCCAGGAGATTCCATTGAGAAACTGCTCAAGTGTGCGGAGCAAAAGGGGCGTTGGGCATCATTGGCACAGTTGTATTTAGGCCTACGCTATTATGAAGGTGATGGCGTGGCGAAGGACCCAGTCGAAGCCGTAAGGTGGTTTCGCAAGTCGGCCGAACAAGGGAGTGTTGATGCTCAGTCGCTGTTGGCCGACTGCTATAAGAATGGCGAAGGAGTGGCGAAGGATGAGGAAGAGGCGGCAAAGTGGTATCGTGGCGTGGTGGAGCATTGGCAGCGATTGGCAGCAACGGGCGACGTCTTTGCACAACTCGCCCTCGGCAACTGTTATGCCTTTGGAACGGGCGTGGCGAAAGATCCCGCCGAAGCGGCGAAGTGGTATCGCAAGGTTGCGGAACAGGGTTTTGCCAGCGCGCAATTCAACCTTGGCCGTTTTTATGCCAATGGCGAAGGAGTGGCGAAGGACCCAGTCGAAGCGGTGAAGTGGTATCGTAAGGCTGCGGAACAAGGCTTTGCCAGCGCACAATGCAACCTCGGTTATTACTATGACCATGGCGCAGGCGTAGATAAGGACCCGGCCGAAGCAACGAAGTGGTATCGCAAGGCGGCGGAACAGGGCTATGCTAACGCACAATACAATCTCGGCAATTGCCATGCCAAAGGAGAAGGAGTGGCGAAGGATCCAGTTGAAGCGGTGAAGTGGTATCGCAAGGCCGCGGAACAAGGCCATGCCAGCGCACAATGCAACCTCGGCGTGTTTTTTCTCAATGGGGAAGGCGTAGCGAAGAATTACGTTGCGGCATACATGTGGTCAAACCTGTCTGCTGGGCAAGGCGACGAAATCGCCAAGAAAACTCTTGCGATCACGGAGCGACTGATGACTCAGGAACAGATTGCAGAGGCGCAACGGTTATCCGTCGCATTCAAGCCGCGCAAGGTAGTGGAGCCAAGTGCATCTGTTTCAAAGGAGAGCATCACCGAATCGCGTCCTTCAGGAAGTGGCACGGGGTTTTTCATTACTGAAGATGGCTTCTTGGTGACCAACCTACATGTAGTCAAAGATACCACTATAATCCGCCTTGTTACCGACGCGGGCATTATTGCCGCCAAGGTGGTGAAACTGGACGCGGCAAACGACTTGGCAGTGTTGAAAGCCGAAGGAAGATTTGCAGCGCTGCCGGTTGCGCCTAGCCGTGGAATGAAACTGGGAGAGTCAGTGGCAACGGTCGGGTTCCCGAACATCGGCCTGCAAGGTTTTGCGCCCAAACTTGCGAAGGGCGAGATTGCCAGCCTGACGGGTGCTCAGGATGATGCTCGCCAGTTTCAAATCAGCGTGCCGGTCCAGCCGGGTAATTCCGGCGGGGCGTTGGTGGATTCGCGTGGGAATGTAGTCGGAGTCGTTGTAGGCAAACTGAGCCAGAAAGCGGCGCTCGCCGCGAGTGGACAGTTAGCCGAGAACGTGAACTACGCGGTGAAGAGCAGCTTCCTTCTAAGCTTCCTGGAATCGCTGCCGGAAGTTTCTTCCAAGCTGAAAGAACCGAGCACGACCGAGCGGAAGTTTGAAGACGTAGTGAAATCCGTCGAGCAAGCGGCGGTGCTGGTTCTGGTGTATTGAACGCCTCAACGGTCGCAATTCGCCACGACGTTCGCATGTTCCGCCTTAGTCCATTAGAGTAGCCGGTGAGGTTATCGAGAACAAAAGCAGACAACGCAGTTTGCCCGAAAGAACAGCACTGGCTCCCCTGCGTCTATTTGAAAGAGTTCTCATCTGACCTTTCAAAACGGCGCAAGTCGGAAGTGTGGCGATTTGATGGATCACGAAGCATCTATGTTTCAGTGGATAGCCAATGCCGTGGGGAATTCTTCTACTCAAAGACGTGCGCAAAAGAAGCTGAACATTTCTTCAACGACATAGAAACTTTATACGGCGGATGCGTAAATAAGATTAAGGCTGGAGCGAATCAGACGCCCACTCATCGGGAATACTTCGGCCTGATCTTGATGCTTTTCGATTTGCATCTGCGAAACAACGCACAACAGAACCTGACGAGCCAAGATAATTTCGAAGCCTACAAAACACGAGTCTTTCATTTCCTCAGAGACATGCTGATTCACAAGAGTGAAGGAATTCCGACTGAGAATGAGACAAAGGCACATTTACACAAGCACTGGCGAGTGCGAATTATTCGGCCCACCCCCAGCAGTGAATTCATCACATCGGACAACCCCACGATGATCTTTAGCGCCAATGATCGCCATGACTGCCACTACGCTATTCTGCCGATCAGCCCTGATCATATCGCTGTAGCTTTTGACGAGCGCTTCGTTCGGATTCTTTCTGACCGCACGAAGCAAGCGGACAACATGATTCTCAACAAGAACCAATGTCGCCAAGCCTTGAAATGCGTCTATTCCCGAGAACAACTCAACGAGGAACAAGAGAGAGTTGCCCTCAAGCTTTTGAAAGAGCCGCGGAACCACGGAGTCCTTTCCGAAAAGTCAGTTGAGTATCCAATTCAAGAAATGGCCCCCGGATCAACTCTCTCCTTCATTGCAGTTTCCGCCTGTGCAACGTAGGCAGGGGAACTGCTCTATTACGAAAATGGGGGCTTGCGGTTCGGCGGGACCATCGCCTTGCGATACAGTGCCCGACAAATCACTTCTCCGTCTTCTTCTCAGGTTCTTTTGCCGGGCTGGCATCGAGCTTCTTCTTCACCTCGGCCAGTTCCTTGCTCAACCGCTGGTTTTCCTTCTTCACGTCGAGCACTTCCTGCCTCAAGTCCTTCAGGTTGTCGGAAGGCTTGTTGACGGCGCGCAGCGCGGCGATGGCCTTCTCGGCCGCCTCCTGTTGCGGCGTCTCCTTCGAGGCGGAGGCGAAGGGTTGCAGCAGCGCAATCGCCTTCGGGTCTTCGAGCGTGCCGAGTGCCTTCATCGCCGCGAGTTGGAGCCGCTCGCGCTTGTGGTTGAGGAAGCCCGTGAGGAAATCGCGCACGCCGTCGCGCGCCTTCTCGTTCCGCGCGAGGAACGCCAGCGCGTCCAGCGCCTCGCCGAAGCCGTAGCTCGTGAAGGCCGCCTCGCGTTTGGCGAGCGTCTCGCGCAACGGCGCGATGAAGGCGGGATCGTCCTGCGCGCGCATCGCAGCGATGGCGGCCTCGGCGAGGCGATTGCGGTAGGAATCACCGTTGAGGAACCGCAGCAGCGCATCGTGCACAGCGGGCTGATGATACGCGCCAAGTCCCTTAATGGCGGAGGCGAGGACGACGGGATTGCGCTCGGTGTCGAGGCAGCCTCGCAGCGCCTCCAGCGCGCGCGGATGGAAGAAGCCGGCAATGTCGCCGACGACGGCGTTGCGTGCGCGAGCGTCGGGCTGCTTCACCGAGGCGGCTAGCGCGTCGAGGGCCTCGTCGCTGTGAATCTTGCGCAGGCTCTCGGAGGCTTTGGCGCGCACGCCGTGGAACGGGTCGGAGTTTAGCGCGGCCTTGAGCTTCGCAACGGTGGCGGAATCCTTCTTGTCGGCGAGTTGTTCGGCGGCGAGGAGCCGGCCGATCATGTCGGTCTTATCGGCGAGCTGTGCGTAGAGCATCGCGGTCGGCGGCTTGAAGTTGATCTTCGCCAGCAGCGCATACTCCGGGTCCACGCGCACGATCTCCGGCGCCTGCCGCAACGGCACGTAGAAGTCCTCCTCCTTCTCCTTCACCTTGACGCGATGGTCCACCACCGTGCCGGTTTTTGACTTGAACCGCAGCGTCAGCGGGAACTGGAACAGCATGACGTTGTCGTTGACCGTTTGCGTCTGGCGCACGCTGACTTTGGCGAGCTTGGTTTTCTCGTCCCAACTGTAGCTGACCTCCAGTTCCGGCTGGAGCGCGTGATAAACCCACTGGTCGAAGAAGCGGTCGAACGAGCGGCCGGAGAGTTCCTCGATGACGGCGTTGAGGTCTTCCGTGACGACGATGCCGAACGCGTGCCGCTCGACGTAGGTCTTGATGCAGCGCTGGTAGAGTTCGTCGCCGAGCTGGCTGCGGAGCATGTGGAGCACCCAGCCGCCTTTCGGGTAGGCGCGGTAGTCGAACTGTTCATACGGCGTGCCGTAGCGGCGGAACTGGATCGCGCGCGGCGGCGAGTTGGTCCTGCCGAGCACGTTCTGCGCGTCCTTGTAGAGACCGTAGAGCAGCTCATCGCGTCCGTGCCGGTCGCCCATGAAGAGGTTGGCGTAGTAGGTGGCGAAACCTTCGTTGAGCCAGAGGTGGCTCCAGTCCTTGCAGGTGACCAGGTTGCCGAACCATTGGTGCGCCAGTTCGTGCGAGACGAGCACTTCGCTCGACGAGAGCGTCTCGGTGTCGGCGCGGTGCAGCGTGCGGTCGGTGAGCGTCGTCAGCGTGGTGTTCTCCATGCCGCCCCAATGGAAATCGTGCACCCCCGCCTGGCCGTATTGCGCCCACGGATACGGCACGCCGATCTCGCGCTCGAAAAACTCCATCGCCGGCTTCGTGTCGGCGAACGTCAGCGCCGCTTCGGCCGCGTCGCTCGGCGGCGTGTAGAACTGCAGCGGCACGTCGCGATACTTGTCCTCCAGCTTCGTGAAGCGGCCGGCCATGAGCGTGATCAGGTGAGTGCCGTGCGGCTTGTCCTGCAACCACCGCACCGCCACCAGCCCGCTCGCAGTGTCTTTCGTCGAAGAAACCTGCCGACCGTTGGAGAGCACCATCATGCCCTCCGGAACGCGGCAGGTGATCTCGGTGGTAAACTTCGCGTTCGGATAGTCGTAGCACGGAAACCAATGCCGCGCCTCGTCCGGCTCGCCCTGCGTCCAGACGTGCGTGTCGCTGGCGGGATAGCCCGTCGCGGGCGTGCGGAAGTAAAAGCCCTTCACCGGCTGCGCCGAGTAACGGATCGTCAGCTTCGTCTCGCGGCCCGGCGGCACCGGCGTGGCAAACGTGACGACGATCTCCTTGTCCGTCACCTGATGTCCTGCGAGCTTCGCGGTGCAGGTTACCCCGCTCACCGTGAGGTCCACCGCATCCAGCCGCAACTCGTCGAGCGGTTTGGCGATCGGTTTGAACGTGAGCGTCGCCTCGCCGCGCACCGTGCGCTTCTGGAAGTCCGGCGTCACATCGAGCGCGACATGGCGGATGTCCACCTTGCGGTCGGGAGCGTATTTGATGTCGCCGGTGGATTCCGCGCCCGCCGCGAGCGCGGCGCAATGGCGGCAGAGCAGCGACTCCGCTTCGGTGGATTCGGCAGCGAGCGCGGCGCATGACCACAACGCCGTAACGCACACGGAGAGCAGATGGCAGGCTTTCATAAACCGCAGCTTCTAACTCAAACCCGCCGCGTTGGAAAGCTTCATTGCGTCGGCATCACAGCCGCCGTTGACGGTGCTTCAAAACGCGAGCGACTGCCGTCCTACTTCAACGTCTTCGCGAATTCTTCGATCGTCGGCTCGCCCTTGAGCCAGCCGAGCGAGGCGAGGAACTGGTCCATCTTGCGGACCGTCTCGACGAAGAACTTGTTCTCGTTGCGGCCGAAGTTGAAGAAGCCGTGCAGCTGGCCCTCGAAGCCCGCCAGCTCGCAGCGGTTGCCGGCCTTCTTCATCGCGTTGGCAAACGCCTCGGCCGTCACGTAGGGCACGGTCGTGTCGGCCTTGCCGTGAAACACGATTGTGGGCGGCGCGCCGGCGCGGACGTGGTGGCACGGCGAGATTTTCACCGGGTCAACGCCGCAGCGGTCTGAGTTGAGCAGCACGCGCAGCTTCTCGTCCGACAGGCTGCCCAGCGGCGCGAGCACCAGCGCCGGGTTGAACAAAACCATCGCGTTAGGCACGGAGCTGACCGACGTGTCCTCGCCTTTCTCATCGAGGTTCTCGATGGTCCCGGTGCATGCGGCGAGATGACTGCCCGCCGAGCCGCCGCCCGCGGCGATGCGGCCGGGATCAATGCCGAGCCGCTGGGCGTTCGTGCGGACCCAGCGGATGGCCGACTTGGCGTCCTTGACGCACTCGACGGCCTTCACTTGGTGGCGCGACGCGACGCGGTAATCGGCGGCAATCGCCACCATGCCGCGCGAAGCGAGATAGGCGCACTGATGCAAGAACTGTCCTGGCGAACCGCTTGTCCAGCCGCCGCCGAAGAAGAACACAATCGCCGGCCGCTTGTTGTCGGCCTTGTGTCCCGGCGGCGTGAAGAGGAAAAGGCTCAGCTTTACGTCGCCTACGGTCTTATAGACCTCCGCCTTCGCGCCGGGCAGTTGCGGCGGATAGGCAAAGCTGCCGCCTTTCGGCCGGACGCGCGACTCGTCCTGCGCGGCATCGGACGGCAGCGTCAGCAACAGCGCGACCAGGACGGCAAGCAACTGGCCGCAGCCACGAAATGCGAAATTGCGATAGTTCATGTTCGTGCCGGGATTCTGGCCGGAGATCAATGAGGGAGCAAGTGAACTCTTGGCGCATCGAAAACAGACACGCCCGCCAGCACCATGACCCGTCCGGCGTGTCCTATTGTCCAACCCGGATTATTTCGCATCCACCAACCCGGTCAAGCGCAGCGTCACCGGACCGATGAGGCCGGACGGCAGCAACGGGTCGTCCTTCATATAGACATTCCTGCGCGTGCAGAACGTGATGCGTCCGCTGGGACGCGCGGTGCTTTTCACCAACCAATCCGGCCAGCTCGCAGGATACGCGCCCTTCGGCCGCTCGCGGTTCCACGGCACGTCGTCGGGCAACGCCGCGTCGCCGATCATGCGGTTGGGCCAGAGGCTGGTGACGCGGACTTCGAGTTCGTTTGCGCCCGGCTTGAGCGCATCGGTCACGTCCACACGGAACGGCGGCTTCCAGAGGATGCCGAGGTCGTGGCCGTTGAGGCGAACTTCAGCGATAACCTGCACGTCGCCAAGGTCGAGGAAGATTTTGGATTTTGAATTTTTAATTTTGAATTCAAACGTCGTCCGATATGTCGCCATGCCGGAGAAGAACCGGATGCCGGGGTCTGTGTGCTCAGACAATGACACGAGCTTGTCGAACTTTGCTGAAGCCGGCGCGCCTAGGTTCGGCGGAAAACTCACCTGCCACGGACCGGTGATTGTCACGGCGTCTGGCAACGCGGGCGGTTTGATCTCGGCGCGCATGCCGTCGTTGAACACCACTATTGCGCTCGCGCTGGACTTCCAGCAGCGTGCGAACAGTTTGCCGTCGGCCGTCCGCTCGATGTCGAGCGCCGGCATTGCGGGCGGCGCGCCGGGCGGGTTGGCGGCGAGTGCGGCGATCTCCTGCACGCTGAGCGCGCGGTCGAAGAGTTCGATCGGCGAGCGCTGGCCGCGAAACGCCGGGCCGGTCTTGCCGGTCGAGGCGTGGACGATGTGCGGGCCTTTGGCGCCTTTGCGGACTTCGACGCCGTTGACGAACAGCCGCGGAACATTCTCGACATAGACCAGCGCGAGGTGCGTCCAACCTTTGATGTCGGCGGCGTGGGTGATCACGGCCGGCGCGTAGCGCGCGGAGTGCTCCAGAACGCAGACGCCGTTGCGGCCGACGCCGATGCCGCAGCCGGCGTGGCCTTCGCCATAGAGCGCGTGGCCCTGCTCCGCAAAGATCGCCCAATTCTGGCCGCGATATGCCACCGCCACCTTGCGCTCCTCCGGCAGCGGCGTGTTGTCGTCCGGCTTCACCCACAGGCTGAGCGTGAACGTGTCTTTCGCCGCTTCCACGCCCGCCGGCGGAACCGGTGGCGCCGGGCGAGCCGCCGCGTCGCCTTGCTGCGGCTCGACTGAAACAACATGCCGCATCGGCAGCGCGCCTCGGAACACGACGAAGACCGAGCCGTTCGGTTCCAACCGCAACGGCAGCGTCGTGCGGCCCTCTTTGATGCTGAACACGCCGGGTCGAGTGATCGCGCCCGTGGCCGGGTCCCACAACTCCGGCGCGCGGTCGCTGACGCGAAACACGGCGCTGACGTCTTCGAAGCGGTTCTTCTGGTTCGAGAGGAAATAGACTTCCGCCTCGCCGACGCGACGATGGACGTAGAGCACCTCCGCGTCCGGCGTGGCCGCGCGCCACTCGAAATCCGGCGGCAGGCCGATACGCTTGAAGAGTTCCTCGAACGACACGCCGCTGAAGACGCGACCATTCCACAGTTCATTCGCCAGCTTACGCACCGTCGCGTCGCCTTCGCCGAGGTCGCGCAGACTTGGCGATTGTTTCGGGCGCGGGCCGAGCACCGTCGCTCCTGCCGCGGCAAGCTCGCGGATTTTCTTCAGCACTGCCGGCCGCATCGTCTGGAGATTCGGCAGCAGCAGGACGCGATATTCCGTGCCGCTCGGCAGCACGATGCGCCCGTTCTCGACGCGCGCCTCCAAAACCGCGCGCGCGTCGCAGCCGTCGAAGTCGTAGCCGGCCGGCAGCGCCGGACGCAGTTCGTCGCGCCACGCGATGCGGTTCGGCACGTCCTCGCCGACGAAGAAGAGCACGTCAGCCACGGAGTGGCCTTCGCGCAGCATGTGATTGCAGCGGGTCAGGTAGTCCATCCACGCGCGGCCGGCGTCCCACCACGTGTTGGCGCGGTTGAAGTTGAGTCCCCACGACGCGAACGTGAAGCCCGGCCCCGTGGCGCGATACGGCTGGTGCGCGAACGTGTGAAAGACGAACTGGTTCACGCCAGCGCAAAACGCCCGGTCGCCGAGCGGCTTCAGGCTGAATGGATGATTCTGCCAGCGGGCGACCACCGGGCCGGCAGTGTAAGCCTCGGCGGCGATGACACGCTTGCCGGTCGTGTGCGCGAGCGACGAGGCGACTTTGTTGTCCACGCGCACGCCCTGGCCGGCGCCACTATCGAGCCAGAACTCGCCCATCGTGACGGCGGGGTTGCGCATCTGGCCGATGTCGTAGAGGTAGGCCTGCCGGCCGGTCGGTTCGCCAACGAACGTGATCTTCTTCTCTTCAGCCCATCGCGCGACGACGCTGAAGTAGCTCTCCGAGAACTGATCAGCCAAGAACCGCCGCCAGTCCCACAGCGCGCGCTCGGTCACGTCGGCGCTGTCCACAATCCAGCCTTCGAGCAACGCGGGCAGGAACGGCAGCAGGTCGTAGCCGAGCCGTTCGCGGAAGCGCCGCTCGAAGCCAGCCGTCCAGTTCTGGATGCCGCATTCCCAACTATCCACCTCCATCGCGGCGAAGGTCTTGCCCGCCGCCGGGCCGGCGCGCTGGAGCAGTTTGCCGACGTATTGGTCCAGATGGAACCGCACGACCTTCGCGTCGAGCTTGTCGCACTCCAACCCGCGCCCCTCCGGCGTGGCGGGCGCGACGTGATGACCGTTGCTGGTGAAACCGAGCCGGATGATGCGCCAACGTCCCGGCGGCACGTCCCACTTCAACCGCCCGTCCGCCGCCATCTGCGACGTGAGGTCATTCACCGCTCCGCGCGCGACCGTCAACTCAGCCGCCAGCGCGCGCTCGCGGTCCGGCCCCGGATAGGCGTCGTGATGCCGCCGTTCGGCGCCGTGGCCGCGGCTGCGCAGGAGGGCCGCTTTCGCCTCCGCGAAATGCACGCGCGCCGTCTCGCTCAACTCGATCTCGCCAAAGCTCACCGGCCACGGGTTCTTGAACGTGAGCCGGAACACCTTACCGGTCGCCTCCTCGCACGCCGCGGTCACCGCGCCGCCGTGCTGCATGTCCCAGTTTGCCGTGAACGTGCCGACGCAGCGGAAGTTTTTGCCGTCGGCGGACACTTCCATCGTGATCGGAAAATCCTCCTCCCATTTGTGCGGCGCAGCGTTGCGGCAGACGACCGAACGCACCGTGCGCGGCTCGGCGAAGACGAACTCGACGGTGTTTCTCGTGACCGGCACGGGAAATTCCACCTTCGTCTGCGGCTTGCCGTCTATAAGCTTGGCCAGTTCTGCCGGCCTGAGCGAGCCGCGCAGCGTCGCGCCGGTCAGCGGCCCGCCCTGCGGCAATGGAAACGCGATGACGGCGATGTCGCGGTAGAAATCCTCTTTCGTATGCGGCTTCTCCAACACCGCATCAAAAGCCGCCGGCCCCTGGGCGTCCTGTGCTGTCCACGTCAGCTCCTTCATCGAAGTCTCCGCCGTCATCCACGGCCCGCCGCTCTGCGAAAACCCGTCGCAGTTGTGGACGCCGAACTTCAGCCCCAGCCGCTCGGCCTCCTTGATGGTGTGGTCCATCATCGCGAGCCACTCCCGTTGCATGAACTTCACGTCACCTTTCGGCATGCCGACGCCGCAGTTGAAAAGATACGCGCCGCCAAGGCCCGCGCGCTTGATCGCCTCCCAGTCGGCCGTGATGCCCTCGCGCGTAATGTTGCCGTCCAGCCAATGCCACCACGTCAACGGTCGCGCCTCGTCGGGAGGATGTTGAAACCCGCGGGCAAGCTCGTCGTTCGCTGACAAAGGCCCTCCGCTCAGCGTGGCAAGGAACGTCGCAATGATCAGGATGCGTGTCATAGACGGGATTCTCCTTCGTTCAGGGTATTACGGCAATCTTCTCCGCCGCGCGCAACGTCACCGGGCCAAGCAGGCCGGCGGGCAACAGCGGCGCGTTCTTCGGAAGCGAATCCTTCGTGATGAAGGTGGGGCGCTTGTCGGACGGCAGGTTCCGGTCGCCGACGAGACGGTTGTTCCACGGGTTCACGACTTCAATCTCCAGCGTGTTTGCGCCAAGCTCGACGGCGGTCGTGACATCCACCCGCCACGGCGCGAGCCAGAGCGTGCCGAGGTTTTTGCCATTCAGGCGCACGGTGGCGAGGTCGTGAACTTTGCCAAGGTCCAGGTAGAGTGACGAGTGACGGGTGACGGGTGACGGGAGGTCGAAGGTTTTGCGGTAGATCGCCTTGCCGGAGTAGTGGCGGATGGTTTCTTCGGGGCGCGCCGTCCAGTCTTCGAGTTTGTCGAACGTCACCTTCTCCGACGCGAACTGCACTTCCCATGGGCCGGTGAGTTCCTGCGGAGCGGGCACAGAGGCGACGTTGAGTGTCCGCGCCCTGCCATCGGCGGTCTTGAGTTCGTAGGCGCCGGACTGCCACGCCAACGCTTCGTCGCGCGTGAGTTCAATGGCGCTTCCGGCCAGTGGCGCGCCCGGTCGCGGCGTCGTCTTCATCAACTGCGCGAGTTCGGCGTGATTGAGCGCGCGCGGGATGCTCTCGAAGCTCCCAAGCTCGCCGCGGAATTTCCCGTCCGCGCCCGGCGGCGCGTGGACAGTGAAGCTGCTCTTGAGGCCGCGATGCGCAAAGACACCGTTGAGGTAAAGGCTCGGCTGGCCGTCGCGATAGACCACGGCCACGTGCGTCCAGTCGGCCAGCGGCGCGGCGTGGACCAGCACGGGGGCGAAGTAGCCCGCGCCGTGCTCGAACACGACAACGCCGTTGCGGCCGACGGCCAGACCGCTGCCGGCGTGGCCCGCGCCGCCGAAGCTGGCGCCGTGCGGCGGGAACACCACGTCGTTGCGCGGCGCGCCAAGCCCGCTGGCACCTTTGTTCGCTTCGGGCAGAAGCGTCGTGTCGGCGGCGGGCTTGACCCACACACCCATTGTGAAGTTGCCGGGCATGGCGGGCGTGGCCTCTGCCGGGGCTGACGGCGTCCACTTCGTGTCGAGAAACAGCTCGCCGTTGCGCGTCACGGTGACGATGCGGCTCGCGTCGGCTTTCTCGCGGAACACGACGAAGACCGAGCCGTGCGGGCCGAGTTGCAGCGGCAGGCGCACGGTGCCGTCGGCCTCGTCATAGACGGCCGGGCGTGTGATACGGCCGGTGACCGGACACCACAGTTCCGGCGCTTTGCCGCTGACGCGGAACACCGCCACCGTCGCCACCTCTCGCGCCTGCGGATTGGCGACGAAGTAGATGTGCGTGCCGTCGGCGACGCGATGGGTGAAGCGCAGCTTCGTCGCGCTCTGGAAATCCGGCGCGATGTCGAGCCGTGTCTCCGTGCGCAGTTCCGCCGCCAGCCGTCGCACTTCCTCGTCGCAGCGTGGATAATTCTCCATGCTCGGCGAGCGCGTCGGCGCGGGACCGACGATGGTGGCCCCGGCCTTGGCGAGCGCCACGATCTTGCGCAACACCGCGGGCCGCATCGTTGCGAGTTCCGGCAGCACGAGCGCCCGATAGGTCGTGCCGTGGGGCAGCGTGAGCAGGCCGTTCTTCACGCTGAGCTTGTCGAGGATGACCTCGGCGTTGATGTAGTCGAAGTCGCAGCCCGGCGGGAGTTCGGGTTGGCGGATGCCGGTCATCTTCGGCGCGTCTTCGCCGATGAAGTAGGCCACGTCGGCGACGCGCGTGCCTTGTTGCAGCAGGAAGCAGCAGCGGCGCAGGTAATCAATCCACGCGCGGCCGGCATCGAACCACGTGTTGTGGCGGTTGAACTCCGTGCCGAACCACGCGTTGAGGCCCGGACGCCGGTCTTCCCACGGCTGGTGGATATACACGTGGAGCACGAAGTGGTTGATGCCCTCGCAGAACGCCCAGTCGCCGCGCGCCTTCAGCGCCGCCGGCGTGAGTTGGAAGGGCGCGATGCCGGACGTGAACGCCTCGGAGGACACGACCGGTTTGCCGTAGATGTTCGCGGCCGAGGACGCGGCGCGCAGTTCGACGCTGCCCGCCGGCCAATCCGCGCCGTCGCGGACCCAGAATTCGCCGCCGAGCTCGTCAGTCTGGCCGCCGTATTGGAGGAACTCGCCGGGAAATCCCCAGTGGCCGTAGTTCTCCAGCCACAGCCGCAGGTCGTGCCGATGGGCCACGTCGCGCAGCCCGCCCACGTAATCGCGGGCCACGCGGCCCGCCACCAGCCGCCGCAGGTCCCAGAGGAAACGGTCCGATTGATCGGCGCTGCCGACAATTCGTCCCGTGAGCACGGGCAGCCAGGGCTTCGGGTCATAGCCGCAGGTCTTCTGGAAATCCTCGCCGAAACCGTCCGTCCAGTTCTGCGAGCCAACCTCGTAGCTGTCAATCACCACGCGGCGGAGCGCGCGGCGCGACGACGCGGGCATCCGCGCCAGCAGCTTGCCCACGAAGCCGTCAAAGTGCGTGGCGATGGCCGCGCGACTCATCTTGTCGCACTCGGGACCTTTGCCCTCGACGGTGGTCGGATGATTGACCGCTCCCGTGGGCGTCATGCCCGTCCGCAAGATGACCCAATCACCGCCCGGCACGTCCCACCGCAGGGTTCCGTCGGCGCCGAGCCTGTCGCGCAAGTCAACGATCCGGCCGGGCGCGACGGCCAAGTCCGGCTGGTCTGGTTCGGGAGCGGGCGGCCAGAGATAAGCGTCCCAGAGCGGCAGCGGTTGTGGAAACATTTTGCCGAGTTGCTTCTCAACGAATCGTTCGAGCCGAGCCGCGCCGGTCAGCTCAATCTCCGCCAGGCCGCCCTTGCCCTCCAAGCCCGTGACCACGAGACGGAAATGCTTCGACGTGCGTGGAGGAAACGCGATGACCGCGGGGCCTTTGATCATCGGGCCGACGTTCACCTTGTGCTCCGCAGACGGGCCGCGCCGATCCAGTTCGAACTCGCGCACCGTGGCGAAGCCCCCCTGATCGTCGGCGGCCTGAAGCTCGCACTTCGCCTTGAATTCCCCATCGTGCGGATACAACAGCAGCGTCCGCGCGGTGAAGGGTTGTGTAGTCTCCAGATCAACCGTGAACGGCTTGCCCTTCGACGCGGCGCCTTCAGGGAAAGGAAAGCCGGTCGCAGGATCGCCATCGGCCAGCACGGCGGCCTGCTCCACCGCGGGACTGCATCGCACGCGCGGCGACATCGCCGAGAGCCGCGTCGCATCGGCGCGGGGCGACGGAAAAGCCAGCACGGCAATGTCCTCAAACGGTTCCTTGGGCGCGGGCAGTCTGCCCTCGAACTTCGCCGGGCCTTTGACCCGCGTCTCCGACGACACCACGTAGCGCATGGTTTGCTTCGGAGTGATCCACGGCCCGCCCGACTGGCTCCAGCCCGGCCCGTTGAACACGCCGATCTGCACGCCGACGCGCCCGGCCTCGCGAATCGCGTGCTCCAGCGACGCCCACCATTCGTCCGAGAAAATCCGCACCGTGCCGAGCGGCGCGTCCTTATCCACCACGTTGCCGATCAACGCGCCGCCGATGCCGACGCGCGCCATCGCCTCAAGGTCGCGCGTGAGGCCCTCGCGCGAGATATTGTCGCTGATCCAATACCAATAGCACCACGGCTTGGTTTGCTCGGGCGGCGCAGCGAACCCATCGGCCAGATTGTCCGCAGCCGTTCCCGTGTTCGCCAGCGCACCAAGCGCCAGCAGCGCAATCGTTATTCGCATTTTCATATAGTAGTCCTCTCGCTCCGCGAGAGGAGATCATTCATCGCTGCGTCTCGCGGAGCGAGACGACTACTTTGTCTGCCATCTGAATCGTCACCGGCCCGAGCAGGCCGGAGGGGAGCAGTTCGGCAGGTTTGCCGGTCTTCTTGCGCTCCGCACACTTCTTGCAGCCATACGCGCCGCTCGTCATTGTGTCGTAGGTGCGCACGTTCGTGGTGGTAAACCGCTTCTCCTTCGGCAACGTCGCGTCGCCAATCAGCCGGTTGGGCCAGAGGTTCGCCACATCAATCTCCAGTTCGTTCGCGCCGGGCCTCAGCGCGTTCGTGATGTCCACCCGCCACGGGGCGGTCCAGACAACGCCGAGATCGCGCCCGTTGAGGCGGACGCGGGCGATGTTCTTCACCGCACCCAAGTCCAGGAAGAGTGACGAGTGACGGGTGACGGGTGACGAGAGGTCGAAGGTCTTGCGATACGTCGCCGTGCCGGAGTAGTGGCGGATGCCGTCTTCGGGGCGCGTTGTCCAATCCTCAAGCTTCTCGAAGGTGACTCGTTCTGGGCCGCCCCACTTCAGGTCGAACGTCACCGTCCACGCGCCGGTCAGTTCTTGCACGGTTGCCAGCTTCGGGAAATTCCCCGTCTTCAGTCGCCGGTCTTCGGTCGTTGGTTTGCGAAACACCACAAACCAACTCTGCCGCGGCTCGAACTGCATCGGCACGATCGTGCGACCGTTCTCCTCACGCCATTCCGGCAGGGAACGAATCCCGCCGGTGACGGCATCCCAAAGTTCCGGTTGTTTGCCGGTGACGCGGAACACGATTGGGGCGGTCGCGGTGAGCGTGCTCTGATTGCTGAGGAAGTAGATGTCCGTCTCGCGGTCGCGCCGATGGATCCAATCGAATTGTGCGCCTGCCGAGGTGTCGCGAAACTCGATGTCCGGCGCCAGGCCGTCGGCGCGCGTCACGGCGTCCAATGTGCCCTCGCGCCTCTTCGGACCGATGACCGTCACGCCGGCGTTGGCCAGTTCGGCGACCTTGCGCAACACTGTTGGCGAGAGAATGGCGTCGGGCTGATGCGGCAACACGAGATAGCGGTAGCTCATCCCGTCGGGCAGCACTAGCCGGCCGTCTTTCGCAGTAGCTCGCGTCAGCAGCACTTCGGCGTTGAGCACGTCGTAATCGAAACCGGCGGGCAGCGCCGGCTGTTGTTGGTGGCGCGACGCGATGAAGCTGGGAATCGCCTCGTCCTGCAAGTAGGCGAAGTCGGCAACGAACAATCCCTGCCGCAGCAGGTG
>Ga0163199_1000919_pt1 | contig 18368 bp, 11 predicted proteins | sample PL_2010_150m_FD_113537 | JGI IMG/M metagenome (GOLD analysis project Ga0163199, IMG submission 113537) | Freshwater microbial communities from Powell Lake, British Columbia, Canada to study Microbial Dark Matter (Phase II) - PL_2010_150m | ecosystem: Environmental > Aquatic > Freshwater > Lake ...
TGGAAAACAGCATGGAAGAAACCGTCCAGGCGATCGCCGCCACCATCGAAATGCGCGACCCTTATACTGCCGGCCATCAGCGCCGCGTCGCCGCCCTCGCCCAGCGCATCGCCGAGGAAATGCACCTGCCGGCGGAGGAAGTGCATGGTATCGCCCTTGCCGCCACCATTCACGACATCGGCAAAATCCACATTCCCGCCGAGATCCTGAGCTTTCCCGGCAAGCTGGGGGAGATCGAGTACGCGTTGATCAAGGCCCATGTCCAGGCCGGATACGACATCCTGAAAAACATCGAATTTCCCTGGCCGGTGGCGCAGATGGTCTACCAGCACCACGAGCATCTCGACGGCAGCGGCTATCCGGGTGGATTGAAAGGCGACCAGATCATGCTCGGCGCGCGCATCCTGTGCGTGGCCGACGTGGTCGAGGCGATGGCCTCCTACCGCCCCTACCGGCCGGGGCTGGGGGTTGATAAGGCGTTGGCGGAAGTTCGGGAAAACCGCGGCCGCTTGTACGATGCGGACGTGGTGGCGGTGTGCCTGGGATTGTTCGAACAGGGCTTCGAGTTCGTCTGACTACCACTTCACCACGTGGACGTTGGCCAGCGTGCGCCCGAGGAAGCGCTCGCCGATGGTCTGGAAGCGCAGCGGCACGTCGGTGACGTAATACTGGTAGTCGGCAGCGCTGCGCTGCGGGTTGGCGAGGCCCATTTCGGCCAGCAGCGCGGCGGTGCGTTCGGCCATCGCTTCGGCGGAATCGACCAGGCGCACGCCGGGCCCGGCGACTTCCTGCAGCAAGGGTTTGAGTAACGGGTAATGGGTGCAGCCTAGCACCAGCGTGTCGATGTCCTGCGCCAGCACCGGCTTGAGGTATTCCTGGGCGGTCAGGCGGGTGACCTGGTGATCCAGCCAGCCTTCTTCCACCAGCGGCACGAACAGCGGGCAGGCCTGCGAATAAACACGCACCTCCGGCTCGTATTGGTGGATGGCGCGGGCGTAGGCGTTGCTGTTGATGGTGGTGGGGGTGCCGATCACGCCCACCTGTTTCTTGCCGGTGGCGGCGAGCGCGCCCAGCGCACCGGCGTCGATCACATCCAGCACCGGCACCGGCGAGAGGTCATGCACCACCTGCGATGCGACTGCCGCCATGGTGTTGCAGGCGACGATCAGCATCTTGACCTCCTTGGCCAGCAGGAATTCGGCGATCTGCGTGGTGTAGTGGGAGATCGTCTCGACCGACTTGACGCCATAGGGGACGCGCGCGGTGTCGCCGAAATAGACGATGTTCTCGAACGGCAAACGCTCCATCAGCGCGCGGACCACCGTCAGTCCGCCGACGCCGGAATCGAATACCCCGATGGGGTTGGCAGGGTTGAGATGCATGAAACTTTCTTGAACTTCAAAACAGGTGGGGTGGTCATTGTGCTGAGTTCGCCTTTTACGGTCAAGGCGAAGGTGTTTTGCGAGGCTATAAAACTCACGTAAAATGCGCCTTATCTGATGTGTGTCGATTTTTGCGGGGTGGCGAGTGAGCAAGCGTTTTAATAATATTTTGATGGCGGCAGGCGGTCTTCTCCTGGTCGTTTCGTTTGGCGGGCAGGCAGCGGAAAAACCCGCGAAAAAATCCAAGCCGGCAGCGCCTGCGGCCAGTGCGCCGGCAGCAGTTGCCGCCGCTGCGGCGGTGCCGGTCGTACCGCCGGGCATCAAGGCCGATCTCGAAGCCGGGCAGCAGATCAACGGGGTGTGCGCCGCCTGCCACGGCCCGCTCGGGCAGGGCGGCAAGAAGGGCGAATATCCGCGTATCGCCGGCTTATCGTACGAGTATCTGAAGGAACAGTTGCTGAAGTTCAAGGCGCGCAAGCGGATTAACCTGCCGATGTTCCCTTACACTTTGGAGCGCGAACTGTCCGACGACGATGTCGTGCATGTCGCGGCCTATGTTTCCCAGCTCAAGCTGGATACCAAGCTGCCGGTGTTCAAGGAAGACGAGGATGCGCTGGTGCGCTTGCAGGCGATGGATAAGGTATTCAGCGTGCCGCGCGCCGAAGGCGATGTGGATGCAGGCGCTAAAATCTACAAAACCGAATGCTCGTCCTGCCACGGTGCGCAGGGGCAGGGCAAGAAGGGGACGCCGATGCTGGCCGGCCAGTACACCCAGTACCTGAAGCGCCAGGTCGGCCTGTTTGCCAAGGGCGAGCGGATACACGACGAAGATCTCAAGGATAGAACCCAGGACGTGCTGAATCAGCTCAAAACGGAGGAAATCCGCGATATTCTGGCTTATCTGTCGACGCTCAACGACTGAATAAGCCATTCTTGATGCCGGATGCCAAATTTGTAGCGGCGTAGTCGTGCCGTGGAGACGCAATATATTGCGTCCCTACCACTATCGGGGAGGAATATGGGCTAATATTAAGGCCATGACAATGTAATAGTTATTTCCCGCGCATGTTTCACCTACCCTATCCGTCCAGCCTGAAAACGCGCATTGCGCTGTTTACCTCAGTGCTGTTCATCGTCGCCATCTGGGCCATGGCCTATCATTCCGCCAACAACCTGCGACGCGACATGCAGGCATTGCTTTCCTCCCAGCAGTTTGCGGTCACCAGCAACGTCGCGGAAAGAGTCGAGTACGCGGTCAAAATGCGCGTCGATGCGCTCAAAATGATTTCCGCTGGAATTCGCCCCGAGTGGATGAACGACTGCGGCAAGCTGCACGATTACCTGTTACAGCGCAAGGCTATCTATGTGCTGATGGATTATGGTTTGACCATCCTGCGCAAAGATGGCCTTTGCGTGGCGGACTATCCGGTGCGTGCGGGGCAAAAAGGGGCGAACTTTGACGGCCAGCGGTTTTTCCGCGAAGTCATGGCGACCGGCAAGCCGGCCTTTAGCCAGCCGCATATAAACCCGGCATGGGGGCAGCCGGCCATCGTCGTCGCGGTGCCTATCCTGGGCGCTGCCGGTGAAACCATCGGGGTGCTGGCGGGCAGCACGGCGATTGCCAAGAACGACGTGTTTCACGAAGCGGCCAACGCCAGTAGCGGCGCACTGCTGGGTTTTCTGGTGGTTTCTCCGCGCGACCGGTTGTTCGTTACCGCCACCGACCCCTCGCGTATCTTGCAACCGATTCCGCCGCCCGGGGTGAACCGGATGCTTGACCGTTACCTGCAAGGCTTCGAGGGTTCGGGGGTGACGGTCAATTCGCGCGGCATCGAGGAGTTGACTTCGGGCAAGCGTATTCCCAGCACCAACTGGCTGGTAATCGGCGATATGCCCACCGCGCAAGCTTTTGCCCCGATTGTGGCGATGCAACGCCAGATCTATATCGAAGCGGCGCTTGCGTCGCTGATCGTCGCTGTGCTGATCTGGCTGTACATGTACCGCCTGCTCGCGCCCTTGGGGCGGTTTGCGCAAACCTTGTCCACCATGACCAGCAGCGGTGCGGCGCTCCACCCGATCCCGGTCAGGGGCAGCGACGAGATCGGGCAGTTGCTGGCAAGCTTCAATCAACTCCAGTCGCGCTTGCTGGCTCAGCGTGAAATCCTGCACGGCGAAAAACTTTTTTCCGAAACCTTGATCGACAGCCTGCCCGGACTGTTTATCCGTATCGACCGCGAAGGCCGGCTGGTGGACTGGAACACCAATTTCGAGGTGCTGCTCGGCCACGACGGCCTGCTCAAGGCGCAGGCCAATGTTCTCGGCATTGTTTGCGCCGACGATACGGCGCTGGCGGCAGCGGAGATGAAAAAAGCGCTGGAAGTCGGCTATGCCGACACCGAGGTGCGCCTCGTCGATGCCCAAGGCGGCCTGCACAGTTTCCATATGGTCGTCAAGCGCCTCGAGTTCGGCGGCGACACGCATTTGCTGGCAACCGGCATCGATATCACCGAGCAGAACTTGCAGGAAACCAGGGAACAGCTGCGTAACCGGATTTTCGAGTTGCTCGCGAGCGGCGGCGAATTGAAGGAAATTCTGGGGATGGTGGTGGAGTACGTGGAGCGCAACGACCAGCGGATGTTATGCAGCATCCTGCTGCTCGACGACAGCGGACGCCGCCTGGTCATCGGGGCCGCCCCCAGCTTGCCGGATTTTTACAACGACGCCGTCAACGGCCTGGAAGTCGGCGAAGGTGTCGGCTCCTGCGGTACCGCCGCATTCCGCAACGAGCGCGTGGTGGTCGAGGATGTGAGTGTTCACCGTTTCTGGCCGCTGCCGTTCCGCGACTTGGCGGAACAGGCCGGTCTGGTTTCGTGCTGGTCGGAACCGATCCGCGATTCGGCGGGCAAGGTGCTGGGTACCTTCGCCATTTATCAACGCCAGCCGGGCAAACCGTCTGCCGCCGATTTGGAGCTGATCCACGGCGCGGCGAACCTGGCGAGTATCGCCATCGAGAAAAAACGCACCGAAGCCGAACTCCAGCTCGCTTCGTCGGTATACCAGGCCAGCGGCGAAGCCATCGTGGTGACCGACGCCGACAACACCATCGTCGCGGTCAACCCGGCTTTCACCCGGGTCACCGGCTATACCCTGGAAGAAGCGCGCGGCTGCGACCCCAAGCTGCTCAAGTCGGGGCGCACGCCGAAATCCGAATACGAAGCCATGTGGCTGGCCTTGTCCAGCACCGGCCAATGGCAGGGCGAAATCTGGAACCGGCGCAAGAACGGCGAGGAGTATGCCGAATGGCTGACCATCAACACCTTGCGCAACGAGCACGGCGAGGTCTACCGGCGCATCGCGATGTTCTCCGACATCACCGAGAAAAAACGCACCGCCGAACTGGTCTGGCGCCAGGCCAATTACGATACGCTGACCGGGTTGCCCAACCGCAACCTGTTCTACGACCGGTTGAGCCAGGACATCAAGAAAACCCAGCGCGCCGGGCAAACCCTGGCATTGCTGTACATCGACCTGGATAGGTTCAAGGAAGTGAACGACACCCTCGGCCACGATGCCGGCGACGAACTGCTGCGCGAGGCGGCCACCCGCATCGTCGCTTGCGTGCGCGAATCCGATACCGTGGCGCGCCTCGGCGGCGACGAATTCACCGTGGTGCTGCCGACCCTGGTCAACATCAATCGCGTCGAAGAAGTGGCCCGCGCGGTCATCGAAACGCTGGCGCTGCCGTTCATCCTCCACGGCCAGTTCACCTATATTTCGGCCAGCATCGGCATCGCGCTGTACCCCAACGACGCCGAGGAGGTGGAAACCCTGCTCAAGAGCGCCGATCAGGCGATGTACGCCGCCAAGGACAGCGGCCGCAACAGCTTCAGCTACTTCACCGAATCGATGCAACTGGCCGCCAAGACCCGTCTGCAAATCGGCACCAGCCTGCGCGACGCGCTCGCCGACGGGCAGTTCGAGATTTATTACCAGCCGGTGGTGGAAATGACCACCAGCCGTATCGTCAAAGCGGAAGCGCTGCTGCGCTGGCACCACCCCGAACACGGCATGATCGGCCCGGCGACCTTCATCCCGCTGGCCGAGGAAACCGGGCTGATCAACGAAATCGGCGACTGGGTCTTCCGGGAAGCGGCGCGCATGGCCAAGCGCTGGAGCATCATGGACTACCCGGCGGCAACCGTCAGCAACCCGATCCAGATCAGCATCAACAAATCGCCGCGCCAGTTCGCCAGCGGCAAAACCCAGGAAAGCTGGCTCGGCTATCTCAAGGACATCGGCCTGTCGGCCACCTCCGTGGTGCTGGAAATTACCGAAGGAATGCTGCTCGACGACCACGCCGGCATCACGGAAAAGCTGACCCACTTCCGCGAAGGCGGCATCCAGGTCGCGCTCGACGACTTCGGCACCGGCTATTCGACCATGTCCTACCTGAAAAAATTCCACGTCGATTACGTCAAGATCGACCAGTCCTTCATCCGGGAAATCGCCAGCGACCCGGGCGACCGCGTGATCGTCGAAGCCATCATCGCGATGGCCCACAAGCTCGACCTGAAAGTCATCGCCGAAGGCGTGGAAACCATCGAACAGCGCGACCTGCTCGCCGCCGCTTGCTGCGATTATGCACAGGGCTACCTGTTCGCCAGACCGATGCCGGGCGAAGAATTCGAAAAGCTGTTGTTGACGAACACCTGTTTGGTGCGGGAAAAGCCGGAGGAGGGGTGATTAGCGGTTTGCCAACATATCGCCGCGTGCGAACGTCAGCTTCCGGGAATAATGAACTGCCGCTATCGACCCGCTACTGATATTCAGTTCCGCTTTGCATCAACGGCTGCTTCCAGAATTGAGCTGCCTTTCGTCCCGGCAAGCCTCATGGCAAATGTTCGGCCAAAGCTGCCGAAAGGTCAGCGCCCGAGAAGCTTCAGCATTGGGATACGAAGCTGTCAGAGAAAATCCATGGAATTCCGCACACGCTCAAGTTGATAACAGAGCCGTCTTCGGGTCATAGACCACTTCGGTGATCGACCCATCCCGAATGCGCTGAACTGCTTCGTCAATCACATGGAGCGGCACCAGGAACCATTCCCTCGGCTTCACCAGATTTCCGAAGCGATCCTCAATGGTTAAGTCGAGCTGGGCTGCGCCGAACAAGCGGTGGAAGATGTTTTCCAGCCTGGTGCGGTTCAGGTTGTGGAGTTTGTAAGTAGCAACCACCTCCACTTCGGCCAACAGATAGGTGGCATCCTTTTCTGCGCCAGCGATGCGGGTCTCTACTTTGCCTCTGGTCACGCCGATCTTGTGGATCAGCTCGCGGTGCTCGGCGATGAATGGGTGGTTGGACAGGCTGCGCAGCACGTAGATTGTTCCGCTTTCAATATCGTCGGATTCTAGCGCATCTCCAAACAGCGGCCCCATGTCCGGGTCGGTCAGGCGGCGGCCGGTCTCGTCTTTGTAGAGCGCCCGTTCCAGAGAGCGGCGCAGCAGGTTGCTTTCCGTGCCGTTGGCGTAGATCACACGCAAGCGAGCATCGTTTTTTCCATACGCAGCTTTTTTGGTTTCGCCAACACTTGCAACGTAGGCAAGCTGCCCGCCGACGATGAAATAGTTCCCGCTGGCGATACTGGTGTCGCGTCCGAAGCGCCGCGTTATACGAACGCCCGCCTTCAACTCCCGCTCCACCTGCTCGAACAGCGGTTGGAATTTGTCAAAGTCCGTGCACGGCGTGCGGTCGGCGATTTCCTCCGCCGCACGCTTTTCAACGTTGGAACGTACATGGCGCAGCACGGTGATGTCGTCTTGGTCGGCGGATTTATCGCCAATACCCAGCTCGGCCAGTAAGGCGTCTTCGTCCAGGTCATCCACATTTGCCTGAGTTGTTGCTGTCCCAGACAGCAGGCCTGGGACATCCAGCCCAGCCAGCAGGCTTTGCGCTTCCGGCAACTTGCGTAGCTGATCCAAGCGCACGGCATACAGTCGCTCGAAGATATCACGACCCTCGCCATGCAGCGGGGCGCGGCCATGGGTCTGATGGAAGCGCAGGATATCCTCGAAGCCGGCGATGATGCGTTCCTCGCGCGGTGTTCGGCTGGAAGCCTTGAGCGGGGCGACTTCCACGCCCAGCGCATCCAGCAGTTCGTCGTCGTTCATTTCAGCCATTGCCGGACTCTCCCTGCACCTGTGCCGTCTTGGCTTGTGCGCGGTAGCGCGCCAGCGCAGCCACGCCTTCAGCCATGCGTTTTTCCCATGCGTCGGCTGAGTTGATGTCCGGCAGGCGGCCACGCTCGTTCTTGAACTGCAAGGCGCGTTTTGCCAGCTCGCGGGCTTCGTCTTCGGGGATGCTCACCTTCTTGGCTGCAATGCTGGCCTGCACCTGGCGCAGCGATTTCTCATCCATTGCTTTTGCCAGCACCGCATAGGCGGCATCGAAGGGATTGATGCGGTCGATCAAATCAATGTCTAGGTCGCGCACATTAACGAACTTGCGCACCCCATCCAGCAAAGCTGTACTGCCTTGCGCCGTGCCGCCGCCTTCGGCATCGGCCTGGGCCAACGCCAATTTGGCTTGCTGGGTGATGTTCATCGCTGCAATCGCGTGTTGGCGGATAGCTTCCTGATCCGCCGCGCTCAACTCCGGGTAACGCTCGCGCACGATCTTACCCATGCGCAACTGGGTCAGCTCTTCGGGCAGGGTATTTTCCTGGTCGAACAGGCCGCGCTCCAGGGCGATTTTGTCCTGCAAAAAACTGGTGACGACTTCGTTCAAGTCCTCCTTGCAGATGCGCGTCGCCTCCGGGCTTTGCGGTGTTGTCAGCCCGTTAATCTCCACATGGATCTCGCCGGTGTCCGTGTTCACCCCGATGTTGTGGCCGCCCTCCTTGTAGCCATCCTCGCCGTATTTGAAGCCCGGCAGTGGCCCCTTATCCTTGGGAGTAAACTCATAACGCGGCGCCAGCACCTGTTCCATCAGCAGGCTAGCGGAAATTGCCTTGATCATATCATTCACCGCTTCGGCCACGGCGGCTTGTTCGGCTGCGGGTTCGGCGATCAGGTTGGTGAAGCGCGAGCGCTCCTTGCCCTCGGCATCGCGGGTGGCGCGGCCAATGATCTGCACGATTTCAGTGAGGCTGCTGCGATAGCCGATGGTCAGCGCGTGTTCGCACCAGATCCAGTCGAAGCCTTCCTTCGCCATGCCCAGCGCGATGATGACATCCACGTGGTCGCGGTTATCCTTCTGCGCCGGGTCTTTCAATGCGGTGAGCACGCGGGTACGTCGAGCCGGATCGCTGTCATCCACCAAGTCCGCCACTTTCAGGGTGCGGCCATCACTGGCCTGCACCAGATGGAAGCCGGTGGCCGGGTCAACCCCCTTCCATTCGCCCAAGCCGTGCATGATTTCGTTTACCTCGCGCTCCTTGTCTTTGAGGCTTTCGCGAGCATTCACATTGGGAATATGGACGATGGTTTTCAATGCCGGGTTCAACACCTTGGTAACGGCATCTACATAAGGGCCGGTGTAGAAGAAGTAACCGATGTCCAGCGACTTGAGCCATTGGTAGCCGTTGAGCTGCTCGTAGTAGGTATAGGTGATCGTCTCGAATTTGGCTTCATCCGCCGGAGCCAGCACCGCAACGCTATCGCCTCGGAAATAGGAGCCGGTCATGGCAACCAAATGCACCTTGTCGCGAGCGATGAATGCGCCGAATTGACTACCCAGCTTGCTGTCCGGGTCGCTGGAAACGTGGTGAAACTCGTCGATGGCGATCAGGCGATTGTCGAAAGCCTGAACACCAAGCTCGTCCACCGCAAAGCGGAAAGTGGCGTGTGTGCAGACCAGTATCTTGTCGGCACTGGCAAGGAACTCCCCGACGGCCTTGACCTTGGACTTGGCGACCTTCACATCGTCCACGCCGGGCGCGTTGCACAGGTTCCACTGCGGCGCGACTTGCCAGTCCCAATAGAAGCCGTACTGGCTCAGAGGCTCATCGGCAAAACTGCCGCCGATGGAGCGCTCCGGCACCACAATGATGGCCTGCTTCAAGCCCTGATTGTTGAGCTTGTCCAGCGCGATGAACATCAGCGCGCGGGATTTGCCTGATGCCGGAGGCGACTTGATCAGCAGATATTGCTCGCCGCGCTTGGCATAGGCACGCTCCTGCATGGCGCGCATGCCCAGCGCGTTGGCCTTGCTGGAAGCGCCGGTGCGCGCCGTGGTGATGGACACCGACGGCACGGTATAGGCATTGGTGGGATTGGCCGGGTGGGTCATTGCGTATCGTCCTCCGTGGGTATGTCGTCGCCTGCCAGTTCGCGCTCAATCTGCTCGATGCTGGGCAAGCTGGTTTGCAGTTCGGCAGGCAGGGATTCGAGCAATTTGTATTCGGCAATGCCCATGGGCTGGGTCTTATCGCCCAGGGCATATTCGGCCACGACCTTGTTTTTGCTCTTGCACAGCAAGAGGCCAATGGTTGGGTTGTCGTGCTCATTTTTGACCTGACGATCCACGGTGGTCAGATAAAACCCGAGCTGCCCCAAATGCTCGGGCTTGAACTTGCCGCCCTTGAGCTCGATCACCACATAGCAGCGCAGCTTGAGGTGATAAAACAGCAGGTCGATAAAAAACTCGTCGCCGCCCACGTCCAGCAACACCTGCCGCCCGACGAACGCAAAACCCGCGCCCAGCTCCAGCAGGAATTCCGTGACATGCTTCACCAAGGCGTTTTCGATCTCGCGCTCCTGCGCCTCGTCAGTGAGACCCAGAAAGTCGAAGCGATACGGGTCTTTTACCGACTCTCTGGCCAGGTCGGATTGCGGTTTGGGCAGGCAAGCCGCGAAGTTGGTCACCGCCTTGCCACTGCGCTCCAGCAAGCGGGTTTCGATCTGCATCACCAGGATATTGCGCGACCAGTTGTGTTCAATAGCTTTAGCCGCATACCAGCGGCGGCTTTCGGGACTGTCCAATTTGTCCAGCAGCGCCAACTGGTGATACCAAGGCAATTGTGCAAGCACCTCTTGCACAAATTCCGCATCCGGCCACGCCTCGGCAAAGGCGCGCATGTACTTGAGATTGCGCGGCGAAAACCCCTTCATTTCAGGAAAAGCGGCGCGCAAATCATGCGCCAGCCGCTCGATCACCTTGGCACCCCAGCCCTGCTCGGCCTGCCGCGCCAGAATGTCGCGCCCGATTTGCCAGTACAACAACACCAGCTCGCGGTTGACCGCCAGCGTGGCTCGCTGCTGGGCGGTGTGGATGCGGCCTTTGAGATCGGCCAGCCAGTCGGTATAGCCGGCGGGGGGTGGGGGCAGGCTGATCGGGCTATCGCTCGTGACATCGCTCATGCTTTCTTCCCCCTCGCTGTTTTCGTTGCGGGCTTGGCCTTGGCTGCCGCCGTCATCTTGGTATAAAGCTCGAACAGTTTTTCCAGCCGCTCGGTATCGTTCTTGAAGCGGCGGCCGATGTAGATGCGCTCCAGCACCTCGTCGTTGCGCTCGTGGGCGTGGCGCAGATTGTCCGGCATGGCGTCAGGGTTGTACAGGTCGGCGATGGTGGCGGGGAAATGGGATTCGCGCGCCAGCAAGATGTTTTCGGCGCTGGTAGTCAGGTCGGCCTTGTTCTGCTCGGTGAGCAGGGGTACGGGGAAGGTATTCCAGCCGAGGGTGTTGGAATAACGATAATCCGTTTTGATTTTTCCGCAGACCGTGGCGATCCAAACAAGGTGAAGGCGCGAAGCGAAAATCGCTACATTCCAAAGTGGTGCGTCATATAAAGCTGAGGCACTGTCGGCGACAATATCGCCCTTATTACCTAAAGCAAATGGCAAGTAGTCGCGGCTTTCAGAGCTGTGGCGTGGAACAATGATCGGAAGCTCATCGCCTTTCTGTCGGATTTCACCAAATCGGTATGGCTGCTTTGCCAGTTCTTTGGTCGCCTCTTTATCGCTTTCACGGCGCATTTTCCTCACACTCGATAGACGTGAAGAAATTGATATATTGCTTGCAAGTTCAAGTGCATCCTCGTCTTGAAACCACAAGCAAAACCTTTCATTTCCTTGGATAGAGTCCTCCGATCCAAGAAACCTGCGGACTACCTTGTGCCTTTGCTTTACTGTGAGACCTAGCGATTCAATCCCACCCCTGCTTAATAATAGGTTTCCACCATCAGTGGGAGCATTTCCTTTGGTCATGCTGTTAAGGTCGCCAAAAGGTTCATTGCGCTTTTCAACTATTACATTTTGCGATGAAGCCAAATATGCATTGATATTTTCAACCTCTTTAACAGACAAGATTCCATCTTTAGAAAGGGTATAGAGAACCCGTTTCTTGCCTGGATTGCTTGAAATTCCGACAATTACAACCGTGACACCAGCATTGTTGCTGGCTAGGTTTGCCCACTTGAACGATGTATGAGCAAATTTAATCTGTTGGCCTGCGGCAAAAATTAACGGCCAAAGAGTCGGTACTTGTTGTCCTTGGCATATTGAATTTGTCGATACGAAAGCTGTTGCCGCTAATGTCTTGCTTCCATAGTCCGCCGCCTTCATGAACCAGCCGGACACATAATCCAATGACTTCCAAGTAGTCGTACGCTTATCGAAGATGGCTTTAAGGTCTGCTTTTCGGCTTTCATCATCTTTCTTGAGTCTTTCCTTAGCTTCTTTGCTTGCGTCCTTCGGCGCTTTCACGGTTGCGCCTACATACGGCGGATTTCCGCAGATGTAGGTCTCACCACCTTCGTTCTCGAAGTCGATTTCCGTCTGATTCAGCGGCGTGCCAAACAAGTCATCCGCAAACAGTTTCACGCCCGTACCCGTAGGCGGGCAGATGCTCAGCCAATCCAGCCGCAGCGCATTGCCGCAAATAATCCAGTTCTGCGCATCCAGCGGCAAAAACTCCGCCAGCGCATCCTTCTGCCCGCGATACAGCACGTCGCACTGGAACTCGGCAATGATGAGCGCCAGGCGGGCAATTTCCGCCGGGAAGTCGCGCAGTTCGATGCCCCGGAAGTTGGTGAGCGGTATCTCGCTGCCCAGGTGTGCTTCGCCCCGGCGGCGGTTGATTTCCGCCTCGATCTCGCGCATCTGTTTGTAGGCGATGACCAGGAAGTTGCCGGAACCGCAGGCCGGGTCGAAGACGCGGATGCGCGCCATGCGCTTGCGCAGGTTCAGCAGCTTGATTTTGTTGTCGCCGGCCTCTGCCAAAGCGGCGCGCAGATCGTCCAGAAACAAGGGGTTCAACACCTTGAGGATGTTGGGCACGCTGGTGTAGTGCATGCCCAAGGCGCCGCGCTCTTCGTCATCGGCCACGGCCTGGATCATGCTGCCGAAGATGTCGGGGTTGATCTGTTTCCAGTTCAGGTTGCCGGCATGGATCAGGTAGGTGCGCGCCATGCGGGTGAAGCGCGGCGCTTCGGTGCTGCCGGAGAACAGGCCGCCATTGACATAGGGGAATTGATCCGCCCATGGCCTGAGGGGTAGGTCGGGTTTTAACCCGACATCGCAAGTCGGAATAAATTCCGACCTACGCAATCGACGCGCCTCAATCGGTGTGTTCATGGCGCGGAAGATTTCGGACAACACCTCATGGGTGTTGGTGCCGTCGCGCTCGCTCATTTGCTCGATGGTGTGGGTGAACAGTCCCTCGCCATTGAAGATGTCGGTGTCTTCGGCAAAGAAGCAAAACACCAGCCTAGCCATGAAGTGGTTCATGTCGGCGCGGCGCTCGTCCCTGGCCCAATCCGGGTTTTCGCGCAGCAGTTCGACGTAGAGCTTGTTCAGGCGCCCGGTGGCGCGCACGTCGACAGGGTTGTCCCTGATCTCCTTGATGGTGGAGATGCCGGCCAGCGGCAGGAAGAAACCGAAATGGTTGGGGAAGTCCGGGTAGGCGCAGGCGATGGTTTCGCCACCGGTCAGTTCTTCGGCCTCCAGGGTCTGCCCGTCCGTGGCGAGGATGAATTTGGCTTTGGCTTTTGCAGTGGCAGGGCTGGCGCGCAAGGCCTTGAGGGTGTCGCCCACAGCGCCTGCTTCGCATACGGCGATATGGACGTTGTTGCGCTGGAGTACGCCACCAGGCACATCCGAAGCATTGTTGTTGCCGGTACGCAGGCGCTTGAGTGCCGTGTCCTTATTGCCGAAAGCGGCCAGAAACGCGAACGGGAACTCCGCCGCGTCGAAGGGCTGAAGGGCTAGGTCCGATATGGCTTCTTCGATTTCTACTGCATTCATGGGGCATCTTGTCTGTGTGATTTTTTCCCGCTCGTGTCCGGCTGAGGTTCTGTGACTGACGTGGCACTGCGGTGGGCTCCATTGTAAATGGTTGTCCGTGAGACCTTGTAGTGTTTCGCGATCTGTCTAACCAACCGGGATGGCTGGACATACATCAGTTGCCCAGACAGCCCAATGGCAGCAATGGCCGACGAAGCGACGAAGGTGCTCACTGGGAAACGGCAGCTACCTGAGCGGAGCAGTCATCTGAATGGCAGCAGCACTTTGCAGACCTTGGATCATGTGATCCCTACCCGGACACCAGTCAAGACCGCCCCACCCCTACTTCGACTCCATCACCCACACCCCATCCCAGTCCTCCGGCGGCGGCGTTTCGATGAAATGCCGGCAGCGTTCGAGATATAGCTTGGAGGGTTTGTCGCCGGGATGGCAGGCCAGCACTTCGTCGAATTCGCGGATCGCGTCGTTCCAGCGTTTCTGGCGGTAGAGAGAGAGGCCGTTGCGGAAGCGCGGCAGGGCTTCGATGATGTTGGGAAAGGTTTCCTCGCTGTGGTAGTCGAGGATTTCGTGGATCGCCACCGGGTGGGTCTTGCCCTTGACCACCACCAGGTCGACTTCGCGGCTGCGGTAGGTGCCTTTCAATTTCTGGTGGGTGAATTCGCTGATCAGGATGCGCGTGCCGTACTGTTTGCAGGCGGATTCCAGGCGCGAGGCGAGGTTGACGCCGTCGCCGATGATGGTGAAATCCATGCGCTTTTTCGAGCCGATGTTGCCGGATACCACTGTGTCGGTGTTCAGGCCGACGCCGATGTCCACCGGTAGTTTGCCTTCCGCTACGCGCTGTTTGTTCCAGGCGAACAGCGTGCGGATCATGCTGATCGCGGCACGCACTGCGCGGTCCGCATCGTCCTCGTGGCCGACCGGGATGCCGAAGGCGGCCATGATCGCGTCGCCGATGAACTTGTCGAGCATCCCTTCCTCGCGCTGGATGCAGTCCACCATCAGCGTGAAATACTCGTTAAGCAGCGCCACCGTGGCCTGTGCGCCGAGTTGTTCGGTGAGGGTGGTGAAGCCGCGCACGTCGGAAAACATCACGGTGCATTCGAGGCTCTGGCCGCCGAGGATTTCCGCGCCGCTGGCGACCAGGCGGTCGGCGATGCTGGGGTCCATGTAGCGCGACATGGTGGACTTGAGGCGTTTTTCGCTGCTGATGTCCTCGATCACCACCATCGAGCCCATGCGTTTCTTGTCGGCGCCGAGCAGCGGCAGCACGGTGAGGTTGACCGAAAGTTTCTCTCCTGCCACTTCCAGCGCGGCGTCCATGGTGACTTCGATTTGCGGGTTTTCCGCCACGCTCTTGAGCTTGTCCAGCAGCCAGGCATTGGCGCCGCTGAAGAATTCTGCGGCGGGCTGGTTGAGGATATGCTGCGGCGCGGTCTTGAGGATGCGTAGCCCGGCGGCGTTGCAGGTGGCGATCTTTTCGCTTTCGTCGAGAGTGATCAGGCCGTTGGACATCGATTCCAGCATCGCCTCGTTGTAGTTCTTCATGTTCTGCACGTCGGCGAACAGCTTGGCGTTTTCCAGCGCGATCGATACCTGGGCGGTGAAGGCGCGCAGGCGCGCTTCGTCCTCGTTGGTGAAGGGGCCGCCGCGCTTGTTGAGCACCTGGGTCACGCCGATCACCTTGCCGGCCTTGTTGATCACCGGCACGCACAGGATGGAGCGGGTGAAAAAGCCGGTTTTCTTGTCGAACGCCGGGTTGAAGCGCAAGTCGGCGTAGGCGTAGGGGATGTTGATGGTCTTGCCGGAGGTGAACACCGCCCCGGCGATCCCCAGATGGTTGGGCAGGCGGATTTGCATCGCGTCCAGGCCCTGCCCCACTTCCGACCACAGCTGGTGGCTCTTCTCGTCGTTGAGGAACAACGTGGAGCGTTCGGCGTTGAGCATCCGCGTGGCCTCGCCCATCACTTTTTGCAGCAGCGAGCCGAGCTTGATGTCGGCAGTGGCTTCCGACACCACGTTGATGAATTCCATTTCCTGCTGGCGCACGCGGGTCATGCGTTCGATGAATTGGGCGCTTTGCATCGCCAGCGTACCCTGGCTGGTCATCGCTTCGAACAGGGCCAGGTCGGTCTTGGTGAAATGGCCTTTCTTGCGGTTCAGCGTCTGGGCGACGCCGATCACTTCCCCCTTGGCGGTGCGAATCGGCACGCACAGGATATTGCGCGTGACAAAGCCGGTCTGCTCGTCCACGCTGCGGTTGAAGCGCGGGTCGGCATAGGCATCGGGGATAATCAGGCCTTCCCCGGTGGTGAATACGTAACCGGCGATGCCGCTGGTGTTAAGGATGCGGATTTCGCGCTGGATGTTGCCCTGCGCCACGCGCGAGTAGAGTTCGCCGGTATCCGGGTCGTTGAGAAACAACGAGCCGCGCTCGGCGTCGAGTTCGTCGGTGGTGATTTCCACCAGGGTCTGAAGAATGCCGTCCAGCGTATCCTGCGCCGCAATGCGGCGGGATATTTCGAGCAGCAGCGCCGCTTCGCGGAACTGGCGTTTTTGCGCCGCCAGGCTGTTCGATGGCTCCATGATGGGTTTTTTGGTGACAGGTGTTTTGGCGGCCATTGTTTAACTCCCCTTGCCTGCCAGCGCTTCCATCCGTTCGCGCATTTCCTGGATGGTCGCCCGCAATTGCGCAATTTCGTCGCCGGCTGCCTGGCGTTCGGCCTGTACCGCATTGGCCGCCTCGGCCCGGCACCGCTCCAGTTGTTCGCGCAACGCGCCGGCAGTGGCTTTCAGTTGCAGCATTTCATCCTGCGCATAGGCCGTCGCTTTCTGCACGGCGGTCTCGCGTTCGATTTGGGCCAACTCCAGCGTGTCGCGCAATGCGGCAGCGGTCGCCTTGAGTTGGGCGATCTCCTGGCTGCTCGCGGCGATGGCAGCTTGCACGGCATTTTCCTTGGCCATTTCTTTCAGTTCCAGCTCGTTACGCAGCGCTTGCACGGTGCGTTGGAGATCGCGGATTTCCGCATGGGCGAGCGCGAGTTCGCCGCTGCCTTGAGCATTGGACGGAGTGTCTAGCATGAGAATCTCTCGGCAGCCATAAAGTGTTTGGTGAGTAGGCGGGTTATGCGGCAGAATTAAGCATTCGTAGCGCTGCTTATGCAGCCTCGATTTTACCGCTATCCGCCCTGCATTGCAGGGGTTTATCGGGTCGGAAAACAGGGGGCGAGACGGTGCGTGGGAATTGACGCAATTGCGCCATTTGGCACGCTTGGCGGTGATCTTCCCCTTTGATTATGTTGGATAAAACCCTGGCACTTCTTTTGCTCTAACAGAGTATTAGCATATGTTGAAAATCTCAAACAAAGCTTTGCTGGCAACGCTGGGCCTGCTGGCGGTGCTGCTGGCCGGCGTGGTGGCGGAAAAACTGCTGCCCTCAGGCGAGCAAGCGGTAGCGTTGACCCTGCCGCTGGATAAAAGCTGCGATCTGCAACAGCGTGATTGCTCGTCCAGCCTGCCCGGCGGCGCCCGCGTAACGCTCTCCATCGCGCCGCGCCCGATCCCGGTGCTGCGCCCGCTCAAGCTGGTGGTGACGGTGCAGGGCGCCACGGCGAAGAAAGTGGAAGTGGATTTCGCCGGCGTGGAGATGAAAATGGGCTACAACCGTCCATTGTTGCAGAGCGACGGCAACGGACGTTTCGTCGGGGAAACCACGCTGCCGATCTGCTCGGTCAGCAGCATGGCATGGCGCGCCACCGTGCTGGTCGAGGTGGACGGCAAGCTGGTTGCGGCACCGTTCGAATTTGTGACATCGAGGAATTAAGCCGTGCAGAAACAAAAAATATTGATCGCCGCCATCGCGGTATTCGCCGCGCTGCTGGTATGGCTGGCGTTCTTCTGGCAGCCCGGCGCTACCCAGAAGCAGCAGCCGGGGGTCGCCGGGCTGGCGCAAGCGCCCAAGGGCGGCGATTTCACCTTGCGCTCGTCGCAGGGGCCGCTGTCGCTGCACGACCTGCGCGGCAAAGTCGTGCTGCTGTATTTCGGCTACACCATGTGTCCGGACATCTGCCCGACTTCGTTGGCGTTTACGGCCCAGGGTTTGGCGCAACTGAATGCGCAGGAACTGGAAAAAGTGCAGATGCTGTTCGTCACCGTCGATCCCGAGCGCGATACGCTGGAACGCTTGAAGGATTACACCAACTTTTTTCACCCCAGCATCGTCGGCCTGACCGGTACGCCTGAAGAAATTGCCCAGGTTACCAAATTGTACGGCGCGGTTTACGCCAAACAACAGGTCGAATCGGCGGCGGGCTATGTCGTCGATCATTCCGCGGATACTTACCTGCTGGCGCCGGATGGCAGCCTTTTCGCCGCCTTGCCTCATGCGACGCCGCCCGGCAAAGTAGCGGAAAAAATCCGCGCCGCACTGCAACTGCACTGATTTTTTATTTGATTGTTTTTAAGGAGAGATTGATGAAATTCGTACCCGCATTGCTAGCCGTTGCGTTGTCCGCTGTTTTCGCCGCCCCCGTTTTCGCCGGCAGCGCCGCCGAAGGCGTAACGGCTGTCGATCCCTACGTGCGCCTGGTGCCGCCCGGCCAGCCCGCCACCGGCGCCTTCCTGGTGCTGAAGAACAGCGACGACAAGGATCACAAAGTGGTGAAGGCGGAAAGCGCCGCCGCCAAGGTCACCGAACTGCACAACCACGTCCACGAAGGCGGCATGATGAAAATGCGCCCGGTCAAGGACA
>Ga0163199_1000920_pt1 | contig 18348 bp, 10 predicted proteins | sample PL_2010_150m_FD_113537 | JGI IMG/M metagenome (GOLD analysis project Ga0163199, IMG submission 113537) | Freshwater microbial communities from Powell Lake, British Columbia, Canada to study Microbial Dark Matter (Phase II) - PL_2010_150m | ecosystem: Environmental > Aquatic > Freshwater > Lake ...
AGCATGGCCAGGGCGTATCGCCGCCGTTCTGGCATCGGTCCCGGAAACCGGTCGAGATATTTTTGTGGAGCCTCGAGCGGGGTGTGGGGGGCCTTGTAGGCCAGATAGAGGAAAAATGGTTTTGTCTTGTTTCGTTCGATGAATGCCAGCGCGGCATCTGTCTGGATATCGACCCGGTAACCGCCTTTGATCACCTGCCATTGACCGGATTCTTTGAGTGGCTTGCCGTCCAGGCTGAAATTCGCCCAATAGGTGTCTTTCTCGCCCTGAAAGTATTCATCGAACCCCTGCGCCGCAGGGGAGTAGGCGAGGCGTTCGGATTCCGGGATGCGGATCTGCTTGCGGTCCTTGCCGGCCATCTCAGGCAGGTGGGTTTTGAACCATTTTTCGGAGAGGGGATTCGGGTCGAGGTGCCACTTTCCCACCATGCCGCAAACGTAGCCGGCGGGATGCAGTCGTTCGGCAACAGTGATCTCCTCCAGGGGCAGCGGACAATCCGGGATGGTATCGAAGCCGAAACGCTGCTGGTAGCGGCCGGTCATCAATCCCGCCCGCGACGGGCTGCACTGCGGCGCGGTGACGTAAGCATCAGTGCAGCGCACTCCTGCGGCGGCAAGCGCATCCAGATTGGGCGTGCGGATATCCTTTTCGACGCCCTGCACGCCGAGATCCGCATAACCTTGGTCATCGGCGAGGATGACAATGATATTGGGGTGCTCGGCCGCCTGAATAGCAGTGCAACTGGCGGCTCCCAGCAGGATGGCCCATATTTCGGATCGGATGCGTTTCACTTATTGGGTTCCTTCCACCAGGCATTGATTTTCTTGAGGAGTTCCGCTGCCCGGGCAGGTTCCTTGTCCGCAAGATCCACCTTCTCCCAGGGGTCGTTTTTCAGATCGTAAAGCTCCGCTTTTGCTCCGTTCATGTTGATTGGATCCGGTGCGATCAGCTTCCACCAGCCGTCAATGACCCATCGGGTTTCGATACCCGCCGTCGGGTTGTCCACGTCGGCGACATTATGCGGATACTGTTCGCCGAAGATGATGTGCCGAGCGGCAACGGCGGTCTCGTCCGTGAGGTTGATCCCGGGAAGGTCGGAGGGGAGTGGCAGCTTCAAAAGGGCCGCCAGCGTCGGCCAGAGGTCCAGATTGGTGGCAAGATGCTCCCGATCCATGCGGGGAGCAATTTTTCCCGGCCAGGCGACCATGATCGGCGTGCGGACCCCACCTTCGTAGGGAGTGAGTTTGGATCGCGGAGCAGGGCCACGCTTTTTGTTCGGATCAGGGATGTAGCCGTTGTCGGTTGTGAATAGGACAATGGTGTTATCAAGCTGTCCGATTTTTTCGAGGTGGGCGAGCAGGTCGCCGCAGGTTCGGTCAAACCACTCCACATTTCCCCAGTAACGCGCGACCGATTCGCTCGGCGCAACCTTCAGGTATTTCTGGAGTAGATCATCCGGCGGATTGTGGGGGTCGTGCGGTAGCATCGGAGCATACCAGACAAGCCACGGCTTTCCACCCGTCTGCTCGATAAACTGAAAGATGGGATCCAGCCCATTGCGTCCGATCTCCAAGCCCGCTCCCCCGTGGCGATCGCCTTTTCCTTCCCCCGCGGTCATCGCATGACTGAATCCGGCCGATTTGACGGGATCTCCTTCCCACCACTTGCCGGTTTGGAATGAGGAATATCCGTGCGAAGTCAGGTCGCGGATCATGTTCGGACGTTTTGAAAAGTTTCCGATGATCGTCTTGTAGTAGTGATCGTATTTCGGATTGGTGCGTCCCGCCATCGCATTCGCTCCCTTGTCAGGCAGCGCGGGATCGTTGCCGGTGACTCCATGTTGGAATGGATAGAGCCCGGTCGCGATGCTCGCAAGAGATGGACGGCACAGAGGGACCGGCGAATAGCCCCGTGTGAAAGTCAGGGAGCGTGCCGCCAGTTTGTCCAAATTCGGAGTGCTGACCTGGGGGTGGCCCATGAAACTGAAGTCCTCCCATCCCTGATCATCCGAAATGATCAGCAGGACATTGGGCGGTCTGGTTTCCGCAGCATGCAACGTGCAGAAGCTGAAAAGGCAGAGCGAAACGAGAATGCAGTATTTCATAGGAGGGATTCGAGGGTCAGTGGAAAATGACAGACGGGAAGCTGCCTTGACAAGGTTTTCACCCGCCTGCGTCCGTGATAAACTTCTGCTCTTTGAGAAAATCCGTCATCCGCCGGAATGTCGGCAGGAAGTTCGGGTTCTCGACCGGCCAGTCGCACGAATGCCCGGCCTCCGGAATCGTGATTAATTCGCAGGGGTTTCCAGCCTCGTTCATCAGGCGGTTGAATTTATTGGCCGTTTCATAGAGGGCAGCGTTGTCCTTTGTGCCGTTCGAGAGAATCGTCGGGGGCCAGCCTTTTTTGACATTCAAAATCGGTGAAAACTCCGGATGGGCCGCGAAGAACTCTTTGCCGAATCCTTCCCCCAGCACCGGATTGTGGAGGGTGAGGGCATTCGGCTTGGAGCTGACGGACAGGTCCTCGCCTGCGGCGTCCCCTCCTTCGATCACCGTGCATGCCGCGATATGGCCGCCAGCGGACCCGCCGGAAGCGACAATCCGATCGGGATCGGCGCCGAGTTCCATCGCATGGGCGCGGACGTAGCGGATGGCCGACTTTGCATCCTCAATGCATTCCATCGGTGTTGTCCCGTGGCGTGACTTCAGACGGTAATCGACGGTGATCGCAATCATCCCATGGTCGCGGAACCAAGCAGTGGAGGAGATGAGCATGTCCACGCTTCCTCCCACCCAGGATCCCCCATGAAAATCCACGATGGCTGGCAGGGGCTTGTCGCTTTTGTTGAGCGGTCGCAGAAGATACAAATACAGATCCCCCTGGGGCGTCTTCTTGTAGAGGATCTTTTCTGCCAGAGCAGTGAGGGTCTTTCCGGGGAGTTTGTAACTTTCCGCGACTCCATCCAGCGAAGTGATGACCGGAGTCTTCGGCTTGGGCTGACTCTGGGCTTCTGCTGGAAATACGGAGCAGCCCAGAAGGATTGTCGATATGCAGAGCGTTTTCATGGATTGGGTGGAAGCGAAGATTCAATAAAACACGAGGCGCCCGGGGACTATTCCCCCTCCTTCTGTGGCCAGAGCGGAGCGACATTCCGGCTGTTCCACCGCTCCCATGCTGCACGAAGTTCCTTCACCTTGTCGGGATTTTCCTTCACAAGACTCTGCTTCTCGCCGATGTCATCTTTTAGATTGTAGAGAGCGACGGGGAGGAGCCGCTTGCTTCCAGTCTGAACGAGTTTCCAATCGCCGATCCGCGCGGCCCATTGGTCGCCGAATTTCCAGAACAGCCCCTCGGGATGAGGGGGGGCGGACGTTTCTCCCTTCAGAAGCGGCAGCAGGTTCACGCCGTCCAGTTTCCATTCGGGTTTCACTTCGCTGCCGGCAGCGGCCAGTGCCGTGGGCAGCAGATCGAGCGAGATCACGGGCTGGTCGAGCACCCGGCCAGCCGGAATGACGCCCTTCCACTGCACAAGAAACGGCTCCCGAATGCTGCCCTCCGCCGTCTGGCCTTTGCCTCCGCGCAGGGGCTTGTTATTGGCAGCGACCGTGCCGCCGTTGTCGCTGAGGAAGACGACGAGCGTGCGCTCTTCGAGATTCAGTTCGCGGAGTTTTTCCAGAACCGAACCCACCATGTCGTCGAGCGCCACGATGCTGGCGAGATACCCGCGGTGCTTGTCGTCTCCGGCATCCGCAGGCACGCGGGCAAGGACATTCTCCGGCACCTCGATCGGGATATGCACAAGGCTGGGAGTCATATAGAGAAACCATGGCTCGTTCCGGTGTCGGGTGATGAATGCGTTCGCCTCCTGAGCGACCGCCTGACCGATGAACTCATCGATTTTTCCCTGCTCCCGACCCCTCAAGACAGTCAAAGGAGGAAGCTTCTTCTGGCCTGCGAAATATGAGGATTCCGTGAACCCCCGCTGAAGCGGATGGAAACGGTCAATTTCCACCTCTCCCAGATGCCATTTTCCAACTAGCCCGGTGACATAGCCGGCTGTCTTCATGCGGTCCGCAAAGGTGACCTCGGTGGTGGCGAGTCCGTCCTCCGGCTTCACGGGGTTGAACTCGTGGCCGAATCGCGTCTGGTAGCGTCCCGTCATCAACCCGGCACGCGTCGGACTGCACATGGTCCCGCTCACATAGCCGTTGGTGAAACGGACTCCGTTTTTTGCGATAGAGTCAATGTTCGGTGTCGCGACCTCTTTTTGTCCCTGCACCCCGATATCGCCGTAGCCGAGATCATCGGCGAGGATGATGAGGACGTTTGGTTTGGCTGGCGGAGTTGCAGCAAAGGAAGATGAGTAGATCGCCAAACACGGCAGGACGAGCGTGATGAAACGTTTCACTATGTTTTCTTTTTTGAAGGTCGCCTGGCTTCCGCAGCGTTTCCGTCGTAATACCGACTCTCCTTCCAGCTGGGAACCGGCTGCCATGGGGTGGACAATCTCAGGAATTCCAATAATGAGCCATGAGTCAATCTACCAGATCCTTTTCGATTTGTTCCAACGTCTTCCCCTTCGTCTCCGGCAGTTTGAAGAAGATGAACACGACGCCGAGGACGCAGATCGCCCCATAAAGCCAGAAAGTCCCCGCCGAGCCGAGTTTGGCGTTCAGCATGGGGAACGTGTAGGTCAGCAAAAAGCAGGCGAGCCAGAGCGCCATCACAGCCACGGACATCGCGGCTCCGCGGATGCGGTTCGGAAAAATCTCCGAGATGACGACCCATGTCACCGGAGCGAGCGACATTGCGTAGCAGGCGATTGCCGCCAGCACCAGCGCCAGCATCGGCCAGCCCTGGACGCCGCCGTGATAGCACAGGCCGATCAGGAAATAGATTGCGGCCAACCCTGCAAAGCCAAACAGCATCAACGGACGCCGTCCGGCCTTGTCCACAATCCCGAGGGCGACGAACGTGAATGCCAGATTCACCGAACCGGTCCACGCGATGTTTTTCAGCACGCTGGAAATGTCGTATCCGGCAGCGCGGAAGATTTCCTCGGCGTAGTTGAAGATCACGTTGATGCCGCACCATTGCTGGATGACCGCCAGCGTCACCCCCAGCACCAGCACCCTGCGCATCTTCGGTTCGAGGAGGTCGGCGAAGCGGACGTGTTGGATTTCCTCGCTGGCCAGCGTCGACTGGATGTCAGCCATCGCGTCACCCGCATACCTTTCTCCGCCGATGCGCACCAATACATCACGGGCGCGACTGGCTTTGCCATTCTTCGCCAGCCAACGCGGGCTTTCGGGCACAAGGAACATGCCGAGAAAAAACACCACTGCCGGTGCGGCGGTCAGCCCGAACATCCAGCGCCAGCCCTGCTGCCCGAACCATGAGTTGCGGATGAACTCATCGGTCGCGCCCGTCGGAAGATTGCGCACGAGATACCAGTTGATGAATTGCGCGAGCAGGACACCGACAACGATGGTCAGTTGGTTGAGGGAGACGAGCCTCCCGCGGATCTGCGCGGGAGCGACTTCTGCGATATACATCGGCGAGAGGCTGGAGGCCAGGCCGATAGCCACTCCACCGAGCATCCGCCAGGCGATGAAGAGAGTGAAATCGCCGGCGAGCGCGTTGCCGATGGAGGTCACGGCAAACAGGAGAGCCGCCAGCATGAGTAATCGCTTGCGACCGAACTTGTCGCTCAGCACGCCTGCCGCCAGCGCTCCGAAAAGGCAGCCGATGAGCGCGCAGCTGTTCGCCCAGCCGATCTGTGCTTCGCTGGTCAGTTCGAAATACCGTTGAAAAAACGGCTTTGCCCCGCCGATGACAACCCAGTCCCATCCGAAGAGCAGTCCGCCCATCGCGGCGACGAGGGAAATCAGCCAGACATAGCCGAGGTTGTAGTCGGCCTTGAGGTTCGATGCTTCGTTTTGAGGTGAGGGGATCATGGCTGGATGATGTCGAGTTCGGCAACGCTGGAAAAGGGGTGATCGTTGACTTCTGATTTGATCAGGAGCTTCAGGTAACGGGCCTTGATGGGCTTGCCGAAGTCGAGTGTCTGCCACTGGTCGTTGTTCTCCCAGCGGACGGTAGCTGTGGCTTCGCCCCACGATTTCGGATCGTTGCTGCAAAACACCTTGCTGTCCACGCAGCGGCCTGCGGACTGGTCTTGGCGGGGAAGATACTTGATGCCGCTCACTTCCATCTCGCGGCCAAGGTCGATGACCAGATGATGGGGCATCGGATCCGCAATTTTTCCATAGCGCGTGTGCCAGAATGTATCTGGGTTGCCATCCAATGCGTTTGAGACAGGAAAAGCGTCCGCCTGGCTGTCGCAGGCGATCACCTTCGCCCCAAGTTTGACCAAGGTGGAAGGTTTGGTGCGCGCCAGAATGTCGGCAAGCGTCGCCTCCGGGATTTCGACTTTTGGATTGAATTCCTTGCTCGCAACGTAAGCCAGCAGGCTGTCACGGAGCTGTCGTGCGGCAGGACGGTGCTCCAGATCCTTCGACAGATCCGCCGCGCACACGAGCAACTTGCCTTTGCCCACGCGGCACTCGAAGACCAGCCCGAGCCTGCGGTTCGTGTTCCAGTCGTCAATCGGCTGCACGATCGGACGCAAATCGCGCGGCATGCCGTCCAGCACGACCGCGCGCGCCTCGGTCACGATGTCATACCACTGCCAGTCCTGAAAATAGTCCGTCGGGAATTGAGCCAGTGCCGGATGCTTCGGGTTACACAGCAGACCGAGGGTTTGGCGGGGCTGCTTATGATTCATAAAGCGATTCCAAAATACCGGCTGAAAGGTAAGCATGGGATTCCCGATTCCAATTTGATTCGAGGCTAGGAACACTTTTCCGCCATCTGCCAGGCGCATGCGCACCTCTTCATCAAACGATGTCGCCACGAGCACATTTGCAGGCGCGGCGGGGGACCCCGACGGATAAACCCAGAAATTCCAGTCGTTTTCGAATTCCGTGCCCTTCAGTCCGACGACCAGCTTGTATTTCGCGGGGGAGGGCATTTTTTCGAGAGTAACACTGGCCTTCCCCAGCTTCGTGCCATGTCCGATGGGTATGGTCTGAGCCGGGAACTCACCGCCGGCGACTTGGTGTCCGTCGGCGGCCAGAACCTTCCAATACGGCTGGGCATTCTCTAGCGGCGTGGCACCGAAGTGCGCGACCTCGACGTCCGCCGTGAATGTCTCATTGGACGCCCATGTGTTCCGCAACAGTCGCGCCAGCGGCACTGTGGAGTTGTAAAAACGGCGGTATTCGGCTGCGTTGATGTATGGCTTGCTGTCCCAGAACGGGTCCAACACTCCGACCAATGCCGTGCCCTGGCCGGGAAAGTCGTGCAGGTCGAGCAGTTGAACGCCTCCGAAACCGGGCGTCCGCAGCGCCGCCTCGATGTCCTCCTTGTAACAGAGCGCCTGAAGTTTTCCCGATGCCATGAAAAAGTCATTTGCCTGATCGAGCATTCCGTGTTCCTTCAGCGACTCACGGAAGATCTCAAAATTCTTCGGCTTGAGGGGCCCTGTGTATTTCTTCATTTCGTCGAAGTTTGGATAGACGCACCATTGCCCCATTTCGTGAACGATCACGGGCACATCCATATTCTCCACCGTCCCCCGGAAATTTTTCACGTCATCCAAGATATTTTGGTAGTCCAGCCCCAGCCAGCCTCTGGGGCCCCGCGCATTTCCGGTGACGTGGTATTGGTTTTCCGGGATCGCCGGCCACCCGGACGCGCTGGTATAGAGGTGTCGTGAGTCAGTCTGCTTCCAGTGGTTCACCCAGTCGCCGAGCCAGCGGTCGCGATTTTTACCCGATGGCTCGTTCCCGTAGGGCATCATCACGAACGATGGATGATTGCCATAAGCCTTGAGTACACGTCCGGCCTCGTCATAGAGCCATTGATCAAGAGGTTGCCCGTCGCCCACGGTCGCCCACGCCGCGATCTCCACCGAAAGATAAAAACCCAGTTCGTCCGCCGCGACAAACGCCGCCTCCGGTGGACACCACGAGTGAAACCGCATGTGATTCAACCCGTGCGCCTGGCAGATCCGGATGATCCGCTTCCATGACTCGACATCGGTCGGCGGATAACCGGTAAGAGGAAAAATGCAGCACTCGAGTGTGCCGCGGAAAAATGTCGGGCGGCCGTTGACGACAAACTGGCGTCCATCGACTCCGATCTCGCGCAGGCCGAAGACAAGGTGGCGTTCGTCATCCGCGCCGTCCCCGGTCAGCTTCACGGTGAGCCTCTGGAGCGCGGGCGTGAACTCATCCCAGAGCTTCGCATCTTTGCCGAGGGGGATTTCCAGCTCCGCCATCCCGCCATCCTTCGTCCATTCCACCTTTTGACTGACATCTCCGACTTTCAACGTGCCTTCACCCGCCTTGCCTGGCGCGTTCCCGATCTTCACCTTTACCAGCACGGATTTCTTGGAGATGTCGGGGTAGGCCTGCGCATCCTCGATCCAAACCGGGCTTGTCGTTGAGAGTTTCATCTCGCCGACGATCCCGTTCCAGTTCCCCTGGGTTTCATCGGATACGCTGTGGGCACGCGCACCGACGGCCACCAGCAGCCGGTTGTCCACCCGGATGGTGAGGCGGTGCTTTCCAGGAGTCAGCCCAACACCGAGGTCGTAGACATGCGGAGTAGACAGGCTCGTGTTTGATCCGAGCGGCTTGTCATCCAGCCACGCCTGTGTCCCCCAGTGCGCGCGCTCCAGTGTCAATACGACCCGCCGTCCCTTCCAACCTTCGGGGATTTCGATATCGCGCTGATACCATGCCACTCCCACATAATGCTTCTCCGGCTGGAGGAAGAACGGTATCTTGATGTTTCCTGGCTGGCGGTACCTTTCGTATTTCGGCAGCTTGAGCCATTGCTCAACTCCCGAGCCACCGGTCCATTGGGTATCGGCCGAAATATCGTCGCCGAGGCCCTGATTCTGCAACGCTCCCGGCAGTTGGATGCTTCCCGGTAATACCTGATCGAACCAGCGTCCGCTCAGACCTGAGTCATCGCGATCGAGTTGGAATCTCCATGTGCCAGCAAGAGGGATGTCCCCATTTGCTGGGAAAGCGGTGAGACAGACTGCCAACGCGAGGGCGCGACAAGAGTGAAGGATCGGGATTTTCATATTGTTTGATTCAGATCAGCCGCGAGAGCGTGGTTCGGATCGCGCTTCAAGACCAGTTCCTGCAAAGCACGGGTGTTCGCAAGTCTCCCCAACCCCATGTGAGCCTGTGCCTGTAAAAATAGGGTGGTGGTCACCTGTCGGAACTGCAGGTCGTCGTCGAACAGAAGCATTGTTGGCAGCGAGGTGGCGAAGTAGTCGATCTTCGCCTCCGCTTTCTGCAATTTCCGGGCGTGGATGAGAAGGTCGCCGAAAAGTTTCCGGGCTTTTGCCATGTGCCCGAGCTTTACCCACGACAGTGCCGAGTAATACGTCATCTCGCTGAACGACCGGACACTCATCTCCTGAAAATCCCCTGTGAAGTTCGCGGCCGCAAGCCAGTGCTTCCTTGCCGCCGCCCTTTCACCGAGTTCCGCCAGCGCGCATCCGATCCAATAGAGGATGTCGCTTTGGTTTGAGAGCAGATGCCTGGCTTCGCCGAGATTTTTTGGAACGGACAGCGCCGCCTCAAAATGACCTCGGGCTTTTGCAGCATCGCCCCGTTCGAGAGCGATGCGCCCGAGGGCCTGATGCGATCGGGCATACTGGCCTAGCGGCCCGCCTTCGCCTCCCTCCCATGGCTGGAAGTTTCTGGCGCCCACAAGTGCCAGCGCTTGTTCGTGACGACCGGTCTGGTTGTAGAGCGCGCAGATTTCGACGCTCAGGTCATCGCGCTGACTGACCAGTGCGCGATGTTTCTCCAGTTCGCGCAGGCGCCTGGCGGGCTCGACTCCGAGTCGCTTCCACAGCTGGTCGCGCTCGTAAAGCAACCGGGCGTCGCACGGATTCGCCCGGAAAGCCCGATTGTAATCCGCCCTGGCTTTGCCTGCGTCATGCAGGATGTTAAAATATCCGATCCCGAGGTTGCGCCATACGATGGAGAAGTTTCCGTCGAGTTTGGCGGACCTTTCCCAAAGCCGGATCGCCTCCTCGTGCCGCCGCCTGTCATAAAGCAGGTTGGCAAGGTAATACGGAGCTTTGGCATCGCGTGGATTCGCCCGCATCGCCGCCTCGAGGATCCCGATCTCCTCCAGCCGTGCGGGAAAGCAATAGTCGGACGGCTGGCGGGCAGCGATTTTGTAGCTCGCAAGCGCGGCTTTGCGATTCCCCGATTTTTCGTGGAGCCAGCCGAGCGTGTAATGAACGAGCGGCAAAGCGCCCGAGCTTTGATCCGGCAGCAAGCGTGATTGGGCTCTCGTGGCGCGCAAAAGCCCGATGGCCTCGTCAAAAAATCCGCCGCGCGCATAATCGTGCGCGATATCGAGCGCAGCCTGCGCGTCGCAGGAAATATTTTCGCCGTTCAAATGGCGAGCCCACCAGTCAAGCGGATCCAGGGCGAGCGTGTCCTTCAACAGGGCGTCACTGTCCCTGAGCCGTCCCAGCTTGCCGAGGACCATCGCCTTGAGGTTTCGTGCGCGCGTGTTGTCCGTGTTGAAACGGAGGGAGCGGTTGAGGTGGTCGAGCGCAAGCACCCAATCGGAGCGGCTGCAATCCATTTCCGCGAGCGCATGGTATCCGGCTGCCATCCATGCTTGGTTCCAGACGGATTTATAGAAGGCATCGTAGGCCTCTGCATCGCGGCCCATGTGGCGAAGGCAGAGGCCCAGATTGTAAAAGGCTTCGCCGTCATAGGGATTGGAATTCCTCCGTGTCAGCCGCTCGATGGCCTTCCGGAAATGTAATTCTGCGGTGTCGAATTCGCCGCGCTTAAGATGCCAGAGGCCCATCGAGTTGTTGCAGCGTGAGTCGCCGGGATCGCGGCGCAGAGCCTCGCGCCAGTAGAGAGTTGGACAGCGGGTGGCATGGCGATACTGCTCCAGGTGCAGGCCGGTGATGTGGAGTTCATCGGCGCTTGCGATGTCGGCGGGCGCAGGCGGTTCGGTCGCGGGGGCAGGAACTTCTTCCTCCAGTCGCGGCTCCGGTTGGTAGGAAATGATTTCGTGCCCGTCCCTGTCGATCACGAGCAAAAGCAGATCGGTATTCTTTATGCCGTCGGGAATTTTGACTTCTCCGACGAACGGCGCGCCGGGCGATAGGTCGCGGGTGCGGGAAAACAGATTTTTCCCCTTGGCTGCGAGCTTGATTCGGGCTCCAGCAAACTTTCTCGTAACCGCAACTCCCACCCGTGCAGCCGACCCGATGACCCGCAGCGAGAGCGCGGCATCAAGGCTGGCATGGTGCGCGGGCCCGATCTCCCGGATCGGATACCAATACTGGCTCCATGTTTTTGTCTCACCGGGCTGGAGGAAACTGAAGTCCGGCTGATTGTCTGTGTAAACCCCCGCCATGATCTCGATGTAGGGAGCGGATGCGCCGTGAGCATCCGGGTCGGTCAGATTGCGATCCCACGCGTAGCCGAACTCGTGGTTTCCCCACGTCCATTGCTTCTTGCCCGGCGAGATGTGGTGGTTCGCAATGTGAACAATTCCCGCCCGCGCTCTGTAATCGTAGCCCCCGAAAAAATCCTGCCTGCTGCCCATGCACATGTAGGACGTGGGCACGGGAATGTTCGCGTAGAAGGAAAGGTCGTTCGGGGAGTAATCCGGAATTGCGGATTGCGGATCGCGGATTGCGGATTGGTTCCGACAATGCGGGGGAACGAACTGAGAGGGGACTTCGTTTTTGGGAATGCCCTTCCGCGCGCGACCGCCATAATCCACCCCGTAGTAGCGGCCCTGTGCCAGCGGATATCCGCTCATCGAGCGGCGCGCGTGGTCGGCGACATACGAAACATCCGGCGGAAAAAAACTCTGATAGGCCTCATGGACGCGCGTGGCGACATTCGCCCACCAGAGAAATGTCTGCGCGAGCATGGTGCGGTTGTAGGCGCGCACCTTGAGCTCGAGGCAGGCCCGGCCGGGATGCAGGCAGACGCCGTGCATGCCCTTCATCCGGGACATTGGGTCGTGGTCGCCGCACCAGATCGTCTTCGATCCGTCGGCGTGTTCCTCGACCGCGTAATCCACCGGGAGAAATGTCGCGGGGCGATGGTGCTGCGGCCAATTGAATTCGATACCGCCCGACGCCCATGGCCCGGCCAATCCGACCAGCGCGGGCTTGATGACCGGCTGGTTGTAGATGAGATCGTATCCGTTGGTCTTGTCCTGCAAAATATGAATTCGTCCGCCGAGTTCGGGCAGCACCATCGCGCGGAGATATTCGTTCTCGATCCAGACCGCCTGCCACTTCCGGTCCTCCGGCGTTTCCGCGATGCGGTCCGTAAACGGCAGCGGATACACTTTTCCGCTGCTCCCCTGATACACGCGCTTCTCCAGAAACATCGGGTTCTTGTCGGGCTCAGCCGGAAGATACGTGGGAAGGGTGACCTCTTCTTTGTGTATACGGACAGTGCTCATCGGGGAAATAAAGCCTGAACGCGGCACCAGCCAGCACGCCGCGATTTCATGAACCCGAAGCTACGCCATGCAAGGCGGTGCGACAATGCACCGCACGACTATTTGATGGACTATTCTACCTTTGCATTGTCAGGAAAAAACAAGCAGTTTCAAGGAACAGCATGAAAGAGCTTCAGAAGCAGGATGGATTTTCAGGCCAAATCATGTTTGTCGTGCCTCCGCCGGTGCTGGAGGAAGCGGGACGGCACATCCTGGTCTCCGGCCTCTGTCCGACGGATGTCGGTTGGTTTCCGCGGGCGCGGCACCATGTGCGGGAGCGCGCGGATGGCTCGGAGCAAAATATTCTCATTCTTTGCACGAGCGGAAGCGGCTGGTTTGAAATCCATGGGCGGCGGCACACCCTCAAGGCCCGTCAGGCGCTGCTGCTGCCCGCCCACACCCCGCATAAATACGGCGCGAGCCAGCGGGACCCGTGGACGATCCACTGGGTCCATTTTTCCGGTGACGACGCCTCGTATTTTTTCACGCTGCTCAAACCCGGCTGCCACATCGTTCCGGTGGACGCGTCGCTCGCCCCGAAATTGAGCCGCCTGTTCACCGACGCCTACGAGGCGTTTTCCGACGGATTCACCCAGCAAAGCATCATCTGTGCGTCGCAGGCGATCCGCCACATTCTCGGTCGCCTGTTCTTCAACAATCGCGCCTTCCATCCCCGCACGAAAACCGCCAGCGCCGCCTGTCTGGATGTCACCATGGACCTCATGAGGCGGCACGAGGATTCTTCGCTCACGGTGGAGGAGATGGCCCGGCAGGCAGGGCTTTCCACGACCCATTTCTCGCGCCTGTTTTCGCAGCATACCGGATTTTCCCCGATGGAATATTTCATCCGCATGAAGATGCAGAGGGCCTGCAGATTCCTCACCCTCACGTCGCTCAGCGTCAAGGAGGTCGCGAACCGCCTCGGGTATGATGACCCCTACTATTTTTCCAGAAGCTTCCGGAAGATCATGGGGGTTCCGCCTAGGGTTTACCGTCAGTCAATACGCGGGTAAAATCCTGTCCCTCACTCGCCTCCCTTTTCTGCACTTCGACCGGACGCTGGATCCGATGGTTTGTCCACATAATCCGGCACTCGGAAATTGACGGCTTTTGTCTGCGCGTCGAATTCGGCGCTCATCTTCGCCAGCAGGTCCTTGTGTGAGGGATCGGCGGCAAGGTTCTTTGTCTCATAGGGATCGGCCTTGAGATCGAATAGTTCGGTCCACTCGTCGTGCCCGGAGTATTTGATCAGCTTCGCATCGTCGGTGCGCACGGCGAGCATGGTCGGGGTGGTCGGGAAGCGGTTCTCCTGGAAATATTCCGCGAGGAACGACTTGCGCCAGTCTGTTTTCTTTCCGGAGGCGAGGGGAGTAAGGCTTTTGCCCTGCATGTCCGCCGGGATCTGGACCCCGGCAAGGTCGAGGAGCATCGGAGCTATGTCGATGTTGAGCGCCATCTCATCCAACACCTTTCCTTTTTCAAACTGCTTGGGATAGCGCACAATGAGCGGGATCCGGAGGGATTCGTCGTAAACCGAGCGCTTGTCGAGCAGCCCGTGCTCGCCGTGGTAGTAACCGTTGTCGCTTGTGAAGACGACCACCGTGTCATCGGCCAGGCCAAGTTCGTCAAGAGCATCGAGAAGGCGGCCGAGGCAGTCGTCCGCCGCGGAAACGCACTGGAAGTATCCCGCGTTGGTTTTCATTTTTGGATCGGCATCGGTTGGGGCGCGGCCAGCGGCGCTTCCCTCCGGCGAAACACGAAATGGAGCCCTGGCTGCCATGTTCGGCACTGGGCGGGCCTCGGCGCCTGAGAAACGGTCTTTGGCTCGCTCAGGCGGTGCGAACGGCTGGTGGCAGGATTTGAAGCCGACCGTGAGTGAAAACGGGGCGTCACGGTTTTCCTTCATGAACTGGATCGCATAATCGGTGGAAACATCGTCTACCCATCCCGAGGTGGCGGTTGTCTTGCCGTTGATCTCAAACGGACAGTCCATGTATTTGCCCTGACCGATAAAACTGGCCGAGTAATCGAATCCTGGCCGCTGGCCTTTTTGGCTGCCCATGTGCCATTTGCCGATGTAAGCGGTTTTGTATCCGGCCTCGCGCAGGAGGCTCGCGTAGGTGGTGCTGTTTTCCGGGAACGGAGTCGAGTTGTTAGCGACGCCGTTTAGGTGGTTGTAGCGACCTGTCAAGAAGGCCGCACGACTGGGCGAGCACAGGGAAAGCGTGACGAAAGCATTGCGGAACCGCACGCCACCTGCGGCGAGCCGGTCCATATTCGGCGTTTGGAACCATGGATACCGCCCCTTTTCGCCCATCTCCTTTTGCACCGTTTCCATGGCATCCCACCGCTGGTCGTCGGTATAGACAAAAAGGAAGTTCGGTTTGCGTTCGGCGGCGTGCAGGCAACCGCCGAACAGGGATAATGCGAGAAGAAGAGTCTGGAGGATTTTCATAAGGTTGGCGAAGGCAAAAGGGCGGTCGTTTTTTTATTCATTGCCGCCAGTTGTGTCTGCCGGCTCTTGTTCTTTTGATGGAGTCGTTCCCTTTTTATCGGGATGCAAATTGTCCAGCACCGACTGAAGGCGGATCCGGGCGGCTTTTGAGTCTGGGGTGTCATTTTCCAGCAGAACGAGTGCCTCCTGATTGGGAGAGTCGGCGACGTCATAAAGCTCTCCGTTTTCCCTCAGTTTCCACCGGGTGTCCCGGACGAAGTATTGATCCTTGAAAAGGGAGTGGATCCACTCGCGCGGGGTGCCAGTTTGTCCGAGCAATTGCCACGCGAAGCTGATTCCGTCGATCCCTTTTGGTGCGGCCACTCCCGCCAGTTGGAGGCATGTCGGCATCAAGTCTGTGAAATCGACCATGTTGTCGTCCACCGATCCGGGCTTGATCACGCCGGGCCATTCGGCCAGCAGGGGAACCCACGAGCCGGTGTCCTTCATGGTTGCTTTGCCTCCCTTGATTTGATTGCCGTTGCACATCTCGGTCACCATTTCGCTATGGGTTCCGTTGTCTCCGGAAAAAAGCACCAGCGTGTTTTTATCAAGTCCCAGCTCCGCGAGTTTCTTCATGACCTCCCCCACCTGACCGTCGAGATATTCGATGAGATAGGGGTAGTTCTGTTTGACCAGTTGCTTGCCGTCGGGATTGAGGGGGGTCGGGCGAAGTGGCTTGTGCGGGATCGGAGAAGGGTAATAGAGAAAAAACGGTTCGGATTTTCCTTTGCGGCTTTCGAGAAAGCGCAGCACCCAGTCCTGGATTCTGGATGGCGTGTAGTCGTCCGGCGTGGGCTTGCCATACAACTCCAGATGTCCTCCCGAAAATACGCACTGCCGCTCGAAGCCGCATTCGCGAGGATGTGGATAATTTGTGTCGTTGTCCGTGGGGCCGAGCAGGACCTTCATATCATCCGGCGGTCCCAGATGCCATTTGCCGGCGATGGCCGTGACGTATCCGGCCTCCTTCAGCAGGGCGGCCAGAGTCGGGTGGGCTTTTGCATCGAGACTTTCCACGGCACCGCTCCTGCCGGCGATGTCCGGAAACCCGGTGCGGAAGTTGTATTTTCCGGTGAGCAGTTCGGAGCGCGCCGGCGAGCAGACCGGTGTGGAAAAGCAGCGGTTGAAAAGCATGCCGTTCTTCGCCATCGCATCCAGGTTCGGCGTGCGCACCGTGCCCGCGCCCTTGAAATTTGCTCCCCCATAGCACCCCAGCGCTTCGCGTCCGAGGTCGTCGGCGAGGATGATGATGATGTTGGGTTTCGGACTGACGCTTGGTTCCACAGCGGGGGAAGGGCCGGCGATCAGGCTGAGGGCGAAGATGATTGAGGGAAGGCACTTCATAATAGAGATTCTTTCACAGACACTCCTCCTCTGTCTTGCTGAATTTCTTCCGGCGGCTGTCAGCCGTTTTGCAGCAGGCCAAGGGATAGAAGTTGATCGGCGACGAGCCGGCGTTCGGGCTCGCGGAATGCGCGGAGCGGCTCGACCATTTCTCCGGAGCAGACACCCATGAGATCCAGTGCGCACTTGATGCCTTTGATCACCGAGGAGGCATGGCTTCCGATGAGATAAATCTCCCCCAGCTTCAGCAGTCGGGATTGAAGGTCCGTGATGGTGGTTTCGTCGCCTTGCAGCGTGGCTTCATACAGTCCGACCAGCAGGGCCGGATCCACCTGGGCTCCTCCATTGACGCCGCCGTGCCCGCCCAGTCGCAGTGCCTCGACGAGCAGGTGCTCCGGACCGACAAACACACGCCAATCGGGACGGGACTTTGCGATTTCCACAATTTTTTTAAAGTAATTCAAATCGCCGGAACTATCCTTGAGCCCGGCAATCCCGTCCATCTGGGCCAGCTCGCAGATCATGTCGGGATCAAACCGGACTTTTGTCATCTGAGGCATGTTGTAGAAATAGACCGGCAGTGGCAGCTCCGGCAAAAGTTGATGCACCCAATCAATCAGCTCGGGCTGACCGGCCGGAAAATAATACGGCGCCGCGGTGACCACCGCCTGCGCTCCGGCTTCGGCGGCATGTCTGGCCAGGTTTACAGCTTCGACAATCGACGTATCCGTGATGCCGACGATGACCGGCACCCGGCCGCGTATCGACTTGCAAGTCCGGTCGATGACCTCGCGGCGCAGCCGATAGCTCAGGCTGGGAGCTTCGCCGGTGGTGCCGAGAAGGAACACCCCGTGGACTCCTCCTACCACGACGCGCTCGATGATTCGTTCGAGTCCCTCTGCATCCAGCCGGTCGCGACCGAGCACTGGAGTGACAAGCGGCGGGACAATGCCGCAGAGAGGCTGAGAGGATTTAATATTCATTCGGATCCTGCTTTTGAGCGGGTTTGAGAAAAAGGATCAGTGCCGAGCTGATCAATGCCAGCGCGGCTGAGATGGCAAAGGCCATGGAGAATCTGATCCCGTGGTCGCGCATCCATCCTAGCGCGACCGTGGCTCCTGCCCCCGTGCTGATGCTGACCAGATTCATGAATCCATACCCGGTGGCGCGGTGTTCCGGGCGGGCGACCTGGCAGAGGATCGGCATATTGTTGCAATCAAAAAAGCCCCAGCCGAGTCCGAAGAGCAGCATGAATCCCACAGCTGCCCCGAAACTCCACGCGAATCCCATCCCGAGCAGCGCGGGCACGAGCAGGAACACGCCGAGCGCGCTGGTGAAAATTCGCCCGCGCGGCGTCGCCCGCATCCACCAATCCGCGACGACTCCTCCCAGAAGCACCCCGACGAACGATGCCATCTGGATGTAGCCGGTGGCGGAAAGTCCCGCAGGGCCTTCGCTGAGTTTGAAGGTATCGGCCAGATACGTTGGCAACCAGTTCTTGGTCACCCAGCCGGCGATGGCGGGCAGCGTAAAATAGACGACGAGAATCCAAAATGCCGGCTGGGACCACAGTGCGCGGATGGTATCCCCGATGGTCACCGGGTGACCTTTCAACCTGCTCGTTTCTTCAACGCTTGACGGCTTGTCCTTCAACGCGACGAGCAGCACCAGCGCATATGCAATCCCCGCCGCACCGAACCATGTGAAGCAGTTCCGCCACGAACTGGTCTGCGCGATGTAGCCACCGACCCCTCCAAGCGCCAGACCGGCATAGATGCCGCTCTGATGAATGCCCACGGCGCGAGCCCGCGTGGGGCCCGGGTGAAAATCCGCGATGAGGGCCAGCGCCGCCGGGATGTAAAAGGCTTCGCTGATTCCCATCACCGCGCGGCAGGACAGCATCTGGGAGTAGCTCG
>Ga0163199_1000921_pt1 | contig 18338 bp, 13 predicted proteins | sample PL_2010_150m_FD_113537 | JGI IMG/M metagenome (GOLD analysis project Ga0163199, IMG submission 113537) | Freshwater microbial communities from Powell Lake, British Columbia, Canada to study Microbial Dark Matter (Phase II) - PL_2010_150m | ecosystem: Environmental > Aquatic > Freshwater > Lake ...
ACTGGCGAAGGCGCGGCGCAGGTATGTCTGCAGCAGGTCGGCGGCGGCGGTCTCGTTTTCCGTGGGCTGGTCGGGCGTGACGAGTACCGTGGCCGGCGTGATCACGACGTCGGCGGCGAGGAGGGCTGGGGCGAAGGCGAAGGCGGCGAGCAGGTGGAGGATCCGGCTGCTCCGCGCAGGGGGCGACTGGCAGCCGGCCTCAACGTTCCTGCCGGGGGCGTTTTCTGGGTAGCTCTTCATGGAAAAGGTCAGCGTCCGCGCACCTCAAGTTCGTCGAGGTCTAAGCTCTGTTCGACTGCAGGCTCGGCGGGAGCAAAGGCCAGCGCCAGCCGTCCGATGTGCCGTAGGGTCTCGCGCCAGGAGAAGGCATTCTGCGCGCGCTTCCAGCCGGCGGCCTCGGCCTGGGCATCGGTCCAGTCGTAGCGCAGCGTGACCTGATGGGACTGCCAGCCGCCGGGCCCTGTCTGTCCTGTCTCGTAGGTCCACTGCGCCTCCTGGGCAAAGAGATCAAGGCGAAGCGTGCCGGCCTGGCGGGTCTGCGCCCGCCAGGTGAGGGTGGCGGAATCACCGCCGAGTAGTTGCGGCCAGTCGCCCGTCAACGGCGATACTTTCGCGTCGGCGACGGACGTGAGAATGGGATTGAGGGCCTTGCCGCGGTGCGCGGTGACGTAGCCGCCGAACGCGCCGCCGGCAGAGTGATGCTCGATCCGGTCGGTACCCTTCCAGCCCTCGACGTCGCGATCGAAGCCAATCCTCCGAGGCTCGGGCTTCGCGGCGACGCGCGGTACTGGGGCGGGAGGCGTCTCGGGCAGCATGGTCTCATCGAGCGTGGCGCCACGGAAGGCGTAGAGTCGCGCGCCCGTCAGCGTGAAGCGCAATCGAACCGTGCGGCCCCGCCAGGGCCGGAGGTCGAGGTCGATCGGATGATCGGTGACGTCGCCGGTGACGGGCCGGGCGCGGCCGAGCGATTGGTTGCGCTCGTCGAGTACCTCGAGATCGAGCCGGCCGCGCGCGGCGTCGACGCTCACGGCCAGCCGGTCTGACGCCAGCCGCAGCCGCGAGGAGGTTAGCACGGCCGTCCGGTCGGCGGCGACAGGCTCGTAGCCGGCGAAGCCGTCGACCCGCAGCCGAGCGAGGCTGAGCAGGCAGTGACGTTTCCAGCCCGTGTGGGGAAAGTCGCTGCCGCCATAGTATATTTGCAGTTGGCCGTCTTGCTCGGTGGCGGGACCGGACTGTGCGTAAATGCATTGCGAGTCGTACGTGCCGGCGGCGCCGCGCGGGAGAAACGGCGTGCCGGGTGCGACGCGCTGCCAGCGCACGCCGTCGTGGCTCCAGGCGAGTTCGCAGTCGACCGTGCGGCCCTTGCCGACGTTATACATCATCACGTAACCGAGGTAGAGATTCGCGTAGGGGAAGACCGGCAGGCAGTAGGTCTGGCTGTTGCGGCCCTCTTCGACGGTGGAGCGCAGGACCATGCCCGTGTTGCGCCAGTTCACGAAATCGTCGCTCTCGAACCGTGCGACCAGCCGTTCCCCGAGGTAGAGTTTGGTGAACCATACGTATTTGCCGAGCCGGGTGTCCCAGAACGCATTGTTGTGCGTGTCGCCGTGCTGGGGGGAGAAACCGTTCACCTCGCGCGGCTCGCCCCAGTGGATTCCGTCGGCGGAGACGCGCGTGCGCAGCTTCCCGAGCCCGACGTCGTAAACCATCTTGTAACGGCGCGCAGGGTCGGGGTCGTGCGGGTCCTTGAACACGCCGGTATTCGGCGTGTCGCGGGCGACGATGTTGGTCGCGTCGCTGCCCGCAAACCGGTGGAGACCGAGAGCCGGCTTTTGCCAGGTAACTCCATCCTTTGACGTGGCGTAGAGCAGGTACCAGCCCACGTCGTGAACAGTGCTGGGGCGGTCCATCTGCACGATGACGTCCTTGTCCGCGAGCACGTCTTTGTACCATAGCTTGAAGACCTGTTCCTGCGCATCCCAGAGGACGTTCGGGTAGAGATTGTTGGTCGCATTCTCCCACGGCCGGTCGGCCGGCAGCAGCGGATTGCGCGGGTCCTTCGCCGGTGTGCCGAGGACGAGCCGGGCGTTTTCGGCCTGGGCGATCACGCGGGTGTCGAGAACGAGTTGCTTGAGCGGATCGAGCGGGACCTGACGCGGGGGCGCCGCGGGCACAGTGAGGGCGGAGACGGCGAATGCCAGCGCAGGCCTGAGCCAGCGGACGGTTCGCGTCGGCGAATTCCGCCTCGTAGGACTGCCGCTCGTCGGAGGGTCTTGTGGGGCAGGCGAAACGGGATCCCACCGCGACGAGGCCCTGCGGCAAGCGCAGGCCCTGCGTGGGAATGTCAATAGGCCGGGAACGGGGACGAAGGGAGGCATGGTTAATCGCGGAAGAGCAGGGAAAAAATGTCGGCGTCGGCCAGTTCGAACTGTAGGCGGACGGGCTGGCCGGCGAGTGCGGCCAGACCGGGGGCCCCTTTCCATTTCACGATGCTGGCGAACTCGTCACCGTAAATCGGTTCGCAGTCGTCGAGCGCGAAACCCGGCACCGTGGTCCCATTGACGTGGAGTACGGCGACGCGGACGCGGCCGGCGGCGCTGGTGGAAACGTTAAGCTCGAGCTGCGCGCCGGCGAAGCGCAGCGGCTTCGTAAGCATCTCACCGCCGGCGAGCGGACCGTTGAGCGAAGCGAAGCCGTCGAGCCGCAGAACGTAGCGGCGTCCGCCGGTGAGGAAGAGCGACATCTCGGCCGGTCCGGTCTGATGGATCCCGATGGCCGCGTAGTTGGCGCGGTTGGCCCAGCCGTCGCGGCCCAAGCCCGGTCGGATGAATGATTCGGTGAAGGTCCGGTCGTAGGACGAGCCCCCCCGCGTGGTCATGAAGAGGATGTCGGTCGCGGCGCCGCGCTTTTCCATGAACCTGGTGGGGGTGGCCACGTAGATATGCGGCGCGCGGAAATACGGCTGAGTGTTCGGAGTGTAGAGGTGCTCCCCGGGCAAGTTTCCGTTCAACTGGACGAACGGGGTCCAGTGGACGAAATCCTCGGACGTCGTGCGCGCGATGCCGCGGAGGCCATTCACGAACCGGCGAAAATAGCAGACGTAGCGGCCCTCGCTGGCGGACCAGAACGCGTGGTTCTGCGAGTCGAAGTATTGACCCCACTCCTCCGGGATCACGGGCTCCGACTGAAGTTTGGTCCAGTGGAGGCCGTCGACCGAAACGAACGCCCGCAGCCCTCCCGGTCCGCGGCGCGCCCGCACGTCCTGCTGGTGGGCCTGGAAGGCGAGTCCGCCGAGCGCCTTGTAACGCTGGGCCGGCGGCACGCCGGGGCGGGTGTCGATGAAGGGCGCGAAGTTGTGGTTCACGCCGAATTCGCCCAGCAGAACGATGTTGCCCGCAGGGAACGACGGGTGTTCGTAGAGTCCGAGCCGCGGAAGCGTCCAGTGGATCGCGTCCGGGCTTTCCGCGACCAACGTCACTTCCCCTTCGTGATAGGCCTCGAGCCCGTGGGTTTTCCAGCCGACAGTCGGATCTTTGTCGCCGCGGTAGTAGAACCGGAACGTGCCGCCGTCGTGCAGCACCGTCGCGTAGTGGCCGTGCGGCCGCGGCGGCTCCACGGGCGGCGCGAGTTGCGGCGTGTGCAGGCGCAGGCTCGTGCCCCGGAGTTCGGCGATAAGGTATCGATCCACGAAGAGCTCGCGGCGGGAGCCGAGATCGACGACGTCCTCCGCCTTCAGCCACGGGACCGTGGCGAGCAAGAGGGCGGCGGGAAACGCGGCGAGGGCGGGACGCAAGACCGGGGGGAGGGAGAGGGACGAGGGAGAGCGGAATGTCGGGTCAGAACGAGCCCTTGATCCCGATCGTCTGGAGACCTTCGTACTGGTGCCGCGTGGTGAGCCGGGCGTAGGCCGGCGAGGCGTCGTTGGAGATCTCATCGTCGTTGCGCACGCGGTTATGCAGGTCGACGTAAACGGCCCAGGACTTGTGGAAGTAGTACTCCCCGGTGAACGTGAGGTACTTCTGCGCGGCCTGCCAGCGGAAGGTGTCGGGCGTGATGCTGCGGCCGGCGGCGATGGGCGCGCCGCGGTTCCGGCCGCGGTAGTTCCAGCCGAACTTCATGTTGTACGACTCGCGGGCGAAGCTGAGCCCGGCGTTGTAGGTGCGGGGCACGAAGCCGTTGAAGTTCGCTGACGCCTCGCCGAGCGTGCGCAAGGCACTGGCGTTGCCGAAGAGCTGAACGCCGCGGGCCCAGTGAGGGAGGAAGGTGAGCGCCTGCTTGTAGTTCAGGTCGAGGCCCTGCATCCGGACGGAGCTCTGGAGGTTCTCCTGGGTCTGGACGTCGTAGATGCCGTAGATGGCGGGATCGAGGCTGTAGAGATCGAGGAATTCCGGTGTGGCGCGGAAGACCGTCGTGCCGAAGAAATTCTTGAAGTCGCGCCGGAAGGCGGCGATCGAGACGACGCCGACGCGGGGGAAATAGTACTCAAGCATGATCCGCCGGGTGATCGCGCTCCAGGCCTTGATGCCGGCGTTTTGCACCGAGATCCGCTGGGTCGAGGTGTTGGTGATGCCGAGATCGGGCAGCGTGATGCCACCAGAGTATTGGTTGAGGTTGGGCCGGCCGAGCGACTGGTAAACGGCGGCGCGGGCGACGAAATTGTCGGTGATGTTGTAGATCGCGTTCAGACTGGGGAAGAGCCGGAGATACTCCTTCTTCGCGTGCATGCCGCGGTCGACGAGCGTAAGCCGGATGGCGGCGAGCGGGTCGCTGGTGATTGGGAGCGGGCGGCCGTTCGCCCCGAGAATGAACTTGCCGGCGGCGTCGCGCTGGAAGTTGCGCGAGGCGTCGTTGAGCGGCCCCTCGGCAGTGACGTTCGTCTGCTCGGCGCGCAGGCCGGTGACGATCTTCAGCCGGCGCTGGAAGAAGTTGGCGTCGGCGCGGAAATAGGCGGCGGAGATCGTCTCCTCGGCCCACTTCGAGTTGTTCACGATCGACGTATGCGTGGCGACATCGTTGATCGTGAAGTACGACGGGTTGGCCTTGAAGTACTCGTAGAACTTGAAGTTGTCCACCCACTGGGGTGCCGGCACGCCGAAGCCGATGCCTGCGCCGTAGTAATTCACATCGCGGAAGGGGAGTGCCTTGTTGTCGCTGTCGGCAAACGTGCCGGTAGTGGCGTTGCGGCCGTCGGCGCCGACATAAGTGTATGTAGCCGACGGCCCGATACGGAGGTCGCGCTCCAGCTGGCGGACATCGAGCCCGACCTTGATCGTGAGCGGGATGACGCCATTGAACTCGCGACCGAGGTTGGCGTAGGCGCTCTGCTGAGTGTCCCAGCTTTTGTTGCGATGGGGGCTCGCGTCGAGCACGTGGTAAAAGGCGGTATTGATGAGGTAATTACTGAGGTCGAAGAGGTCGACGCGCGCACCGGTGGTGCCATCGGTCGCGGTCATGCGGCCCGGGTTGGCGCCGTTGATGTCGTCGAAATTCACGGTGAGGCCTGTGCGCTGGGACGTGGTGTTGAAGAAGTAACCTTTGGAGGCGTGGGTGATTGACGTCATGCCGCGCGAGTAGCCGAGGCCGGCGTCGGACTTCCAGACCGGTCCGTCGTGGCGGAATGTGACGTTGGGCGAGTAGCTCAGGTTGGCGCGCCGGTAGAGATCGCCGATGATCCGGCTGTTGCCGAGGCCGGGGGTGCCGTGGGTAAAGGTGGGGCCGAAGTTGCCCGCGGTGACACCGCCGACATCGACTGCCATGTAGCGGTTGAAGTAGTCGCCGACGTAGTAGACGTAGTTGACGGAAAAGGAGACCCGGTCGCGCTGGCTGATCCGGTAATCGACCGAGGCGCCGAGGGAATAGCGGGTGGTGTCGGTGGCGTTGGAGCTCTGCGAACTCCAGGCGGACAGGTAGGGTTTGTCGACGGTGGTGTCGACGTAGCCGCTGCCGTTGGCGGCGATGCCGTTGGTCACGGTGCCGACGCCGCGCCAGGTGGGCCGGGAGAACTCAACGTTTAGGTACTGGCGCGACGTGCCGCCGGAGAGTGTGTAGCCCCAGCGCTCGTTGACGGGAGCGAGGTAAGAGAAGTTGAATCCCGGATGGATCTTGTAGGTCTGGGATTTGCCCGGGCCGGGGGTCTTCTTCAGGCTGGTCTCGTCGTTACGGAAAAGGACGAAGGCGTTGCCGTTGAAAATCGGCTTGGAGCGCTCGAAGGAACTGCGGGGAACGACGTTGACGGAGCCGGCGAGCGCCATGCCGGGGGATTCCGGGGTGGGCGAGTAGAGGACCTCGATGCGGGAGATGTTGTTGGTCGAGAGATTCTGGGGATCGACCTGGCGGGAGGTGCCCTCGAGCGGGCTGGCGACGTTGAAGCCGTTCATCGTAACGGGGACGTTGTTGTCGGGCACGCCGTTGAGGGAGATGCCACGCGACATCCCGAAGCCGGTGTTGATGGTGATGCCGGGAACGAACTTGAGCAGATCGCCGACGTTGCCCTCGGGGGTGGCGCCGAATTCATCGGCGGTGATGACATTGCGCATGTCGGCGGCGAAGCGCTGGGTGTTGATGGCGATGGCGGCGCCGTCCATTTCGCGCGATTCGGAGACGAGGAAGGCGGAGAGCTTGTGAAGGGTTGGATCGCCGGACTTTTGGTCGAAACCGGCGAGGTTGAAGTCCTGGCGGGCGGTCTGCCCGCTCGTGACCGTGACGCTAGCGCTTTCGGCGACGAGGCCGGTCCGGAAGACTTTTACGCGGGCGGCGCCAATCGGCACGCTGGGAAAATAGTACTCGCCAACATTGTCGGTGAAGGTCTCGAGGGCGGTGCCCTCGATGCTGACGCGGGCGCGTTCGGCATACTCACCGCTCCGGGTGTTGAACACGCGGCCGCGGATGGCCCCGGTGCCGGCGTCGGCGGCCGGGAGCAGGTGTGAGGCGATCAGGCCGAAGAGGGCACAGGGCCAGAGGACGCGACGGGTGGCGACGCGTAGTTTAGAGCGGTGGGCTGGGGCTGTCTTCATGGGGTGGCAAGAAACGGGATGCAGTACGACGATTGCACCACAGTCGCGGGGTTGCGAGGCAGTGGCGCCGAAGCGGGGAACCCCGGTTGCAGGAGCAGGTAGCCGCCGGCCAGGGCGCTCAAGCTTGACACGCCGGTCTTATTTTAAGACCGGGAAGGATGCCCGCGATCACCCCCTCGCAACATGAGCGCCGTGGAAAAACGGTCGTAGACCTGGCGTGTCGGAGGCAATCGCTCGCGGAAACGGTCGCCGCGACCATCGTGGCCGCGCTCCAGGCCGGCCACTGGACACAGGACCTGCCCGGGGAACGTCGGCTATGTGAGATCCTGCAGGTCAGCCGCATCACCCTGCGGCCGGCGCTGCAGACCCTAGAACGACAGGGGTGGATCGAAAACACACCGGGCCAACGGCGCCGAATTACGCGACCGGTGCAATCGGAGGTCGCGCCCGCGCGGGGCGGAAAGAGCATTCTGATTTCGCCGCTGCCCATCCAGAACATCGAGCCGTTCGTGCTGCTGGGACTCGATCTTTTGCGGGAACTGCTGGCGCGACGGAACATCATGCTCGCGATTGAGACCCGGCCGGAATGCTACGACCGCCTGCCGGACGCGGCGCTCGAGCGGCTCTGTCGCGATTTTCATCCCGACGTGTGGCTTCTCTGGCGGTCGACGCGGCAGATCCAGACCTGGTTTTGCCGGCAGGGGCTCCGGCACGTAGTGGTGGGCACGGCCTTTGATCCGGCGGCCAGCCCGTGCGTGGACATCGACCACGCGGCGACCGCGCGGCACGCGGCGTCGACGTTTGGGCGCCTGGGACACCACCGGATTGCAGTGATTGTTCCGGATACGCGCCTGGCGGGCGACCGGGCGAGCGTTGAGGGCTTCAAGGCGGGGGCGCGGGACTACGAGGGCGGAGGGTTGCAGGCGGAGACGATCAGCCACGATGGCACGCCGGCGGGAATTTTTCGCAGCATCGATCGGCTGATTAGTTTCAAGCCGCGACCAACCGGCATCTTTTCGGCCGGCGGGATGCAGACGATTGCGATCATGACGCGGCTGCTGCAGTTGGGGATTCGGGTGCCGGAAGAAATCTCCGTGATCAGCCGGGACGACGATCCGGCGCTCGACTTTGTGAGTCCTGCGCCCGCGCGGTACTATCGCCCGCCCATCAAGTTTGCCCGCGGAGTCTTCCGCCAAATCGAGCGCCAACTCGCGCTCTCGCGCACTACGCACGCGCCATGTACAATCTTCCCGGACTTTCTGCCCAAAGGGACCGTGGCGTCGCGGGAGGCGGCTGGTTCGCGGCCAAGGTGACCGCGGCGGCGAGACCAATCACGCCGCGGTTGCGGAGCTGGGACGGCGCAGGGTGAGGAGCAACACGCCAACGACGAGCAGGCAGACGGCTGAGGCCTGAAACAGGCGGGCGAGGCTGACGTGCGAGTCCCTGAGCCAGCCGCCGAGGTAGATGAGGGCGCCGCCGGTCATGACTCCGACGAAATTCAGCCAGCCGTAGCCGGTGGCGCTGTAGCGCTCGTCGACCAAGCTGCGCAGGATGGGCATGAGGTTCGCGTCGAAAAATCCACGGCCCAGTCCGAATATCATGAGTCCGCCGATGGCGATCGGTAGCAGGTCGGCGGTGATACAAAGGAACAGACAGGGGGCGGCGACGCAGTAGCCGAAGGCGGGCACGAGGGCGCGCGCGCGCGGCTGGGTGCGACTCCAGCGATCCGCCCAGATCCCTCCGACGAGCACGCCGATGAAGGACGCGACCTGGATGTAGGCAGTTGCAGTCACGCCGGCCGCACCAACCCCGAGCTTGAAGTTGTCGCGTAGATACGTTGGCAGCCAGCCGTAGACGCCCCAGTTGGCGATGCCCACGAGCGCACTGATCAGGAGGAGGGTAAGGAACGCTGGCGTGCGAAAGAGCGCGGCGCAGGCAGCGGAGATGCGGATTGTCCCGGCTGCTGCCGGCGGTCGGTCGCTCCCCGGCCCCTGGGACGCCGGATCGGGGAGCGCGAAGATCAGACCCGTGGCATACGCTGCGCCGAAGAGCCCGCACCCGGCAAAGGCTACTCGCCAGCCGAGGTGTTCCGCGACTACGCCGCCCATGCCACTCAACGCAGCCCCGGCGTACACGCCGCTGGTGTGAAGGCCGATCGCGAGGGAGCGAGTCGGACCGCGGTGGAGGTCGGCGATCAGCGCGAGCGCACCAGGAATATAGCAAGCCTGGCTTAGGCCCAGCAGGACGCGCATAATAATGAGCGCGTCCACGCTGTGCACCCGGCCCGTCAGCCACGACGCCATCGACCAGCAGAAAAGGCTGCCCACGATCACTGTCCTCCGGTTAAACCGGTCAGCAAGAAACCCGCCGAGCGGACTGAAGATGCCGTAGGTCCAGAGGAACACCGAGGTCAGCAATCCGAACTGGGCGTCGGTCATCGCGATGTCCGCCTTGAGCGGCTCCCGCATCGAGGCGATCATCAGTCGGTCGAGATAGTTGAGCAGCGCCACGACCCAGAGAAGGCCGACCGTCTGCCAAGCACGGGAGGAGAGAAGGGATTTCATGACGAGGTTCGCACTGGCGGCGCAACCGGGGGAGAGGCAGTCAGTCGTCGGCCCGGAAAGCGAAGGTGAAGTATCTCATGCGCGTTAACGCGCAGCTCTGTTCATGACCCGGCTTTCGATTAACGGGAGGGTCTGGCGGCGGTTGAAGTCGCACGCGACCTCGCCGCCGGGAAGAATTGGGGTGAAGTGAGTGGCGATAAGGCCGGGGATGGCGTGATTCATGCGGTAGCGTCGCGGAGCGTCGGTGGATCGGAGAGCCGCGGCAACGGACACCCAGTGGTCATAAGATCAGACCGTACAACGCAATTACCGCGCGGTGCGGTGCCGCCCGCGGCGGCAAACCATTCGGGGAGCGGATCAGGCCTGCCGCTTCGCCGTGACGGGCTAGGGCCCGTTCACCCCAAAATCGTGGAATGAATCTCTCGCGGCCTGCGCCATTTCGGCGCGTTCACAAAGGTTGCTATTTGAAACGCTCGATTTCGGGTGGACGGACAATTTGGCTTCGAAGCTGAACTTGTAAGGCGAAAAGCACCTGACCTGTCATCAGAGGTGAACGATGCCGTGCCGAATTGCTTCGATGGCTGCCTGGGTGCGGTCGGCGACACCGAGCTTTTGGAAAAGCGATTTCGAGTGGGTCTTCACGCTTTCTTCGCCAATCTGAAGTTGCTGGGCGATCTCCTTGTTGCTGCTGCCATCGACGATCAGTCGGAGCACTTCGAGTTCACGGGGAGACAAATCCTTTCGCAGCACGCGTTCACGAAAAAGGGCCGCGACGGCTGGCGGCATCACGGTCTTTCCGCGATGCACGGCTTCAACCGCAGCAACCAGTTCGGCGCTCGAAAGCCCCTTCAGCAGATACCCACTGGCCCCGGCCGCGATCGCGCGATGGATGTCCTCGTCGCCATCAAATGTGGTGACGACTAAAACCCGCGTGGTGGGCCAGCGCTGACGGATGGCTAGCGTGGCATCAACGCCGCCGCCACCGGGAATCCGCAAGTCCATGAGCACAACGTCGGGGCGGTGTTCGGCACAGGCGGCGAGAGCGCTGGCGTTGTCTGCGGCCTCGGCGACGACGTTGAGGTGTGCCTTGGATGACAACATCGCCGCCAGGCCGATGCGCAGGGCGAGGTGGTCGTCGACGATCAGGATGCGGATTCGCTCAGACATGAGGGACATCGAGTTCGAGGCGGGTTCCACCCGTTGAATCCGTGTTGACAGTGAATGAGCCGTGCATGGCTTCGGCGCGTTCTCGCATCCCGGACAGGCCGAGCCCGCCTTGCGCCGAGGGGCGGACGCGGCCGGGATCGAAGCCTTTGCCATCGTCGCTCACCACGAGGCGCACTCGGTCGGCCAAATACGAGAGGGAAAGTGAAACCCGCGTTGCCCCGGCATGCCGCACCACGTTGGTGATGGCCTCCTGGCCGATCCGCAGCAGGTTGTTTTCAACGTCGGCGGGGAGCGTGCGCGGGGCGCCGTCAACCCTGAGTTCGAAGATGACGTTGCCTCCATCGGTAAGCTGTCGGCCAAGGTGCGACAGTGCATCGCCCAACCCCGCCTCCTCGAGCGCCTGAGCCCGGAGGTTCCAGACGGAGCGCCGGGCCTCGTCGAGGCTGCTCCGCACGAGTTCCCGCGCGAGGTCGAGGTGGCGCCGCAGATTGCTCGGTGCGTTTTGCAGCCGGTCGTTCAGCACCTCGAGTTGCGCCGAGATCCCTGCGAAGCCCTGGGCCATGGTATCGTGGATCTCACGGGCAATACGCGTGCGCTCGGCAATGACGGCGACAAATTGCGCGTGGGCGGCCTCGCGCGTGCGTGAAGTTTCGCGCAGCCGCACCTTCGTTTGCCACCAGACCAGGCCCAGCGCGCCGCACGAAAAAACTGCGGCGGCGGCCATGAGCCAGACGATGCGCTTGAGGCTCCACCACGGCGCAGACCGAATGAGCACAATTGCTCCGGCATCCTGGGTCAGCAGTGAAAACCCAGTTGGATTGCGATGCGCGACGAATGATTCCCAGTCGCCAATCTCGACGCTGCAAACCCCCGTGGCGCGCACCATCGAGCCTCCAGTCCAATCGTGCGCGGTGGCGTTCGGAATGTGCACGCGACAACGCCGGCCGTCCGTTTCCAGAGTCAGCGCAATTTCGCGGTCGCCGTTGGCGATCTCTGTCAGTCGTCCCTCCACCGTTAGAAGGCGGCCGTCATGCTTCATCGCTTCCGTCATGCTGACCGAAAGTGGGGCCGGCGTGCCCTGGCCGCCGGTGGGGCGCCACTCCGCATCGCGCAGCACGGGGGAAAACGCCCCGGGCTCGGGAAACCCCACCACGTCGACCGCTTCGCCCGCGACCGGGCGCGGAACCTCGCGCAAAAAAACCTGGATACCGCGCGACTCGTCCTGGAAGTAGAAGGAATCTCCCTGGCCAACAAAGGTGACGATTCCGCGGGCACGCAGGCGGTGGCCAGCACCAGCGAGACTGGTGCTGCGCATTACACTGGCGAGCGGAGTAGGCGGTTGATCGAAGGGCCGGGGCATGGCCGGCGTCACCATTTCGACGTCCGCTAGCGTGTGGGCGTTGATCATGGGCAGAAACGCCTGCTGCTGCGCATCGGTGCCGTGCAGGTTGACGCCGCGAATGCGGACCATGGCGTCGACAAGCTCGGGATGCCCCGTGGCCTCGTGAGTGACGTTGACCGTGATACGTCCGCCGCCGGTCGCCACGTCCAGTGCCAGCCAGTCAAGACCAAATTCAGGATTCACGCGCTGGCCTCGAATTATTCCGCTGATCTCGACCCGGCGACCGTGCAGCTGGGCGGTCAGCAATTCCTCGAAGGTGGAGCGCGGTGGTGGCGGTAGAGCGCGCACGCCGAGCGCGCGCACCGTGTCGACCTTGACGAACGGGCCCAGAAATCCCGCCTCGGTGCGCCCTTCGATCTCCACTTCGGTGCCGACGCGGCAATTGAACGGCAGTGCAATCGCCGGACACCAGACCGCGCCGGTAGCATCCTCCAGCGTGAACTCCGTGGTTCCCGTGTGCCAGGTGAAGGTCACCACACCACGCAGCCGCACGTCGCGCGATTGGCGGGCCTCCGTCGCCGGGAGTCGCAGCACCTCAGCCGCCGTTCGCAACGGCTGCTCCTGCCCCGGGCATTCCGTGAGCAGACCAGCGAGGGCGATCACGCCCATCGCGCCGCCCCAAAGTTGACGAAAGCCAGAAATCACGGGGCGACTTTGGTGAACGGCGGCACGCACGCAATCGCGCGAGTGGCGTTCTCCTCCCCCAATTGGGGGATAACCAGACAACTGTCCCGTGGTTGCGCCCATCGGCCGAACCGGACAAAGCAGTGACGATGAAATTCCACCGCGTGTTCGGCCAGATCGTTGTCGCGCTCGCGCTGCTCACGGGATGCAAACCGGCGACGCCGCCGAAACCGGCAGGCACCAGGCTCTTCGTCATCTCGTTTCAAACGCTCAACAATCCGTTCTTCGTGGAGTTGAACGAAGGCTTGAAGGCATCAATCGAGGCCAAGGGTGACCGGCTGGTCACGGTGGACGCACAATACAACTCCCTTAAGCAAAAGAACGACGTTGTGGAGTTGCTTCTGCAACAACCCGCTGTCGTTTTTATTAACCCGGTAAACTGGGAGGGCATCAAAGCCACGCTCATCGAAGTGCGCCGCCGAAATGTCCCGGTGATCATCGTTGATGCGCCCGTGAGTGATCCGGACCTCGTGTTGTGCCAGATCGCAAGCGACAATGTGGAGGCGGGCCGCCTCGCGTGCGAGGCGCTCGTGCGTATGAAGCCCGCCGCCAAAGTCGTCATCGTCCAGCACAGCGTGAACAAGCCGAGCATCGATCGGGTGGCTGGATTCAAGGCGGAAATGGCAAAACACTCCGACATGAAAATCCTGGACACGCAGGAGGGGCGCGGCGGCACCGAGGGCTCCAAGCGCGCGATGCAAGACCTGCTCACGCGCTTTCCGGCACTCGACGCAGTCTTTCCGATCAACGATCCGAGTGCGTTGGGATGCATTTCCGCCATCGAGGCCGCCGGCCGCGCCGGGCAGGTCACCATTGTGAGCGTGGATGGATCGCGCCAAGGTGCGACGGCGATTCTGGCCGGCAAGCTCGACGCTTCCGTTGCCCAATATCCGCGCGAGATTGGCCGGCTCGCGGCGGAGAAAGCCTATGCGCACCTATCCGGGCAACCCGTGGAGAAAGATGTCAGAGTGCCGGTGCGGTTGATCACGAAGGAAAACGCGGCCGCAATGCTTGACGTTGCCTCCGAGGGCTACGCCGTCCGGCCAGGGCGATAGTCCAATGGCGGCTCCGGTGAACGAGAGTTGCGCGTCGCTTCCCCAAAATGGGGGAGTATGAGCAGGTTTCCTGTCCGCCCCACCTGCAAGAGGGTCGCTTGCCCGTGACGGAAAAAACAGACTGCGCTACCTCAAACCATGCGCTGTTTCTTAGGAATCGGCTTGGCAATTTCTCGATCGGGGGCATGTTTACGCCATGTCCACGCTGACTATTCCGATACCTGAGGAAGACCTCGCGTTTCTCCGCGCCTACTCGGAGGCGCAGGGTATTTCGGCAGAAGCGCTGCTGGCGCGCCAGGCGCGCAGTTTGCGCGAGTATCTGCAAAGAGACATGCATCCCGAGGTGAAGGCGGCCAGCGGCATAATCTCTCCGAGTGTTGCCAGTGAGGAAGCGCACCGCGCGTATCTCGAATCGAAGCACTCGTGACGGTCACGGCGGACATCAACGTATTGCTGGATGTTTTCCAGCAACGCCAACCGCACTACGCCGCGTCGGCTCAAGTTGTGAGCCTCATCGCAGAGGGAAAACTCACCGGTGTGTGCCCGGCGCACGGCCTGACGACGCTCTACTATCTTGTGCGCAAGCACGCCACGAAAGCGGACGCGGAGACCGCGATGGATCGAGTGCTGCGGCATTTTCAAATCGGCAATCTCGATGCCGCGGGCTGGCAGCGGACGCGGTTGCTGGCGATGGACGATTTCGAGGATGCCGCGGTGGCGGCGGTCGCAGAGGCAAGCGGCTCGACGTTTGTTGTCACGCGCAACGTCCTAGACTTTGCTCAATCTCCCGTGCCGGGGATTGCTCCGGCGGATTTCCTGATCCAGCACGCGCCGGCTGCGTAACTGCGCATCACGCTAGGAAACCAACGGAGCAAGGTCTGCTGCGCGAATCGACCTGATCTTCCTGCCGCCAAAGGCGCGGCAGGTTTCAGCCCAAACCCACGGACTCGGGTTGGGGCTTCCCCCAAATGGGGGATGGCCGGCAGGTTGATCTCGCCGCCAACGGCGTTCCCATCAGTCCGAAAACTAACCCCACGGAACGATGACATCCGTCCGCAAGTGAGCGCAAATTCGCCGCTCCTCCCTGCTTGGCGCCGGGTCCATCGCGAGTGGCAACTCGTCTCCACCTATCGCTCAAGAAGCCTAGCTCTCATCGCATGAACTCACGCCTTATCCTCTGGTCGGTGGTGTCCGCCCTCGCGGGTTTCCTGTTCGGTTTCGACACCGTCGTTATTTCCGGTGCCGAGCAAAAAATCCAAGAGCTCTGGGGCTTGAGCGCGGGCATGCACGGGCTCGCCATGGGCGCCGCGCTTTATGGCACGGTGCTGGGCTCGCTGCTCGGCGGCTGGCCAACCGATCGGTTTGGGCGCAAACCGACGCTGCTGTTCATCGGCGTCCTTTATGTGGTCTCGGCCTTCGGCTGCGCGTTTGCCAGCGGAGTGGGCGTGTTCATCGTCGCGCGGTTTCTCGGCGGACTCGGCATCGGCATCTCCACCGTCGTCGCGCCGCTCTACATCTCCGAGATCGCTCCGCCGGCGTATCGCGGTCGCCTGGCGGGAATGTTCCAATTCAACATCGTCTTCGGCATCGTCGTGTCGTTCGCCTCCAACGCGATCATCGCGCGAATTGGCGGGGAAGATGCCTGGCGCTGGATGCTCGGCATCGCCGCGGTTCCGTCGGTCGTCTACGCGGCGATGTGCCTGCGGCTGCCCGAGAGCCCGCGCTGGCTGATCAGCCGGCGCGGCGACCGCGCGGCCGGACTCGCCGTCCTGCGCCTGATCGAGCCCGGCCTGCCGGCGGCGAAGCTCGAGGCGCACGCGGATGAAATCGTCGCCGCCGCGCGGTCGGAGGCAACGACCGCCTCCCGATTCTGGACGTGGCGGCTGCGGGTTCCCATCTTCCTCGCCTTCTTCGTCGCGTTCTTCAACCAGCTCTCCGGCATTAACGCGGTGCTCTATTTCGCGCCGCGGATTTTTGAGATGACGGGGTTGGGCAAAGAGGCCGCCCTCCTGCAGTCGGTGGGCATCGGCGTCACCAATCTGGTTTTCACGTTTGTGGGCCTGTGGCTGATCGACCGACTGGGCCGGCGCACGCTGCTGTATGTCGGTTCCTTTGGCTACATCGCCTCGCTGGGCCTGACCGCGTGGGCATTCTTCACCCAGCACCACGGCATCGTGCCGGTCTGCATTTTCGCCTTCATCGCGGCGCACGCGATCGGCCAGGGCACGGTGATCTGGGTGCTGATTTCGGAGATTTTCCCCAACCGCCATCGCGCCGAGGGTCAGGCGCTGGGCAGCTTTACGCACTGGATTTTCGCCGCACTGCTCACGACGTTTTTCCCGAAAATGGTCACAGCCTTCGCGCCGGGTTATGTGTTCCTATTTTTCTGCGGGATGATGGTGCTGCAACTCGTCTGGGTGAAGTGGATGGTGCCGGAGACCAAGGGAGTTCCGCTCGAGGAAATGCAGCGCAAGCTCGGCATCGAAGCGGAACCCGCGCCGATCGTGCCATCCCCGCAGCCCCAGAGGACCTGACCCGTGACGACGTCCGCGACTTTCCGAGTGGTCGGTTTGGGCGAAGTTCTTTGGGATCTGTTGCCGTCGGGGCCGCAGCTCGGTGGAGCGCCGGGGAATTTCGCCTATCACGCGCATGCGCTGGGCGCACGCGCGCAAGTGATCTCCCGCGTGGGTAATGATGAAAATGGCCGGGAAAGCATTCGTCTCCTGCAAGCGAGGGGCTTGGACTGCAGCACGATCCAGCTCGATGAAACTGCACCCACGGGCACGGTAACTGTCGCGCTTTCGGGGCACGGCGTTCCGGCATTCACAATCCACGAGAACGTTGCGTGGGACCGGATCACTGCCACGCCTGAAGCCCTCTCTGCCGTGCGCGAGGCTGACGCGATCTGCTTTGGCACGCTCGCGCAGCGCGAAGCCCGCTCGCGCGACGCGCTCCGCGCGCTGGTCTCGGTCGCACAGGCCGGCGCTCTTCGCATCCTTGACCTAAACCTGCGCGCCCCGCACTGGCAGCGCGAAATCATCCTCTGGTCGATGTCGGCCGCCAGCGTGCTCAAGCTCAACCATGAGGAACTCGCCACACTCGCGCCCATGCTCCAACTCGCGGGAGACGAACGTGAGTGCGTCGTGCAATTGGCCGGGCGCTACGGACTGGTGGCCGTGGCCCTCACTCGCGGCCCGCGCGGCAGTCTGCTGTGGACGCCGCGCGGGATCGTCGAACACGAGGGTGTCGCGGTGGAGGTGCGCGACACCGTTGGCAGCGGCGACGCCTTCACCGCTGCGCTCGCGCTCGGGTTGCTCGCGCAATGGCCACTGTCGGAAATTAGCGACCACGCGAACGCGGTCGCCGCCTATGTCTGCTCGCGGCACGGTGCAATGCCCGTGCTCCCCGATGCCCTGCAGGCCCCATTCCTCGCGCCGGCCCAGCCGCATCGCTCATGAGGTTCCTTGCATGCATTCGCGCGGCGTATCCCCCAAACGGGGGAGGATGGGTTTCTTGAGGCGAGCTCGGGCGCTCGTCACTCATTGCGATACCCCGGGCCACCAATCGCCGCCGTAGGCCGGTCGATCGACCAATCACCCCAGCCAAATTCCCCCAGCACTTTGTTTCCGAAAAAACGAAGCTATTCCATGAAACCAAAATCCCCCATCGCACTCTTGGTCGCCGCGCTGGCGTTCGCCTTGGCGCCCATCCACTCGGTCGCCGCCGCCGAGACCGCGTCCATGAGCGGCACGGTTCGCAACATCGCCACCGGGAATGCCCTTGAAAGCGCCCGCGTCGAGGTGCCCGCCCTCGGCCTCAGCACGCTGACCGATCCTACCGGGCGATTTGTTTTTTCCAGTTTGCCGGCTGGCACGCTCGGTGTGGTCGTCTCCTATATCGGACTCGATTCGACCCGCACCAATGTAGCCATCGCCGCGGGCGAACGCGCCGTTCGGAATTTTGATCTATCATCCGCGATCTACCGGCTCGCGGAGTTCAAGGTCACCGGTGAACGCGAGGGCGACGCGGCGGCGATCACCCTCAAACGCAACGCACCCAACGTGAAAAACGTCGTCGCGATGGATTCCTTCGGCAACCTGCCAAACATGAGTGCGGGCGAGCTCGCGATTCGCCTGCCCGGCGTCGCCGGCCTGCTCGACGCAGAATCCAACGTCACCAGCGTCCTCATCCGTGGCGCGCCGGCCAACACCAATCGCGTCACCATGGATGGCAGCCTGATCTCCTGGCCGGGCACGCTGGCGCGCAGCCTCAATCTCATGAACTTCACGGCGGCGATGGTCGACTCGATGGAGCTGATCAAGGGGCATCTGCCCGACAAGCCCGCCGATTCGCTGGGCGGCACGCTCAACCTCAAAACCCGCTCCGCGCTGGGCATGGCGGAGAAGCGGCGCGTCACCTATAATTTCTCCGCGCGGATGGGAGCGCCGTTTAT